>Ga0222714_10004350_pt1 | contig 13929 bp, 14 predicted proteins | sample C33_3DmetaG_FD_165048 | JGI IMG/M metagenome (GOLD analysis project Ga0222714, IMG submission 165048) | Estuarine water microbial communities from San Francisco Bay, California, United States - C33_3D | ecosystem: Environmental > Aquatic > Marine > Unclassified | place: USA: California... | reverse complement strand
TAGAAAACCATGCCCACGTACGACGGCATCGGATCGTCCATCACCCACGAGATTGAGGTGGTCGGCGATGTGTTCATCAGCAATGTCGAAGGGGGTTCCCTAAGCACCCAGGTTCCCTTCGAGATTTTCAGCAACGTTTACGGGATGGCGACGCCTCCGACCGACTCCCGCCAGGTCAGGTTGAGGGTTCAGCCGACCACGCAGGAAAGCCCGGACGACTCCTACGTGTCCGACATGGGCATCCAGAACATTAACTATTCATGAAATTCAAGGAACTGTGTTATCTTTGAGCGCGGAAACGGTTTCGGACAATTTTGTGAACGAAAATAACGAAACATACATACACGGTAAAACAGTCGAAGACCTGCATACTATAAAGACTTCTTATTTGGATCCTCTGATGGTATCGTCTATTCAGCAATTGGAGAAACGTGTGTCTGAACAGCAAACCCAACTGGAAAATATATTAGAAAGACTTGCGGTTCTCGAGACCAACTAAAAATCTACGCAAGTAATAGTTATGTCTGCACCATACATAGGTCTAGGGGAGACAGATCCAAATCATCCACTGGAGGTTGAGGGTCAGGTATTTATCAGCAATGTGGAGCAGGGCACTACCACGAATTCGGTTCCATTCGAAGTGTACAGTGACTATGACGGCGCGTCCGCATCACAATTGCGCGGAGCTAGACAAGTGAGACTTAGAGTGTCACCTTCAACTGCCCCGGCGTCAAACGTAAACATAGACATGGGCATAGAGCCCCAAACCGGAAGTTATCTATACATTGGAAACCCGGTGACTAATACAGCTCTCAGTTCAAATTCTGCTTTTCGAGTTCAGGCTTCAGGGGACATCTACATGGGAAATGATTTACGCGTGGTGGGAACCATAACAACTTCCAATATAGAGGGGGCATCGCCGATTACTATAAATGCGGGAGCAGATCCAGTGAAGATCATTGGAGCAGGAGGTGTTTCGGTGACAGGAAGTGTTTCGGCGCTTTCTCTTACCGGAAGTGGAGCTGCTTTAACGACCTTAAATGCAAATAACATAAGCACTGGGATACTTAATTTGGCAACGGTATCCGCCTCGGCAAATTTATGCATCGGCAGCTGGATATCCCATATTGGTGATGATTCAGCTTTTGGATTTTCTGCCGAAGATACGATTCAATTTAAGACTAATAATGGCGTAAAAGCACTAATAAATATCAACGGTCTCTCGGCCACGGCGCTTACCGGAAGTGGAGCTGCTTTAAATGCTATAAACGCAAGTAACATAAGCACTGGGATACTTAATTTGGCAACGGTATCCGCCTCGGCAAATTTATGCATCGGCAGCTGGATATCCCATATTGGTGATGATTCAGCTTTTGGATTTTCTGCCAATGATACGATTCAATTTAAGACTAATAATGGCGTAAAAGCACTAATAAATATCAACGGTCTCTCGGCCACGGCGCTTACCGGAAGTGGAGCTGCTTTAAATGCTATAAACGCAAGTAACATAAGCACTGGGACGCTCAACAATGGCCTGCTTCCTTCTTCTATTGCAGTAACCAGTCTTGCTGGAAGTGGAGCCGCTGTAACAAATGTTAACGCAGCCAGACTTGACGGTCAATACGCTTATGAAATGTCATGGGGGCATCAATATACACATCCAACTTTCACTAACTTTAATACATTTCTAAATACAGCTTATTTTGGAGCTCATTTTTTGAACGGTACAACAAATGGTCCAGGACATAGCGGCGCGTCAAGTTACTATCACCAACGCATGTCTCTGGGGTCCGAATATAATCAATACAGCTTACAATTAGCAATTCCTCGAAATCGAACTGATTCATATCTATATTACAGAAACGAAGAAAATGGTGCAGCGAGTGGTTGGTACAAGATGAGAGCGGGGTATTCAGATTCGACCGGAAGTATCGCCAACGATGGACTTCCGGCCACCATTTCAAGAACGTTAATTCAAGGCGAGACCATTTCTGCGACTGGGGATGTTTATGGTTCAAGATTTATTGACCGGAATAGCACTTCGTATTTGTGCAACCCTTTTGGTGCCTCGCTTTTCAGGGAACTCGAACTGAGGGATGCATATGGTTTAACCTTTTCCGCGGGTACCAGCTATTGGATAGTGCAACATCTCGGAAATACAACCGATTTAAGATTTGAATATAAGGGTTCCAATAGAATGTTTTTGTATGGCACCACTGGCAATTTGAGTATAGATGGTACCTATTCAACATTTTCTGATGAACGGCTAAAAGATAACATTTTAGATGTCGACGATGCTTATGCGTTGAATGTCATAAAGAATTTGAAACCCAAGACATACAATTGGAAAGACCAAACAAAGGGAAAAGATTTACAGTATGGATTCATCGCGCAAGATATTGAAAAATTATATCCAGAAATGGTTTCGAAAATTGAAGGAGTTATTCCAACGGATCAAACGACATACCCTTCACAGATCACATCCAATACCACCATGGAGGTTACTATGACCGACGTTTCCACGTGGAGTTCAGGTGATAAAATTGTAATTAAAAATTCAGAAAATTATTCTAAAACATTAACTATTCATGAAATTCAAGGAAATGTGTTATCTTTGAGTGCAGAAAAAATTTCAAGTAATTTCGTGAACGAAAATAACGAGACATATATCAAAGGCAAGTCAGTCAAAGATGTACTTACCATAAATACTAATGGTTTGGATCCTTTGATGATATCGGCGATTCAACAATTGGAGAGACGCGTGACCGAATTAGAGAATAAATTGGCTTCCTAAATAATAATGGAACCTTACGTAAAGGTGATTGATAATTTCTTCAAATGTCCGGACGAAATACGTTCCATGGCACTTGAAGAAAAGTATCAAAAATTCAACAATGGATACTATGGAGGATGTGACACCATAAATAAAATGATTGTACTAGATGAAATGAAAGGAAAGATCATGGATATTTTTGGTAAAGATATAGAAATAGTCGCGAGTAGATTTCGTTTTATTCGCGAAAAGGATTACGCACGTGCTTTTATACATTCCGATCAACAACATTTTGACGGTAAAAAGGGATTTCACGTAATAATATGTTTAACTCCTGACGAATTGATAAAAGAAAATGATAGCACGGTATTTTATGAACACCCTAAAGCTGGAAGATATATTCAAGCACAAAAAGACATTGACATGCTTGGTAAAGAAACATTGATTACGGAAAATTTCAGTGAATATAAATCAATTGAACACAAATATAATCGTTGTGTAATTGTTGACTATTCATTTTATCATTCTCCGAGATATATAAATGGATATGGCGATTCGATAGAAAATTGCAGACTTTTATACATTACTGAAGTGATCCTATAACGCAATTTATATACACAACATTTGTATCAAATGTTAGATGTTTAAAAAGCGATCCCCAAAATTGTGGATAAACTACAACTTTATTCTTTTCACATTTAATGGAGATGATATCATTATTGAAAGGACAAAAATATTCAAAATGTACACCTGGATCATTTAAGAATATGTGCATATTTAATCCATTTGATATTATATTTTTCTGCCTTATACCTTTTACCCACCGTGTACCCCTCTGAAATTTAGGTGAAATAGATAAATATTTTTCTATATAAAGTTCACCAATACTATCATAATCATATCCATCTTCGAATAAATTATTATAGTATTTTTTATATAGTGATTTTATATTATCATCTATATCCGGAAGTTCGTTTGGAAATTTTTTATATTCAATAGTAATTTTTTTTTCTATTAATGAAAAATCGAACGTATTTGAAATTTTTTCATAAATGGAACTTGTGTCAAAATCCAAAACGTGCTCTTGAAAAAAAGAACTATTTGACATTATATTAAAGATATTACAATTTGTTTAATATAATGATAAAATCAACAACTAGTTGCAGATGGTGTGGAGTGCCATTGCTATGGTCTAGTAAATTTGAATTTATAAATTACTGTTTAAAATATTTTTCACGAGAACTGGAATACCTTTCGCGTGTGTTTTACAAGGTAAAAAAGGGAAGTTCTAAGAAACGTGTATGTAGAAATTGTTATTACAAAGACATTTCTAATGTCCACAGACGCGAAATAACGGCCAAATGTCCTTTTATTGGATATCGTGGTATAGATACTACACCTATTATAGCATGTTTTATGTTAAATATGTACAATCAGAAATGGTTTCACAAACGTTACATTGAATATATGTGGTTAAATTATCATAGTTTTTCGTCATTTGTAGAAGTTTTAATTGTTCGGACTTTGCTTAATGGAGGCACCGAGGATTATGTACTAAATAACGAATATATCGAATATTATTATGAAGACATGGTAAGATCGCACTGGCAAATACCGAATCATCACGAAGCTGTATGGGATGATCATAATATTATAAATTTTCAATTAAACAGATGAGACTAAACATAATAATGCGTATTCTTTTATCAAGCAACGGAACGCCTTTTTATGGCGCAAAAGGAGGGTATCCCCAACAGTTAAAATATTTGATACAAATGTTTATTGAAGCGGGACATACGGTTACCATGCTTATGTGGGGTATTAGTGGCATAAAACATTCTGGTGTGTTGCATTTTAGGGATATTGTGAAAGTAAATATCCTACGAGACGAAATGAGTGATCCACACACACAAGCTCTTTTGGATCGTCCAGAAGTTTCATTTATTTTAAATCAAGGAGATGCGTTTCCTCGTCAGGTGAAAATTTCAGAAGTAAACGAACACATAAAGACATCTCTTGCCGATATTATCTTTTTTCTTCAAGATATTTTCGTATTAGAATCGTTGACTTCTGAAAATTTTTTGTGTCCATCTTATCTTTGGTTTCCTCTTCACTATGATCCAATTGATAGACCAACACTTGGTGCATTGACTAAAATAAGTGGGATCATATCACTTTGTCCTTCGACGCGCACTCGAGTTATGAATCAATTGAAAAGAGATACGTACGTTGTTCCTCATATTATTGGTTTTGAAACACCTCTGCCACCAACCGAGACAAGAGAAAGAATACGAAGTAAATTTAATTTAGAAGATAAATATGTAATCCTAACAATAGCAGGTAATTATGAACAAAGCGGTAGAAAATCCATTGAAACTACTTTGCTTGCCTTCAAGGAATTCAACAAACTTCATCCAGAGTCACTATTGTGGATTCATTCGCCTCCTTTCAAACATCAAAGGGTTTATCATATAGAACAGATGATGGAAGAACTTGATATTCCTGTTAGTGCTTATAAATTAACAGAAAGTACTTTGGATGAAACAACTTTTCAAAAAGTATACAAGTGTGCCGACGTTTACTTGTGTGGATCTTCATCAGAGGGATTTGGAGTTCCACAGTTGGAGGCACAGTATTTTGGGTTACCGGTGGTGACAACACGGTTCGGGGCTATGGGAGATTATTGTTGGCATGGAGTTGCCGTTTCACCTTCGCAGAAATGTTACAACACATTACAACAGGCATGGTGGGTAAAACCAAGTGCCGAAAACATTGTAAAAGGTCTACAGAAAGTATATGACGATGACATCGAGACCACAGGCGAATGGGTTCAAGAAGAGGTTCGTTCAAAAATGAGTTATGAAAGTGTTAAAAAACAAATCCTCGCTATAATCGAGAAAAAATAAAGCTCCATTCATAGTAGAATATGATTCAGACTCCATTTAAATCAGTGTTTACAAAAACATCTAATTTCACTAGACAAAGTTTTGACACGGATCCTATTAATATCGATTTTGGTGGTTCTGGAAAGTTTTTGATTCCGCGACATGGAGATTTTATTACTCGAATATATGCATTAATTGATTACACCAGTGTCGCTTCTTTGAATGTGAATCAAGGGCATGGTATGTTGGACTTTGCTTCTATTGTGATTGGAGGAACTACGTTTCAACAAGAAACCGGAGAAACGCTTAATATGCGACTCAATTTAACACAACCAGAAAATGAAACCTTTACCGTTGCGCAATTATTTAGAATGCTTGGCGGAAGTCCGGTGTTTCCATTTAGCGATACCTCGCAATATCCTCGTCCATATCAACTTCAAATACCATTGGATTTTTGGTTTCATAATACTCCAGAATTGGCACTTCCTCTATGTGCATTGCGCTATCAGGAAGTGGAAGTTGAAATAGGTCTTAGGAATTCGGATCGTTGGGGAGGTGTCGATGCGGGCATAAATTCATCCGATGTACGCCTTAGAATAGAATATGGTTATGCACCAAAAGTTGTCGTTGATTCGATAATTAACAGACCATTGATATTTCCAGTAGAACAATTCCAGGTTGAGGAAGTTGCGTATACTAATAATACGTCATTTTGTTTGAAACCAGAATTTGTAAATCCCGTAAAAGCATTATTTGTTGTTTTCAAAGACAAAAGTCTAGAAACTGTCAATGCATTTGATTACTCGCGTGGACAAATACCAGACGGCGTTCCAACACCTACACTGGATGCAAGACCAATCATAACTCCCGATATTTATGATTTTATAGATTCTATGGAAATTATATTGGATAATGAGGTACTCATGCCAAAAGAAATAGGAACATATAAAATGTATCGTGGAATTCAATATTATTCACATTTTCCGGGTTCTTGTCAAACATTGTTAAACCTTTCAAATAGATACTATGGATTTGTATATGCATTAAGTTTGTGTAAAGATCCTATGAATCGCACGTCTCCAAATGGATCTATAAATTTTTCGACAATTAACAATCCACTGTTCAATATGATTGTAAAGAAAAGTACAAAGAATTATTACCTCGGAGGACCATTTCTTGGAAGTGCCTACACCGATGGTGACGTAACAACAGTTGAATGGAACCCATCAGAGCCCACCGCTAAAATCGGTGATTATGTAGAACATTATAATCTACCAGAAGATACTAAAATTATAGCGTATACAGGAACAACAAATCAATACATTGTTGATAAACAAACTATAAACAGTGGAGGTAATTTAGTTAAACCTTATATCTATAAAGAAGTTCTTCTTCGCTTGTACGCACTCTCGATGAATTTGCTTTACATTGAGAATGGTGTAGCACGTCTCGTGTTTACTGGATCCGAGATTAGTCTTCCTCGATATCCTTGAACTCGGCGAAAGACATCTTTCCGTCTCCATCTTTGTCATAATTTGAAACATCAAATTCAATAGCTTCCACGAAGCCAGAACCATCCGTGTCTAATCTATTGAATTCGCCTTCTAAGATTCCAATTTTGGGATCATTTTCTTCAGTATAAGCTGACCCGTTCATCGTTATAAAACGATTAGTAGAAAGATAGTACATAGTCATCAAATATGCATCAACAGTGGGTACGGGTGTATTAATGTTTGTTCTTGCATCGGATGTAATTTTTATATGAGGTCTAACTGCAAATGTTCCCGAATCTGTTGGATAGGTTTTTCCTTGTGTAAAAGATGACGAAATTGGTGTTACAGAAACCGTAGCCCCAACTGATGTAGCATATAAGTTTGCCACACACGTTCCCCACAAAGGCGCAGCATCCGCGACGTCTTGCAATAGAACGACCGCATTCGTATTTGAGGAGTCACTCCAGAAAGGAACACTTGCGGTAAGAGTATTGCCTGAATATTCTAAAGAACCATTCTGAAATTCATTAGAACTGTTTACAAAGTGATTCGTTGTGGATGGATAATAATATGTAGATGCTATGCTGATCCTATAAACATTGCTCCAAGGTTCAAAACGCATATAATATGGATTTTTCAAATTTACAGTATCGGTGTATGCAGTTTCGCCTTTTATGCCTACACTGGCTATGTCCGTTCTGAGATATCCATCGGCATTCATATCCAATGAACGAAGTATATTATCTCCACCTAATCCAACACTTGTGTTAAGAATTGCATTTTCTGATGATAAAACATAGTTTTTGGTATCAACTGAATATAGTTGCGACCAAAATGTATAACCCGGAGCGGCCGTGGTAAAAAATAATTCAATGTAAGAACTCTGCGGTCTCGGAGCGCGGAATTCATAATCATTCAATGCCACTTGGAGAGGTTCCTCTGAAAATGAATAACCATAAAAACTTCCATCATTATGATAATTGTGAATATAGGATTGAAATTGCTGAACAAAAAGAGGTTTGCGAAGTTCGTTTCTATCTGTCTTATTTAACGTTGTGATTCTTGCATTTATAAGAGGAGTATAAAAAATTGGATTATATCCATTTATTTTACTCTGAAATGTCCAAAATATAGCACGACATGAATAGGCGCTATTGAAATAATATCTAAATGTTTCATTTATTCGTGCCGGAAATTGACTTTCTTCTGTTATTATTTTTTCGATCGGGTATTCTTGTCGTGTAGACTTTAACATAAAACGCTCACTTTCTGTCAAAGTTATTTCTTGTGTAACAAATTTAAAATCAGTCAAATCTGCATCACTTGCGAATCCACTTGTGTCACTTACAATTTCCTCAAGTGACTTAAATTGAATTACTAATATAATTTCAGAATTATGCATGGCACACAAAGGCATTGGAGCCCTGAAAGAGGTCGTTCCAATCTTATTATCAAAATAGTGAGTATTAAAAAAGAATGGAATAGGAACAAGCAGTGATTGTGAACTTGCGTTTGCCAATAAAGTTGATTGTGTGTCATAATCCGATCCAAAATTAATTAAATTGTTCATAATATTTACTCTATCTTGTTTAGATGAATACATAGATTCATAGATGGACATCCATTCACCTCTAAGCGTCTGGATATTAGCTCCGTCAATGTTAAGGTCAATCTTCCGAATCATAGAAAACCCAAAATTTTTTAGGCAAGTAACTGAAGTTGTTGTTGTTGGAAAATTAAAACTAATCATCAAGCTGCACAATAAATCGCCCATCTCCTTGGGTTTGAATGCATAACGAATCTCCTGTCCAAAAAAACTACGTTCGATTGGTCTATAAAACCTGTAAAATGGAGTCGCCTGAGAATACTCGTTGTAATTGTATTCCCTCTTCGAGTCAAAGTCGTACAAAAATGGGTCTTGTTGTCCCACACCACTCAGTCCGGTTAGGGCACCTGTACCAGTGTCTCCGCGGAATCCAACTGGAGGCTTCATCATGATCCTCTCTTAAAGAAAAGGGACATTTTAAAAAATAATAATGAGTCGCGAGCAGCAAATTATTGATGCGGCCATGAACGCCATTCAGCCTGTTCTGGAGACTGCCGTGGTTGTGGCCGCGGAATACTGCAAGGCCACTGGAAGGAGCATCGTGACGGCACTGGACATGGAATACGGTATGAAGTGGAGCGCCATGAAGATGGTCGGAAGAGTCTACGGGTCCATCCTGCCAGAAGGAAGTGACGATGACTCGGACGACGAAGGGTGGGAGACGGATGACGACATGGTGGTCGAAGAGTGCGACATGGGGTTCGACGACGAGTTCCGCGAGTACGACGGCGACGACGAACGCTATCTGGAGGTAAACCAGGCGGTCCGCGAGTGGGCTGACTGGGAACCCGAGACCGAACTTGAGATGATGTTAAAGAGCGCCGTAAATTCTAGACGCTAATGATAGTTATGTCCAGAGGTCTATATGGACAAAAATACAGTGGGTACTTTGCAGACAATTTAACATTTTTTGATTCCGCTACCAAAATTGGATCTGAGAGCACATTCACTAGTATAAACTTAGGTGACGAAGGTTCTACTTACAGTTGGAAATGGTACGGTTTTATAATACCATTGGCAACAGGAACTTATACATTTCAGACAATATCAGATGATGCTTCGTATGTTTATGTAGATGAAACACAAGTTGTGAATAACGGAAGTACCCATGGTGCGCGAACCAGGACTGGTACAATAAATTTAAATGCAGGAACAATCTATTTAATTAGAATATATTTTGGTGAAAATGCAGGAGCTGCTAGTATGATTTTCTCTTGGAGCGGTGGGTCCCAAACAACTGTTACTACGGACCTAACAACCAATATCCTACAATTTTATCCAAACAATTTACCGCCGATAAAATATGGTCTGGTCGGGTGGTACAAGGGCGAGGCGTGGAATGGAACGAGCTGGCCGGACCTGTCTGGAAATGGTAATCACTGTACTGACATTCGCGGTACTATAAACAAAGCTGGCAACTACATCTACGGAGGTACTGGCGATGGGATAAGATTTCCAATTGGTATACTTCCATCAACATACACGCTATTTCACGTGGCCCGTTATAATGGGTCTACAAAGGGGAGAATATTTGATGGCACTGCTGGAAATTGGCTTTCTGGTTTTCATGGTTCAAAGGCGGGTGTGGCGTATCATGGATATTGGCTTACAGCAACGACTACAAACTTTCCAGTTGATCGGATTCTGTTTTCAACAGATCAAAGAAACCTTTATAGAGGAAATGGGATAGACTTGAAAATAAGTTCTGGAACATCTGAGTCACAAAGAATTGGTGTAAATTATGGTTCACGGTATGGAGCTGAACCATCCGACTGGGCTGTCTGGGAGGTCATCGTCTACGACCGCGAGTTGGCGTTATCTGAAATAGAAACAGTTGAAAAATATTTATTTGATAGATTTAGTACCTACACAAATCCAGTTGTACCAAGAGGTGTAAATTATTTCAATCCTAGAGATATTGTTTTTTACAAAAATACTGGGTATGATGTGTTTATAAACAGAATGACTGCAAATACCACCAACATAGAGGGTTTAGGCAGTGTCGTGGCGAGCGCGAGTACAGAATATGATACTGTTTGGCAGGCGTGGTATTCTTTCGATGGAACGATCAGCAATAATAACGGATGGGCTAGTGCAAATAACACATATTGGACATCAGATGGTTCACAAAGAAGTACTAGAAGTTTAGGAGGTTATAGTGGAGAGTGGCTTAAAATTAAATTTGACATACCATTATTTTTAAATTATTCAGTACTTTATTCAAGAACCAATACTACCTACAGATTTGTGAAAACTGGATACTTATTGGCTTCAAATGACGATACTAATTGGTCTGTGATAAAGTATATAAATAGATCTGCACAAGAGCTATCATTTGTACTTGTGAATGAATACATTCAAAGACCATTCAAATATTATGCCATAGTTGTTTCTACAATTTATGCTAGTAGTGATAGTGCACTTGCGCAAATAGGAGAATGGTACATGAACGTCAAGATACCCAAGTTTCAGATTAGTGGAGCTTTTAATTCAAATTATTTTCTTATGAATATGAACAATTGGTATGCTTTATTTAATATATCAAGTAGTTCAAATTGGACAATTCAACAGTCAGGAAGCAACCCAGACGTTCAAGTGAAACTTAATGACTATGGAACAAAAAATTCATACACCTATATATGGTATAAACTCAGATTACAAGATTATAATTATTTACGTATAGACTTTGAATATTCTACGTTTGGTAGTGGCAATGGAACAACGTTTAAAATAGGGTGTTCGTCTGCATACAGTGTGGGAGGTGAATATATAAGAAGTGAAGCATTCAATGTAAATATGCAAATTTATAACGGAGTGAATAAATTTCGCGTTTATGATCAGAGTACAAATATAGCCGAAACTCCTTTAATAAAAGCAGCGTCGGATGGGGCCTATGTTTGGACCCCTGTTAAAATAATTTATAACAAAGGAATATTTAAAACATGGACAGTTTATCATAATGGTACTTTATTAGTAGAATATGATGATTCTGATAATGATGATTGGATAAATAATATTTCAGGTGCATTTTTTGGATTTGGGTCCAGAACTGGTTCAGCTACATTGAATACCGAAATAAGAAGATTTAATTTATTTGTAAGTGATATATGAACCACTGCACCACCACGGATACTATTAGTCCGGGGATGATCGTATCTTTGAATGGTGATTGGGAAACTCCAGAAGTCAACCTCGGTGGGAGAACAAAAAGATATTGAAGTGAATGTCAATACTGGATACGAAGGTTCAGTTTTGGTCTCAAATATAAATGGGGCGATAACTTCGGGTGACCTTATAGGTTTGTCACCAACACCTGGCGTGGGTGCACTTTACGACAATCAAAGTTTGTTGCTAGGAAGTGCTACTGAAGAGTGTATTTTTGATGACCAAGGAAGAGGATTGGTCGCGTTTAAACGAAGCCAATAAATAGTAGTGCGTCTGGTAGAACCCATGGAAGGATATGACTACGACCCAGACGAGTATGCCACATTTTCCAGTGAGACAGAGTCCGATACCGAAAAATCGTTGGTCCCACTGGAACATGAAGAAAGTGTTCAGATTTTGAAACCCCAGGTTGAGTACTCGGAGCTTGATGATGTTTTCAGCGAAGAGTTGGTTGACCTGGACCTCCGTGATTTCTTCATTGAAAAAAAGCAATCTAATAATAGAGTATGTCAAGTTACGACATCGTTATCGACAGTTCCACAAGAAAAGACAGAGCCACAACCGATGCTAACAACTTCACCAGTTATCTCAGTACACCCCTTTATGGAATTGAGTCCGTGAACTTTGTATCGGCGTCCATCCCATATCTGAACAGTGCCTCGCAGGTCAATGGCAACGTCCATGCCTACTACGTGGTTTTGGAAGTGCCCAACTATGGTGTTTTGACCGATCGGATCTACACCGTGGATAATCCACCAGAGTCTGGTGAAACCAACTTGAACTTTGCCTACACCGGGACACTTGCGGTTCCATCGCTGGCCGGAGCGAGTCCCACGAACTACGTGATGAGTTCCATGAATGATAGAATCGACGTTCAAAAGACCGTGCCAGTCATGGAGGCGATCAAGGTATCTATCTATTATTACAACACAACTGACAGCTCTTTCAAGTTGTATCCTTTCACAAATGCCGGGTCTGCCACAGAAGAGTTTGTTATCAAGCTTAATGTCCAAGGTACCAAGGACAAGCGGTTTGCCACCAAGCAGCAGGACGAAGAAGACAAACGTCTGGAGCCCAATATTGCTCCACCGGTGAAAGCTGGTTCTGAAAATACGTTTGCACGCAAGTTAATCAACTATTATAGATCCACGACCCGCAACAAGATGAATCCAGAAGAAACCGCGGAACCCGTCGGAGCCCTATTGCCCCGCAGAGAGTTCATGGGTATTCCCAGCAAGTACGCACAGATCCTGATACCAATCGCCGTCGTTTTATTGGTTCTTGCTATTCTCTTGGCTAAGTAGTAAATGGCTAGAGCCTCATATGTGTCGACGGGACTTCCCGATTTCAACTACGAGTATCACACTATTTCGTTCGATACGCTGGATCAAACGAGTTCAAATTCCTTTACCGTCTACTTCAATACTCCATTGAGGCAGGTGGTACAGGCGAGATTGTTGGCGGCGCACGTCCACACCCGAGGCACCGTGGAACACCTCTATGTACGAATCCGCGAACTTGAATCCAATTTCAACGACAGACTTACCAAGAATCCACCGAATGTCCCTTCGGCGTCACCGGTTCAATCGATTGCCCGCGGTGCCTTCGCATCAATTATTAGTGACAATGATCAGGGTGCTGCATCCGACCAACTCATCATTTTCAAAGACAATTACGATCAAACTACTCAATTTATTCATCCCATAGAAAACTTGGACCGTCTGACCGTGAAATTGTTTAATCAAAACGGTGCCCTCATCCCAAATCCGAGCGGTGGCATCGAGATTAATCACTTCGTCATTCGCTTCATCTGTCGAGCGCCCAATCTACCAGGGAGGCAGACGCTTCCGTGGGTTCAGGGCAAGGTCGGATTTTAGATGTCATCTTCGGCGACCTCGGCGATCGTCCACTCCTGCTTGGGTTGCTCCTTGATCAACTTTTCCAGTCGCATCTTGGTGGCCTTGACCGTTCGCTTCAGGTGATCGGCGAGTTCTTCCATCTTCTTGT
>Ga0222714_10004349_pt1 | contig 13930 bp, 16 predicted proteins | sample C33_3DmetaG_FD_165048 | JGI IMG/M metagenome (GOLD analysis project Ga0222714, IMG submission 165048) | Estuarine water microbial communities from San Francisco Bay, California, United States - C33_3D | ecosystem: Environmental > Aquatic > Marine > Unclassified | place: USA: California... | reverse complement strand
GAAGATGGTGGTGATGAAGTTGATGGCGCCGAGGATCGAAGACGCGCCCGCGAGATGCAGGCTGAAGATCGCCATGTCGACGGCCATGCCGGGATGGCCAAGCGCCGATGACAGGGGCGGGTAGACCGTCCAACCCGTACCCGCGCCACCACCGACGAGAGCCGAGGCGATCAGCAGGATCAACGACGGCACCAACAGCCAGAACGAGATGTTGTTCATGCGCGGGAAGGCCATATCGGGCGCGCCGATCATCAGCGGCACGAACCAGTTGCCGAAACCGCCTATCAGCGCTGGCATGACCATGAAGAAGATCATCAGGAAGCCGTGCGCAGTCACGAGTACGTTATAGAAGTGGTTATCACCACCGAGGATCTGGCTGCCCGGATCCTGCAGTTCCATGCGCATGATGATGGAGAAGGCGCCGCCGATGAGGCCCGAAAACACCGCGAAGAACAGGTACAGGGTACCGATGTCCTTATGGTTGGTGGAATACAGGAACCGCTTCAGGCCGTGGGGGGTATGGTCGTGTCCCGCCGCATGCTCGCTCATGACTGACCTCTCGCTTTAAATCAGTTGCCGCGCGCGGAGGTATCCGCGCGACCGGCCAATTCGATGGTGGAGGCCGGCGCCGTCAGCGCAGCGGCCTTCTTCTTGGAGGCGACCCACTGGGCGAACTCCGCTTTCGACACGACCTTGACCTCGACGGGCATGAAGCCATGGTTCACGCCGCACAGTTCCGAGCACTGGCCGTAGAACGTGCCAGTCTTGGTGGCACGAAACCAGGTTTCGTTCAGGCGGCCATTGGTAGTATCGGTCTTGATGCCGAACGACGGCACAGCCCAGGAATGCAGCACGTTGTCGGTGGACAACAGCACGCGGATGTTGGTGTCGACCGGGACGACAACCGGATTGTCGGTCGCGAGCAGGCGCGGCTGGCCGGGCTTCAGGTCCTGCGTCTCGACCATGCGGCTCTCGAAGATGATGTTGCCCTGATCAGGATAGGCGTAGCCCCAGTACCACTGGTAGCCCATGACCTTGAGCGTCATGTCGGGGTTAGGATGTCGGTCCCCGAAATAGAGAAGCTTAAAGGACGGGACTGCGATGCCCACGAGGATGAGGATGGGGACCACCGTCCAGAGCACCTCGATCGTCGTGTTGTGCGTGGTGCGTGACGGCGTCGGGTTGGCCTTGGCGTTGAACCGGACCATGACGTAAAGCAGCAGCAGCAGCACGAAGGCTGTGATCACCGTTATCAGGACCAGCAGCATGTCGTGGAAGCTGTGAATCCGTTCGGCGACCGGGCTTGCAGCCGGCTGGAAGTTCAGCTGCCAGGGCGTCGGCTGCTGGGCAAAGGCCGGCGTGGCTGCGCCGGAAAGGAAGGCCATGACCCCGGGGGCGACAGCGGCAACCGAGGCGAGTATCCGGTGAAACAGCATTCTGTATTTCCCGTCTTGAAAACCGATGGAAAAAAGCACTCAACTTTAAAAGGGATATTCCCTTCAGGCACGCGCAAACTACACTACCGACGCGGGGGTGAACAACCGAAGAATATGGCAAAACCTTGGCTTTGAGAAAGTCTCGCAATCGCCCGCTGCACCATCGGTCTCGCCGTTCGCTCGGGCACTAAAAAACGGGGCCGCATGCACCTATGTTGCTACTCTGTGCCGATCCGCGCCGAAGCGACTGTTTTTATACGGGAGTAACCGATGTCGAACCTCGATACCGCAGACAAGCTGTTCTTCGGCGGCGACGCCCTCACCCTCTCCGGCGCGCAAGGCCAGCTGACCCGCGCCCTCGACGGCGCCGATGACGGTGAATTGTTCCTCGAATATGCGGTTTCCGAGAGCTTCGCCTGGGACGATGGAAGGCTGCGCGCTGCTTCCTCCGATACCGCCCAGGGCTTCGGCCTGCGCGCCATCGCCGACGAGGCGACGGGTTACGCCCATGCCTCGGAACTGTCCGATGCGGCGCTGAAGCGCGCCGCCGACACCGTCTGCGCGGTGACGCGCGGCCACAAGGGCACACTTGCCCTGCCGCCTTCGGGCACCAACCGCGCCCTCTACGGCACCGTCAATCCGCTGGCCGAGGTCGCGTTCGAGACCAAGACCGGCTTGCTCGCCGATATCGATGCTTACCTGCGCGCAAAGGACCCGCGCGTGCGTCAGGTCATGGTGTCACTGGCGGGCGAATGGCGGGTCGTCGAAATCCTGCGCGCCGACGGCAACCGCGTGGCCGACGTGCGCCCGCTGGTGCGCCTCAACATCCAGGTCATGGTCGCCGATGGCGACAAACAGGAAACCGGCAGCCACGGCACCGGCGGGCGCGAGGGCTATACCCGGTTCATCGAAGCGGGCAACTGGCGCAAGGGCGCCGACGAGGCGCTGCGCCAGGCGCTGGTCAAGCTCGACGCCGTGCCGGCACCTGCGGGCGAGATGGAAGTCGTGCTCGGCCCCGGCTGGCCCGGAATCCTTCTGCACGAAGCGGTCGGCCACGGGCTGGAGGGCGATTTCAACCGCAAGAAGACCTCGGTGTTTTCGGGCCTGATGGGCGAACGGGTGGCGGCCCCCGGTGTTACCGTCATCGACGACGGCACCCTTGCCGACCGGCGCGGCTCGCTCACCATCGACGACGAAGGCACGCCCACCTCCGCCACCACCCTGATCGAGAATGGCATCCTGGTCGGCTATATGCAGGACCGCATGAACGCGCGCCTGATGGGTGTGAAAGCGACCGGCAACGGACGGCGCCAGGATTTCGCGCACCGCCCCATGCCGCGCATGACCAATACCTACATGCTGAACGGCGGCCACGATAAGGACGAGATCCTCGCCTCCGTGAAGAAAGGCCTTTATGCCGTCAACTTCGGCGGCGGCCAGGTCGATATCACCTCGGGCAAGTTCGTGTTCTCGGCCTCGGAAGCCTATCTGGTCGAAAACGGCAAGCTCGGCCCCGCGGTCAAGGGTGCGACGCTGATCGGCAACGGCGCCGATGCGCTCAAGCGCATCACCATGGTCGGCAACGACATGGCGCTCGACCCCGGCATCGGCACCTGCGGCAAGGACGGACAAGGTGTACCCGTGGGCGTCGGCCAGCCGACGCTCAAGATCGGCGCGCTCACCGTCGGCGGCACCGCCGCCTGATCGAGGCCCCATGCGCCCGCGACGCCCTCTTGGGCCCTGGACCTGGTTCTTCATCCTGCTCGCGGCCCTCGCCGCGCTGGTGGCGTGGCTCGCGACCGGTTCGGGGAGCATTGCAAACTTCAACGGCGACGGGCCACGGCTCGTCTATCTCGTCCTTCTCGGCGCGCTGATCGGCGCCGGGCTGATCCACGGCCGCCGCCTGCGCTGGCAGGGCGCGCTCGGCGCGGCCTTCGCCTGGCTCGCCATCGGCGCCGTCCTCGTGCTTGCCTATTCGTTCCGCTTCGAGGCCGAGGACGCCTGGCGGCGCATCAAGGGCGAACTGGTCCCGGGGCAAGCGATGGTGGCGGGCGAGCGCGCCATCGAGGTGCGCCGGGCGCGCGACGGACACTTCTATATAGACGCGCGGGTCAACGGCGTGCCGGTGCGCTTCCTCGTCGATACGGGGGCGACATCGACGGTGCTCGATCCGCGCGATGCGGAACGCGCCGGCTTCAATCTCCAGCGCCTGTCCTTCTATCAACGCCTGCGCACCGCCAACGGCGTCGTGCGCGCGGCACCGGTGACGGCGGCGCGGCTCGATTTCGGGCCGACCGGGTTTGCCGATGCCGCCATGCTGGTCAATGGCGCGCGCATCGGCACGTCGCTGCTCGGCATCAACACGCTGAACAAGTTCAGGGGCTGGCGCGCCGAACGCGACCGGCTGGTGCTGGAATACTGACAGCCGTCAGTAGGCGTATTCGGAATAAAGCGGATCGACCGAGCCGTTCCACGCGCCGTGGAAGCGCTCGAGCTTCACTTCCGCCGGCGTCGTGCCGCGGCGCAGGATGTCTTCCAGCGTCGCCAGATGATGGGCCTCGTTGGTGCCGGTGCCATCGAGGCGTTCGCGCGCCGTCAGCCCGGCACGCGCCAGCCTGACCACTTCGCGTGCCATTTCGATCAGCGGGCGGCCGCGGAATTCCGTCGCGAGCGCGCGCTTCGGAACTTCGCGGCGCAGGTAATCGTGGTCTTCGGCGGCGAAGTCCTTGCACAGGTCCCATGCCGCATCGAGGGCGCCCTGATCGTAGAGAAGCCCCGTCCACAGGGCGGGCAGCGCGCAGATGCGCCGCCACGGGCCGCCGTCGGCCCCGCGCATTTCCAGGTACCGCTTGAGACGGACTTCCGGAAAGACCGTCGTCATGTGATCGGTCCAGTCGCCCATGGTCGGCGCCTCGCCCGGGCGCGCGGGCAGCTTGCGCGCCATGAAGTCGCGGAAGGACTGGCCCGAGGCATCGATGTACTTGCCGTCGCGGTAGACGAAGTACATCGGCACGTCGAGCATGTAATCAACGTAGCGCTCGAAGCCGAAGCCGTCTTCGAAGACGAAAGGCAGCACGCCGCAACGGTCGGGATCGGTGTCGGTCCAGACGTGGCTGCGGTAGCTGAGAAAGCCGTTGGGCTTGCCTTCGGTGAAGGGCGAATTGGCAAACAGCGCGGTCGCGATCGGCTGGAGTGCCAACCCGACGCGGAACTTCTTCACCATGTCGGCTTCGGACGAGAAATCGAGGTTCACCTGAATGGTGCAGGTGCGCAGCATCATGTCGAGGCCGAGGCTGCCCCTCTTCGGCATGTAAGCCTTCATGATCCCGTAGCGGCCCTTGGGCATCCACGGAATATCGTCGCGCCGCCATTTCGGGTTGAAGCCGACGCCGATGAAGCCGGCACCGATTTCACCCGCCACTTCCTTGACCTGGGCGAGGTGCTCATGCACTTCGCGACAGGTCTGGTGCAGGTTGTCGAGCGCGTCGCCCGACAGTTCGAACTGGCCGCCCGGCTCCAGCGTGATCGAGGCGCCGCCCTTGGTGAGCGCGATGGGATTGCCGTTTTCCTCGACCGCCTGCCAGCCGAAACGCGTCAGGCCCTCGAGCATGGCACGGATCGAGCACGGCCCGTCATAGGGCAGCGGACGGAGCGTCTTGAGGTCGAAGGCGAATTTTTCGTGTTCGGTGCCGATACGCCATGCGTCGCGCGGCTTGCAACCGCCAGCGATGTATTCGACGAGCTGCGCTTTCGAAGCGATCACCTCGCCCGAGGCTTTGGGAGGACCGGACATAAGCGTTTTCCTGAAAACGTGTTGCGGAACCCTGCACCGGGGTCCCGTCGTGAACTCAACAACTTTCGCAACCCGACCGGAATTAGCCGGCGCCGGGCGTCTCGTCGGGCCAGTCGCCAAGCGCCGCCTGCCAGCAGGCCAGCGCCGCCACAGCGGCCGTATCGGCCCGCAACAGGCGCGGACCAAGCGAGACCGACGTAACAAAAGGCAGTTTACGCAAGGCGTCAAGCTCGGCCTCCGAAAAGCCGCCCTCGGGGCCGATCAGCACCGCCCAGGGTTGACCCCGGGGCAGGTCCGACAGGACCTCCATCACCGGCCGCCCATGTCCGCTTTCATCGCACAGCATGATGCGGCGCGATGAATCCCAGCCGGCGAGCGCGTCCATCAGGCGGCGCGGTTCCGCCACCTCGGGCACGGAGAGGCGACCGGTCTGCTCGGCCGCCTCCTGGGCATTGGCTGCGAGGCGCTCGGTATTGACGCGGGCGACCTGGGTAAACTCGGTCAGCACCGGCAACAGGCGCGCGGCGCCGAGCTCGGCCGCCTTCTGCACCAGGTAATCGATGCGCCCGTGCTTGATCGGCGCGAACAGGAGCGACAGGTCGGGTTCGACCTTCTGCGGGCGCGACTGGGCCTCAAGGGCGACCGAGGCCCAACCCTTGCCGAAGCCTTCGATGACGCCGGTCCATTCGCCGTCGGCACCGTTGAACAGGGCGACGCGCGCACCCTTTTCGAGACGCAGGACATGGCGCAGGTAATGGGCCTGATTGGCCGAAAGCCCGACGACCCCGCCCGCCGCCAGCGCTTCGCCAACGAAAAGCCGGGTACGGGTACCGCCCGCCCCTGCCGGCTCAAATTCCCTGTTGCGCGGTCCGCTCATGGTCCTTCCTTGTGGCCTCTCTTCGCCAAGGATAAGACTACAGGCATGAACGGCAGCGATACAAATCCCCGATCGCAGGGCCCCGCGGACCTACCCGAAACGCGCGTCCGCGCGGCAAGCGACATCCCGACCGCGGGCTGGGCGGCACGCTACGCGCCGCCCCGGGTATTACCCTACATCCGTCTTGCCCGCTTCGACCGCCTGATCGGTTTCTGGACGCTGGTCTTCCCGTGCTGGTGGTCGGTGGCGCTGGCCGCACCCGGGCTTACCGGCTGGGACGAACTGCTCGCCATTGCCGCCCTTTTCGCCGCGGGCGCCGTCGTCATGCGTGGCGCGGGCTGTGTCATCAACGACATCATCGATCGAGACATCGACCGCAAGGTGGCACGCACGGCGCTGCGCCCCGTCGCCTCTGGCGAGATTTCGGTGCGCGCCGCCCTCGTCTTTCTTGGTGTGCTTCTGGCGATCGGCCTCGCCATCCTGTCCGTGTTCAACACCTTCACCATCGTGCTGGCGGCGTCCTCGCTCGCCCTCGTCGTCGCCTATCCGTTCATGAAGCGCATCACCTACTGGCCGCAGGCATGGCTCGGTCTGACCATGACCTTCGGCGCACTGGTGGGATTTGCCGCCGTGCGCGGCACCCTGCTGCCCGAGGCATTCCTGCTCTACGCAGGCGCCTTCTTCTGGACGCTCGGCTACGACACGATCTATGCCTATGCCGATGTCGAGGACGACAAGGCGGCGGGCGCAAAGACCCTCGCCATCTGGCTCGGTGCCGGCGCCAAGCCCTGGTTCACGGCCTTCTATACGATCGCCGTCGCCCTGTTCGCGGCCATGGGCGTCGTCGCCGGGCTCGACTGGCCGTTCTGGCCGCTGCTTGGCGCGGTCTACCTGTTCCTCTTGTGGCAGGCCTGGGCGGTCGATCTCGATGATCCCGCCGACTGCATGAGGAAATTCCGCGCCACACGCATCTTCGGCTGGCTGTTGCTCGCCGCCATCGTCGCCGGTCAATGGGCAAGGCCCGACTAGCGCGATGACCGCAGCCCACGATCCCGCCGCCTTCATCCGCGCCAATACGCTTGTGCAGTCCCATGTGCTGGTACCCGAAATCCGCCTGCACCTTGCCGACAAGATCACGCCGATCTGGACGGCGAGCGAACAGGCGCTCGAGGAAATCGGCATCGAGCCGCCCTACTGGGCCTTCGTCTGGCCGGGCGGCGCGGCGACGGCGCGCTTCATCCTCGACCGGCCGGAACTGGTATCAGGGCGCCCGGTTCTCGACCTTGCCGCCGGATCGGGCATCGCCGCCATCGCCGCGGCGATGGCGGGGGCGGCATCCGTCACTGCCGCCGAGATAGACGCGAGCGCACGGGCGGCCATCGCCCTCAATGCCGCACTCAACGACGTTGCCCTCGGTATCAGCGAGGGCGATCCGCTGGCCGGCGCACCGCCCGGCGATACCCTGATCCTTGCGGGCGATGTCTGCTACCAGCGCGACATGGCCGAGCGCGTGCTGGCATGGCTGCATCGCGCGCGCGCGGCGGGCTCGGAAGTCTGGCTCGCCGATCCGGGCCGCGCCTACCTGCCGAAAACCGGTCTTGCCGAGATGGCGCGCATCGGCGTGCCCACCAGTCTCGAACTCGAAGACCGGAATTTCAGGGAAACCGTTCTCTACCGGCTGACCGGCTGACCGCCGACAACAAGCGGGCGATAGCCCTCACAGGCAAATCGGCGCGCCCTGGCGGCAAGCGCCCGGCCGCGGGCTTCGCGCAAGCGCGCATCGGCAACGGTTTCGAGAATGAAGGCCTCGATATCGCACCCGGGCGCGGTGACGTCGCGCACATGGGCGAGCATCTCGGGCTGGGCAAGGGCGGGAAACGCGCGCCCGCGCGCCGGCACCTCGGCGAGCGCCACGGGTGAGCCGTCGCGGATCAGGCATCCGGCGACGGAGATGTAGGCGAAAGCAGCGTCCAGCTCCCCCACCCCCTCGACTGCGACGGCAATGCCCGCAAGCTCGGCATAGTGATAGTTGATGCCGGGCTGCTCGGTCGCATGCATGACCGCGAGCTGGTCGTCGTCGAGCCAGGTGATGAAGGTTTCGAGCACGGTGCCGGGCGACGGGAACAGCGTCGCCGGCACCGATCCATAAGCGGCGATATGCGCGTTGTAGACCGAATCGAACCCGGCGAGATCGGCGCGGGTGACGGGGATGGCGACGGCTTCGCCATGAGCCGCGTATTTGCGCGCAAGCTGGGCGGGCGATGCGTTCGAGCCAGAGGCCAGCACCGGCGTGCGGCCCTCGACGGCGCGCTTGGCGTCTTCGAGCGGCTGAACGCACCCACCCCGGAACAGGTAGGACTCGCGCGGTGGATCGAAGGGATAAGACCGCGCGCGGGCGATGCGCGCCGCGGGATCGTCAGGAATCATCATTGGCGGGCGAACGGACCGAAAGCAACGTTGAACATCTCGGACGCAGGCTTGGAGGCCAGAACCGCAGCAATCGTATCTCTGTCCGCAAGCACATAAATGAAACGAAAGTTCGGATCGATGCCACGGATGGAAGCATTGATGCGAAGCGGGGAAGCCCAGCGATCGATTTCGGGCTCGCTGGTAAAGCGCAGGGTTACGGCGCCGTCGGCACCGATATCATAGGCGGCATAGCGATAGACCAGCCGGTGGTCGACGGCACTCGGGCCATGCTCGACGATCAGGCGCGTGCCGCGAAAATCGTAAAAGGACAGCACATGGCGCGAGGCGATAGCCTGCCGCGAACCGCCCGCGGCGGTGCGCGTGGTCATTTCGGCAACCAATGTGCCCGCCGTGCTGCCGCGCGTAATCGTAACCGTGTGAATGTTGCCCAGAATTTCGGCGCGCCACGTTCCCACCAGCCGCTCGTCTGCCGTCACGCGCATCGAATCCGGCAAGGGCCGCGCCGCCTCGGGCGTGCAGCCGGACACGAGCACTGCGAAGACAAGCATCAGGCTGCAAAGAAGTCCGCGCATCATCCATCCGCCGGGGCAAGGGTGGCCTGTCCGTATCATGGCCCCGCCATGACGGATTTTGCGCGCCCAGAACCCTGCGCGCAAGACATCAGCGACGCCGCGGGTTCAGGCGGCGCGGCTGTCGGCTTCTTCGGTTTCGATATGGAAGCGTACGTTGCACGAATCGACGGACTTCCAGGCAAGTTCCGCCCATTTCTGCAACGCGTCCTCATAGGAACGGAACGGACCCGCGCGGAACGGCTTGCCGTTGCCCGCGATATGCTGGAACTTGGTCGAATCGTATTCGCCGCCAACGACCCAATACTGCGCCATAGTTACTGTCTCCTGCCTTCGACAAGGACCTTCGCAAACCTGAAAGCGGGAACCGGCTGTTCCCGCCCCAAGGGCCACGGACGCAAGCTCCCCAACCCGGGTGCGCGGCCTACCCGAAAAGCTAGCTGCGTCGCCATTAAGATAACGTAAAATCACTCCCCATGAAACACACCGACCTCCGCGAATTCCTGAAGTTCCTAGAGAGCCGCCGCGCCCTTGCCCACGTCGGCGCGCCGGTTTCCCCGGCCCTTGAAATGACCGAAATCGGTAAGCGGCTTATTGCAAATGGCGGCCCGGCCACCCTGTTCGAAAACCTGTCCGGCCCCGGCGCCCCCTATACGGCTCCCTGGCCGCGGCGCGTGCTTGCCAACCTGTTCGGCACCACCGAGCGGGTCGCCTGGGCGATGGGACGCGAGCGCGCGGAACTGCCGACGCTGGGTGAAGCACTCGCCTTTCTGCATCACCCCGAACCGCCCGCCAGCCTCAAGGACGCCATCGCCATGCTGCCCAGCCTGCGCATGGCGCTCGCCAAGAATCCGCGCACCGTATCAAATGCACCCTGCCAGCAGGTGGTGCTGAAGGGCAGCGACATCGATCTCGCCAGAATTCCGATCCAGACCTGCTGGCCGGGGGAACCCGCCCCGCTCGTCACCTTCCCCCTCGTCGTTACCGCGGCGCCGGGCGGCAAGCCCGAAGATGCCAACCTCGGCATCTACCGCATGCAGGTGATCGGGCGCGACCGCACGCTGATGCGCTGGCTCCAGCACCGCGGCGGCGCCCAGCATATGGCGCAACAGGGCAAGGCATCATCGGCACCGCTGCCTGTCGCCTGCGTCATCGGCGCCGATCCGGCCACCACCATCGCCGCGGTGACGCCGATTCCGGAAAAGGTTTCCGAATACGCTTTTGCCGGACTGATCCGGGGCAAGCGCACGGTGCTCACCGATTGCGTGAGCGTGCCGCTCAAGGTGCCGGCCAACGCCGAAATGGTGATCGAAGGCCACGTAAGCCTGAGCGAGACCGGCGCCGAGGGCCCCTACGGCGATCACACCGGCTACTACAATTCTGTCGAACGCTTCCCGGTGTTCACGGTTTCGGCCATCACCATGCGCGAAGATCCGATCTACCACACCACCTTCACCGGCCGCCCGCCCGACGAACCCTCGGTGCTGGCCCAGGCGCTGAATGACGTCTTCGTGCCGATGCTGCGCCGCCAGTTTCCCGAAATCGTCGACTTCTACCTGCCGCCCGAGGCCTGCAGCTATCGCATCGCCGTCGTCTCGATCCGCAAGGCCTACCCCGGCCACGCCAAGCGCGTGATGATGGGCATCTGGTCGTTCCTGCGACAGTTCCTCTACACCAAGTACATCATCGTCGTGGACGAAGGCATCGATGTGCGCGACTGGTCGGACGTCATGTGGGCGGTCTCCACCAAGATGGATCCGGGCCGCGACATCACCATCATTAACGACACGCCGATCGATTACCTCGACTTTGCCTCGCCCCAGCCCGGCCTCGGCGGCAAGGCGGGGCTCGATGCAACCGACAAGATCGGCCCTGAAACCAGCCGCGAATGGGGCCAGCCGATCCGCATGGCCGACAACATCGTCGAACTGGTCACGCGCAAATGGGGCGACTACGGCCTGCCTAATCTCGACTAACGAGCTTGCTTCGATGCATTATCCCCGCGCAAAACGTTGGCTATTGCGATAGATTGCCGGGGCATGGAATTGCGTCAGAAAATTTTTCAAACCTTCGCACGGCTGTACCCGACGGACCGCATGTCCGAACGGGAATATCTGGCCTTCATCTTTCGCATGCTGTTTTACGCGTTGCGTCCAACCAAGCCTTTCGTCATGCGGCTTGCGAATTACAAATGCCTCGTAAAACCGGAAAAGGCTTCCTTGACGCGGGTACTCATAAGACGCGGCTATTGGGAGAAATTCGTCAGCGAGGTATTCGTGGACGTCATCCGCAAAATCTCGCCCGACCAAATGTCGGTTGTCGTGGATGCCGGCGCCAATTTCGGACATTACTCGCTGTCCGCCGCGGCAATATCAAATCAAGGCACCGATATTTTCTCCTTTGAACCTCATCCCGTCATCTATGGCGACTTGGTGAGGAACGTCGAGCTCAACCAGCTGCCGAACGTCCATCCGGTCAATGCCGGCCTTGCCGCCTTCAATGGCGAGATGACTTTATTCGCGGACGACAAGAACCCGGGCGGACATTCATTTCTGCAATGGAACAGGGAAGGCGTTGACGGCGGCGCGCACCAAGTGCCTGTCATGACTCTGGACGCGTTCCTGGCTTCGAGAGTCCCCGGCAAGAAGCTCTGCCTTCTGAAAATCGATGTTCAGGGATTCGAACTCGATGTGCTGCAGGGGGCCGAAAAAACGGTGGCGCGCGACCGGCCCTACATCCTTTGCGAGGTGACGCCCAAGGTTCTGGAAAAACGGCATGGAAACTGCGAACCGCTGCTGAATTTTTTTGAAAAATATCGATATGTTCCACATCTCTTTGCGGCCGACAGGGCGAAAATGACCGTATACAGTTACCGCGATTTGGCGCACTTCCTGAATAATACGGACCACCCGTTTTTTGATGTTTTGTTCGAGCCGGCACAACCCTAACTCGGTGGCCTGCCCTGCAAGTGATGCGGTGCGGATGCTTGAATCCGACCGGACCGCGACCTAGCATGAAGCGTTCGTCCCCCTTGGGGTCCAGTCAGGAGCAGTCCCATGTCTTTCCCCATCACCGCGAGGGCCGCCGTGTTTGCGGCCTCCCTTTTCGTGTTCCCCGCCGCCGCCGCCGACAAGAACGACCTGTTCCGGGGCTTTACCACCGAAGAATTCAGCAAAGCGATGCCGCTGTTCGGCCGGCCGATGGAGCTAAAGGGCCACGCGCTCTAAGGCACGACGTTCAAGGCCAAGGGCAAACTGGTGAAGCGCTACTCGGTGGGGCTTTACAACTGCGCCGAGCGCGATGGCGCCAAGCGCTGCGGTACCGTGCGTTTCTACACGCATTTTGGGAAATCGGACGCGCCGGATATCGACATCATCGTCTCAAATTTCAACAACAACACCCTCATCGGCAATGCCTAGGTGGACGACAAGAAATACGTCAATCTGAAGATGTCGCTGATTGCCGATGACGGCATCACGCGCCAGAACCTGTTCAACTGGGTCCAGGCCTGGGAAACCCTCGTCACGTCTTTCGGCAGGGTCGTGCCGCGGAACTGACGCGCTGCCCTAGCGCAACATCTCCAGCACCAGAAGCGCAACGCAGATGCCTGCCGCCAGCGGCGGGCACCAGCGCTTCGCCGCGAAAGCGAGATCGCTGCGCCGGCGCAAGCGCTGCAGGCGCATCAGCGCGAGATTGACGGTCGCGAAAACACAGAGATTGACGGCGCTTGTCAGGGTCACCAGCCCGATGAACGGCACCAGCGCGGTAAACACGAACACCACGATGCCTGCGGCAACGGTGGCGCGCACAGGCGTGCGCGTCACGGGATGAACGGCGCCAAGCGCGGCAGGAAACCAGCCACGACGCGCCATGCCGTAGATGATGCGGCCCAACATCACCAGCGTGATCAGGATGCCGTTTGGAATGGCAATGATGGCAATCGCCGAGAGCGTCCCGGCGGGGACCCAGGACACGGCCTGGGTCACCAGTTCGAGCGGCGCGCGCGAACCGGCGAGGGTTTCCATCGGCACCGCGGCGACGGCGATCAGGGTGACGACGAAATAGATCGCCGTCGACAGGATGATGACGAGAACGATGGCGCGCGGCAGGGTCTTTTCCGGCTCCCGCGCCTCCTCGGCCATGTTGACGATGTCCTCAAACCCCAGGAAAGCGAAGAAGGCGAAGAAGGCCCCGGCGACGACGCCGCTCCAGCCGGCCAAGCCGTCAGGCATCATCAGCGGCGCGATCTCGCCCAGTCTTTCGAGCGCCGGCGCCCCGGCAGCGATGACGATGACCAACCCGCCGATTTCGACAATGGTCATCCATGCCGCAAGGCGCATGGCGAAACCGACGCCGAGACAGGCGACGACGGTGAAAAACACGATGATGCCGAGCGCCACCGGCATTTCAGGAACGGTGACGAACGAATCGATGTAACCGACGACGCCGCGCGCGAGGCTGGACGACAGAAAAATTCCGACGGCGACGACGGCAAGACCGATGGCGCGCGACAGCCACGGCTTGCCGAAAGCTTCCTGGACATAGGCGGCCGCCCCGGCGGCCTCCGGGTAGCGCGCCGAAAGTTCGGCGTAACTCAGGCCCGTCAGCGCGGCGAGGACGCCCGCAAGGACGAAGGCAACCGGCGCCGCATAGCCTGCGGTATCGGCAACCACGCCGATCAGCACATAAATGCCCGCCCCGATGATGCTGCCGAGACCGTAGAACACCAGCAGCCAGAGGCCGAGCACGCGGCGCAGCGTTGCAGGCGCGTTCGGGTCTTGCAGAGCGGATAGGGACTCTTGGGGCATCGTCCGCCTCCAACCCC
>Ga0222714_10004346_pt1 | contig 13936 bp, 13 predicted proteins | sample C33_3DmetaG_FD_165048 | JGI IMG/M metagenome (GOLD analysis project Ga0222714, IMG submission 165048) | Estuarine water microbial communities from San Francisco Bay, California, United States - C33_3D | ecosystem: Environmental > Aquatic > Marine > Unclassified | place: USA: California... | reverse complement strand
GCTATGGTATTTTTTGGCCCGTCCAAATGTTCGGATTGCCATACCGGGCCGGCATTGAATGCAATGGCCTTTTATGCGCTTGGTATGCGCGATTTATCGGGCCCTTCCGTTATTAAGGCGCCCTCCGAAAATCTGGGTCGAGGCGGCTTTCTACGTAGTGCCGCATCCAACTATACGTTCAAAGTGCCGCAGTTGTACAACATGAAAGACTCTCCCTTTTTGGGACACGGTGGAACGTTTCTCTCGGTGCAGTCCGTGGTGGATTACTACGAAGTTGGCCTTCCTGAAATGAACCTTCCCCCTGGAACGGTTACGGATCAATTCCATCCGCTCGTCCTCACTGCACAAGAAAAAGCCGACCTGGTTGTGTTTTTAGAAGACGCTCTTCGAGATCCCAATCTGAAGCGCTATGAACCCTCGTCCGTCCCATCAGGCGGATGCATTCCAGCAAACGACGCGCAGGCGCGACTCGATCTGGGGTGCAACTAATCCTCAGCTATGCACTACAGCTATCCACGACTTTTTTCTTTAGAAAGAAGACCTTCTCCCACCCTTATTGTGGCCACAAACACGCCATTTTTGAGGAACGGACAATTAGGGAGCTGAAATGGCTGCAAATCGGCTGTTAACTAGCGTATCAACGCGGGCGGCGTGCCATCCAATCGGTACTAGGTCAATCTCTGGCAAAATGTGCGAGGGACCTAAAATAGACCAACTGGCCTGTTTTCGGCTCCATTCAAGAGGAAACGAAGCCGTGAGGGGCTGTCCGTAGGCATCCGTGGGGAGCACCATGGTATCCCCTAACGAATCGACTGTATTGGTTTGCTGAAGCGTGGACTTGGCCTGTTGAACAGCCGTGTACCCCACAGTCATAGCCAAAATAAGCACCAGACTTATGGAGGATGTTAAAACGGCAGCGCGTCCGAGCCGCTGCACCAACACCGCTTCTGACCGATCCTGTCGAATCAATTCGCCTGCAACGCGTTTTCGGACCTGATCCTGAACACTTTCTTCGTTAGGATGTCTACACCCGTAGGAACACAACATGCTTCGTGTCTGGCATAAACAACGCGCATGTTTGGCCAATTCAGGATTGGCTTCTAGATATTCTTCAAAGGCAGCGCGAACGGCATGATCCATAGTGCCGTCGACGTACTCACAAAGGAGTTCGTCGAGTTGCTCATCTGAATGTTCTGAATAATCTGGGTGGTAACCGTCTGGCATAAGCGACAGTAAAGTGATTCCTTTCCCAATCTCAACACTTGTCTGAAAAGAAGGTTCTCAATTCCGATTAAGATTCACAGTTGGATTTTTTGACGTTGGGCTAGAGCTCCTTCACACTTGGATAAAAAAATAGTGGTCCGGTGGCTAAAGCCACCGGACCACACTATTCTCGCCACCAATGTGCTACATCCTAGCACGGGTTTGGGGCATTTCCAAGCTTAATGACCTTAGTCCGAAAGCGGGGAATAAACTTCTTTTAGCAAACTTTGCAGCTTGGTACGACCGCGATTAATACGGCTCTTTACGGTGCCCATGGGCAAACCAGTAATGTCTGCAATTTCCTCGTAAGCCAACTGCTGTACGTCACGCAAAACCACTACCTCGCGAAATTCCTCAGGAATCTGGCGTAAAGCTTCTTGAATGAAGAAGTCCTGAATGGTCGACTCAGTGTGCTTGTCGGGGCTAAACGTTTCGTCTGGAATCTCTACTTCGTACTCTTCGTCATCCCGGTTTACGGATTGCAACGAGTACAAACGACGACGTTTGCGTTTGCGGTATTCCGAACGCGCCAAGTTACCCGCAATGGTATATAACCACGTGGAGTATTTAGCAATTCGACGATAAGAATGCCTGTTACGATATACACGAAGGAAGGTCTCTTGAAGGAGGTCTTCGCACTCCTTCATGTCGCCTAAAAATCGATAGATGTAGTTAGTGAGCGGATCCTTATATCGACTCACTAAAATATCAAATGCCTCGACCGTTCCCATCTGAAATTGGGACATGAGGTCTTCGTCACTCATTTGATTGAGAGCTTCAAAATGCCGGTTGTTTGGATTGATGTTTCCCAATAATCCAAATTCCGACGCCTTCACCGTAAGCGTACGCTTCTTGAGCTTTCCTGCGTTTTCGGTGTCAATCATAGTTTATAGGTAATCTACGGGATCTCTCCCGACTAAAATTCGTAAGTACCAGCAACGTGACAAGATGTCTGCCTTTATAACGTTTTGAATTGTGGTGTTATTGTTAATTCGTCTCCGAATTAATCAAAATAATCCCAATCCGTCGTTTCAGGATGCCAAAATCCGGCGGAACAACAGGTCGAGTATCAACCGGTTACTTCGCTGGCTACCCCCTTTTAACTCGTAATCTGCCGCTAATAGGCTAGAAAGCGCATTATCGAGGGCTCTTTTGTCATATCGTCGCAAGGACGCAAGATACTCCTTTAAAAAATAGGGTGAAACCCCAATGGCGGATGCCATCTTATTTTCGGGAACTCGCTGACCCTGCAATCCTGTCAGTTGCCACAGTTTTATAAAGAACGATGTCAGGACAGAAACGATGCGATTTGCTTCCGCGCTGCTCGATGAAGACTGCTGCAACAATCGTTCCGTTATGCGCATGGCCTCGTCTAGGCGCTTTTCGCCGACCACCCGTTGCAATTCGAATACATTAAACTCCCTGGTCTGACCACTCGCCTGCACAACATCTTCGGCTCGGAGAACTTCACGTTCCCCCACAAAGGCAGACAGTTTCCCTAGCTCGGCCGATACCGCCGACAAAGAAGGGCCGACGTAGTCGGACAACATATGGACGGCCTTAGGCTCGATAGCGAACCCTTTTTCCTTGGCTAGTTGCTCAATCCAAGGCGCCAACTGATTGGGGTACAACGCCTTAAACTCCATAGCGACTCCGCCCTCTTTGAGCGCTCGGTAGGGGTGACGGCTAAGATTAGGCTTACCCGAACACACCAAAAAAACAACACAGGCTGGGTTATGCTGGTCTGACAACAGCTTAAACACGCCGTTGTCTTTCATTTTATCGAAGTCTCTAATCACAACAACCCGTCTCGTGGCCATCATCGGAAATGCCCTGCACGCACTGAGCGCTGCTTGGGCATCCACTTCCGAACCATATAAAACGTCCAGGTTGAAGTCTTTTTCGTGCGGAGCCAGTGCTTTGCTCAACAGCAACTCTTGAAGACTATCAATAAAGTAGCGCTCCTCACCGTACATCAGATAGAGGGGCTCAAAGTGACCGGATTCAAAATCCGATCGAATACTGCTATAGGAATGTTTTGCTGCCGTAACTATTTCTGTTTAAAGACCATTTTGATCGGGACGCCTTCAAATCCAAACCAAATGCGAAGCTGTTTTTCTAAATAGCGTTGGTACGATTCGGCAATCCCTTTGGCATAATTGGAAAAGAAATTGAACACGGGAGGCGCCGTTCGTACTTGCGTTACGTATTTAATTTTAACCCGCTGGTTGCGGTATAGCGGTGGGGCGTGACGCTCGGTAACAACGGCCAAAAAATCGTTCAATTCCGACGTAGAAATGCGTTTGTTACGCTCGGCTTCGACGTGCAGCACTTTATCCAATAGTTTATGGACGCGTTGCTTGGTATGCGCGGAAATGGTAATAACCGGGATGTACTCGAGAGTTTTCAAGCGTTCCGCGATTCGTTCTTCGTACTCTTTTACGGAATTGGTTTCCTTCTCGATCAAATCCCATTTGTTGATCGCAATGACCAATCCTTTTTTCATTTTTTCAGCTTGCGACAACACCTTAATGTCTTGCGACTCAAGGGGTTCGGTGGCATCGAGCAGCAAAACGGCTACATCGCACGACTCAATCGCTCGCTCGGTGCGCAAATACGCGTAAAACTCTACGTTTTCCTTCACGCGGGCCCGTTTTCGAAGTCCAGCCGTATCGACCAAAACCAACTCTCGACCATGATATTTCATGGTGGAGTCAATCGAATCTCTTGTGGTGCCGCTAATTTCGGTGACAATAGATCGCTCCGTGCCCAATAGCGCGTTGGTCAACGAGGATTTACCCACATTCGGGCGGCCAATAATTGCAATTCGAGTGTTGCTGTTTTCTTCAACGGGCTCTTCTTCTGGAAGCAGTTCAACTACGGCATCCAATAAGTCGCCGGTGCCCATGCCATTGATGGAGCTCAGTGCATACACATGCTCGAAGCCCAGTTCATACAACGCGTGTGCATCCCAACGACGTTCGTCGTTATCGGCTTTATTACCAATCACCAAAACAGGCCGGTCTGACTTACGAAGCACATCGGCCATTTCCTGATCCAAATCCGTTACGCCGGTGGTTACGTCGTTCACAAATAAGATCATATCGGCTTCTTCGATCGCCAAATGAACCTGTTCACGGATCGCTGCCTCAAATCGATCGGCCGAGTTGGACACAAATCCACCCGTGTCCACAATTGAAAAAACGCGTCCACCCCACTCCACATGTCCATAAATTCGATCCCGGGTTACGCCAGGTTCGTCATGAACAATAGAAGTACGAGCTTCGGTGAGACGATTAAAAAACGTGGACTTCCCGACATTGGGGCGTCCAACAATTGCGACTAAAGGCATTCGAGTTCGGTACAGATGTAGGCACGCGGCCCCTTTGATTGATCGCAGGGGACAATAAGGAGCACTACATGCGCTCCTTACGCTCAATATACAGCGCGCGGAACAGCATATACGCCGTCTCTGCCGTTTCGGTTGTGAACCAATAGTTGATTCCGGCCCCAATTGCGGCTCCAGCAATAGGAATTAACTGTGCAATTTTCCGTCCGGCAATGTTTTTGGCTATTTCGCGGGGAAGATGTCGGTTTTGATCCCTGAACGTTCCGCTTACTCTTCCTCTATAATCTGACGCGTGGGCAACGGCTGCCGCAGCCACTGTGATTTCTCTCAAGGAATCGTTTTTTGACTCTCGTGAACCCGAAGCGGCTACGTTAAATATGGAAAGAACCAATGGTCCAAATTGTGGACTGCTCACGTCAAACCCGTAGGAAGCACCAATTTGCTGAATGAGACGGAGATTGATTCCAAACAAAAGCGGGATATCTGCAGCAATCAGCACAGCGCCGCCTAAACCCGTTCCACCGCCTTCAACAGCGGCCAAAATAGCGTTTTCGGAAAAATAGCTTTTGGATAGAACGTCTAGTTTGGTCAGATCTGCATTCTGGAGTTCAGCAATGGAGCTAACTTCGATTCCTTGTTTTTTGGCACCTTTTAGCACCTCTGACGGATCGTAGGTCCACGTAGAACCTTCATTCAGAACGGAAAGAAACTGCGAAACAGCTTTGTCGACTTGGTCGATGATTTCGTTAGGAACCACTCGTTCAATGACCCAATCCATGGGAGCCATCGCCCAATTCATGGCCTGAGCCACCAAGGAGACATCTCCGTGCTGCCATTTTTCGATTTCACGTTGAACGCTTCGTTCGTACTCACTCAATCGCATAGTGCGCTCCAGTTAAATTATCTGAGCGCGTTGTCGTTACAAGAGAGCAAGGCGCCGCCGTTAGTCCATCATGTCGAACTTACGAAGCAATCGGTACATGGTTGCCCTTCCGATTCCCAATTCAACAGCTGCACGATCGACGTTTTGATCACACAAGCGATAAGCTCGCTCAACAGCCCGTTGCTTGAGTTCTTCGAGTGAGCGGATTCCGCCATCTTCATCTTCCAACGAAATTTCTTCGTCATCTTCCATGGAAGAAGGAGAAGAAGCCGTAACCGATCGAGTATCTGCCGGCGTTGGCTCGTTGTATTGATGCGTAAATTTGGTTTCTGCCGCCTGCGCTAGAGTCATTCTTTCGGACCATGGCGAGATATTCGTTAGGTCTGTAATCATAAGGTCAGCAGCGGATACTTCAGCCGAATCGCTCAACAATATGGCGCGTTCGATAGCGCTTTTGAGTTCGCGGATGTTACCGGGCCATGTGTGGTTTGCAATGGCGCGTCGGGCTTCCGTCGATAATTTTTTGCCTTTGAATTCAGGATGCGACTTGGTGTACTCCCGGAAGAAGTAATTCGATAGCAGTAACAAGTCTTGACCGCGCTCCCTAAGTGGAGGAAGGGGTACAGGGAACTGAAATAGACGGTAGTACAGATCCTCTCTGAACTTATGCTCATGAATCATTTTGACTACGTCTTTATTGGTCGCACTAATAACGCGAGCACTAAAGTCGATGGTTTCACTTCCGCCAACTCGTGTAATTTCCCCTTCTTGAAGGGCTCTTAGAAGTTTAGCCTGTAGGTCTAGGTCTAGCTCGCCGATTTCGTCGAGGAAAATGGTCCCTCCGTCGGCTTGCTCAAATTTTCCAATTTTGCGGGCATGTGCACCTGTAAACGATCCCTTTTCATGACCAAAAAACTAGCTTTCCATGAGGTCACGTGGGATAGCAGCGCAGTTGACGACAACGAATGGTCCCCGTTTACGACCGGAAGCATAGTGAATAGCTTTTGCAACGAGCTCCTTTCCCGTTCCACTTTCACCTTGAATAGCGACTGTGAGGTCTCCACGTGTCGCTTTGTCAATCATCCGAAATACGTGTTGAATGGCCGGTGACTCACCAATCATACCTCCGACTTGATATTTCTCGGTGACTTCGGTTCGTAGGGTTTCGACTTCGCGTTCCAAGGATACTTTCTCAAGCACATTGCGAACAATGGAGTCGAGCTTAACCAAGTCGTCCTGGCCTTTCGTGATATAGTCGTAGGCGCCGATTTTCATCGCTTCTACCGCTGTATCGATAACCCCTTGGGCCGAAACCATAATGACAGGAATTTCCGGGTGCCTCGTAATGGTTTGGCGCAATACTTCTACGCCATCTATTCCGGGCATCATGATGTCCAGCAGCATCAAATCCGGCTTTTCGTCGAGGCTTTTTAGCACCTCTTCGCCGGAATTAAACACTTTTACGTGGTAATTCGCATTTTTATCGAGCCGGTAGCTAAGCATACGAGCATAGTGCCGGTCGTCGTCGACCACAAAGATGCGATAATTCATTGACGTTGTCCCTAGAAAATTCAGTTACGAAGGAGTTCATTGGCATTTCTTGCCCTGCGAACGTGCTTGGCGAAGAGAGTCCACTCCTTTTATCGGGCGCAACAGCCGAATCTTAAGGGAATTTTATCAAAATGAGACGAGGCACAAGAGGCTACAGAAGCCATAGGCCGATACCACCGGCAATAAAGCAATAAAAAGCGAAGTATTGCAGTTGGCCTCGTCTAACAAAGTTGAGTACCAAGCGGATGGCCACGATGCCGGAAAAGAAGGCGACGGCCGTTCCAAGCAGTAAAACTCCCCAATTAGCAGCTGCTGATTGGGAGAGGGCCTCACTCACCTTAAAAATGGTAGCACCGACTACAACCGGCATTAGCATTAAAAAGGAGAAATCGGCCGCTTCTTCAGGCTCGACATTTTGGTATAGCGCGGCACAAATGGTCGATCCCGATCTAGAAATCCCAGGTATCATGGCCAGTGCTTGAGCAAAGCCGATGACGATACTTTTCGGGGCCGTTATCCGGCCATTGGGCGAAGGCCTAAATTTGGTTAGCAGCAGCAGCGTTCCGGTGACCAGTAGCATGCCTGCCGCCAAGCGAGGCGATCCAAAAGCTTCTTCGATTTGGGAGCCCCACACGGCATACACCAAAAATGTAGGCACCATGGTGATTAGAATATGGACGCCTAAACGAAACTGTTGGTCGTCTTTGTAAGCGGCACCCAACTGACGGGGATGTACGGCTTGTTTGATGAATCCAACAATCAATCGACTGATCTTTTCTCGGTAGACCCACAAAACGCTCATAATCGTTCCAAAATGGACCATCACCTCAAATAAAACACCCGCATTGGCACTATCCAGTCCTAAAATATGCTGGCCCAGAACTAAATGACCGGATGAAGACACCGGAAGAAATTCAGTGAGGCCTTGAACTAGACCCAATAAAATAGATTCCCACCAAGACATAGAGGTGTGTACCGTGCTGATTTCAAATGGGGTAGGGCCTGCGCCAAACCTGCGTTAAAGTACAAACTGGATGGTGCAAGGTTGTTCTTTGGTTGTAGAGATTGAAGGAAAAACATTTGCCCTGTTTATTTTAGGACAAATTTGTCTTAAAATGGAAAGTAAGCTTTCTCCACGTTACGCACGGATTCTATTATGTCAACCATTCGGGTATTTCAAGCCGGCGTCGTTTTAATACTGCTTTCGTTTGGCATAAGCTGCGACACCCTACTTGGCGGGGACCATCCCGCCTCCTTCAAAGGAGAAGAACAGGCCCAGCTTACGCAGGCGCCGACCGTTCCAGATTCTTTAACTCGTTCACACAACACGACCGTCAACGTGCGCTTAGAAGCCGTTGAGGTGGTCGGTGAACTTTCTGATGGGGTTCAATACCGGTATTGGACCTTTGGCGGGCAAGTACCCGGTCCGTTTATCCGAATCAAAGAAGGGGACCGAGTCGCGTTTGAACTGATGAACCACTCTGCCAATTATTTTGAGCACAATATTGATTTTCACGCTGTAACAGGGCCACATGGGGGTGGAATGGCGACGAAAACCCCCGTTGGCGCGACATCTGAATTCTCGTTCACCGCGCTTCACCCTGGTCTCTACATCTATCATTGCGCAACGGCGCCCGTAGGCATGCACATTGCAAATGGAATGTATGGGTTGGTATTGGTTGAACCCAAAAGCGGCCTACCCCGGGTGGATCGCGAATATTATGTGGTTCAAGGCGAATTTTACACCATGGGACCAACCGGCCAAAAAGGGTACCAACCGTTTAGTATGACCAAAGCGCTTGCCGAGGAGCCGGATTATGTGGTGTTTAACGGATCTGTGGGGTCATTATCGGGAAATAATGCCCTACAGGCTCGCGTTGGAGAAACGATTCGGTTCTACATAGGCAATGCAGGGCCAAATTTGATTTCATCATTCCACATTATTGGGGAAATGTTTGACACCGTTTACGGCGAAGGGGGCCCCTTTCCAACCCATCATTCTATTCAAACTACCCTAATACCAGCCGGTGGCGCGGCTATGGTCGAGTTAAAAGTTGAAGTACCGGGGACCTACTTGCTGGTGGACCATGCCATTTTTAGGGCAACAGACAAAGGTGCTTTAGGGATGCTTGAAGTTTCGGGCGAACCGAATCCGGATATTTTTTCAGGGAAGAATCAGGATTGAACGGCTGGTGGCAACTTCGGCTCAACCAATACAACCTTTTCACGCTCCAACATGACCGATCCAGGTAGTGCTTTTTTAGGTTTTCGGACGTATTTGCGCTCCACGTAGATCACCGGAGCTAAACCGCTTGTTTTCGATTTGCTAAACCATGCCGCGATCGAAGCGGCCTGTTCGATGATAAACGCGGGAGGTTTGTCGTCTCGATTTTTTAAGCGCAGGACGGTGTGCGAGCCCGGAACACCCCGGGCATGCAACCAGATATCAAATTTCCGAGCGTCTTTTAGTGTGAGCTGGTCATTTTGTTTGGCATTTCGACCCACCCAGACTTCGTATCCCTGCTGCAACTGAAATCTTCGATAAGGAATAGAGTCCCCATCGGTCGAGGTTCTATCCAATGCGGCTAACCAATTGGCGTGCCGCTCCTTAAATTGTTGGACTTCTTGCTCGGTTTGGAGGTTTTCAACTTCCAGCACCATGTTTCGGAGTTCGGATACTGAGCGTTCCAATTGGGTAACCCGATCGCTGGCTATTTTTCGGGCAACACGGGCTGATTTGGCCTTTTCATAGTAGATGGTCGCGTTTTCAACGGCCGTTAGCCTGGCATCCATTTTGATTTTCAATGGCTTGCCGTCGCCCAGCCAGTCGAGCGCTTCCATTTCAGCACTTCCCGGGGTGTAGGACCCCATTTGAGCCATGATGAGATGACCCATTTTTTCGTGGATTTCAGCTCGCTCTGGCTGGGCGAGTGCGCTTTTCACCCGTTCCAAGCTTTTGTCGGCTTGGTCGTGTCGCACGCGTATGGAGCGCAGCAACGGTTCGTATAGGCCGGAAAAGCGCGAAATAGCGAGCCGCCGCCGTGCGCATACGCGCACGGCGGCGTCGAACGACTCCATTTTTTCCGGTTCTTGGGCTATATGCGCTAGGCGAATCGTTGAAAACAAGGGCATGTTATTTTCATCCCAATACAACAGTGGCTCGGGATTCTCCAGCGCGCTTTCAATTTCAGCAATGGCCTGGGCTGCTAAATAGGGATCTTCTTGTCCAGCCGATTTGTGCCAAATTTCTGCGACGATTTCTGGCGGATACAAAGGAAGCAGTTTGGCAATGGAGCCCCCCTTTGTGAGCGCTTGTTCAATAAGGGCTTCACCGGGAGGAGCAGGTGACGGCTTCGGGACAGGCAATACAGCATTTTTAGTCGACAGAAAAGCCACTATTCGTGCGCGCGCGGACTCCCCAATTTGAGTAGAGCCTCCAAGGCCATTTTCTTCCAAAAATACATTCGCTCTGGATCCATACACAGCAACATACAACCGTCGCCCACCTTCAATCTGTACGGTAATAAGTCGATCTCGGTACGCTAAATCAATATCTTCAACCCGCTTTCCGACACAACTTTCGAAAACATTGACGACATTTTTTCGGGACCTGTTAGAACCCACATACATAAATATGTGCCTGTTCGGTGCTTGGAGGCCAATATTCAGAGTCCAATATTCAGACGAGGCGTCCTCGAACACCATTTTGAGACTGCCTTTGTGTTGCGAATAGCAGTCTACAATGGTCGCATGAGCCAGCCTTGGTTTCCATTCCGAGACCAGTGCGCGAAGTGTATAATAATTGGTAATCAAATCGCGTCTGGCGCCCTATTTATTTTCTTTTTTGGGGCCTGCTCTTAGCTTCAGCCATAGTCGACAGAATCCATATCACCGCCCATCCTATCGCTGCCTCCAAGAAAGAAGCGTACAGCAAAAGGGCTACGTTGGCAGCGTATAGTGCATGATAAAACCAACCGGGTACATCACTCGCTTTTCGCTGAACAGCATTAGCAGCCCCAGAGAGCGCAAAAACCTTTAATAGGACCATAAGCGGCGTGTAAATCGCAATAATCCACCACCCCCAAATAGGAAGCGTGAAGGCATACACAGCAATAACCGCGGTTATCGCGATATCGACGAGGGTGTTTTTGATCCAAGACATGGTTTCCTGCGGAAAGGTTTATCTCCAAACGATTGCAATAGTAATAATGTATGGGATTCTTGCCAAATAGTTGGGCTTACGCATCTTCACATCGTCTTGACAATGCAGTTCGTTTTTTCGTACTGTTACACAAGCCCCTTAGAAAACCGGGCAATCATCGGAACCCAGAAGAGATGAAAAAGTCACTCGCAGCGCTCGCCGCTCTTGCGTTTGTTTTAGTCCTACTCTTTAAGCCGTTCAAATTTATGGAGGTGTATTCTACGCACGTAGGTCACACCCTTCATACTTTAACGGCAGATGTACAGGACAAACAAATAGCGTTAGATGATCCTGAAGAAATCCATTCAGAAGATCAACACGTACTAATCGAGCTCAGAAATGCCTCGCTCGAAGCCTCTAGCTTCTCCAGCAAAGTGTGGAGCTTTTCGCTTTTAACCCTTGCGGGTACAATTGTAGTGTTGACGTTGAAAAAACGAAAACGCAATAAAAAGAAAGCGGAAAAGGCTAAATCTTAGCCGATGTGCATCTGAAGCTCTTCTCTACGGTGCTTCTGACGAAGTTTGCGAAGGGCTTTTTCTTTGATCTGACGAACTCTTTCGCGCGTAAGTCCAAACCGCTGGCCAATTTCTTCCAGGGTTAGTGGGTGCTCACGCCCGATACCGAAGTATAACCGTGTGATTTCAGCTTCGCGAGGATGAAGCAAATTCAATGCACGCTCAATATCAATTTTGAGCGATTCATCCATCAACGCATCGTCCGGTTTCGCGTCGTCATCGTCAGGAAGAACATCCAACAAACTGTTGTCGTCGTCTTCGTTAAACGGAGCATCCATGGACAAGTGACGTCCAGTGTGCTGCATGGCTTCGCGAACTTTTTCTACGTCCACTTCAAGCTCAAGCGCCAGCTCTTCAATGTTAGGCTGACGTTCGTGGGTCTGGGCCAAACGAGCGCTGGTTTTCCGAATTTTAGAAATCGTACCAATTCGATTCAGCGGAAGTCTCACCACGCGGCTTTGCTCGGCCAATGCCTGCAAAATGGCCTGACGAATCCACCAAACGGCGTAGGAGATAAACTTAAACCCACGAGTTTCATCAAAACGTTGTGCCGCTTTAATCAAACCGTAGTTGCCTTCATTGATCAAGTCGGCTAAGGTAAGCCCCTGTCCTTGATATTTTTTGGCTACAGAAACCACGAAGCGAAGATTCGCTCTGGTCAAACGGTGCAGTGCATTTTGATCGCCTTGCTTAATGGCTTGTGCGAGTGTGACCTCTTCCTGCGGAGTCAACAATTGGATTTGTCCAATTTCCTGCAGGTATTGGTCCAGCATGCGTTGCTGGCGTGGGACGTACATACTCCCCTTCCTCTATCTGTGTTCGTGGTAGCTGTGATTCAAAAAGCGTATGCTTTTAATTCTGTGGGATTCGCTTGTTAACGGGAAACAAGTGAAACCACCCGAATGAACGGCCTTTATGCACGCGGAAATGTTAGTGGTTGTTCCCTATGCCCAGCCTTCAAAGCCTTTATATTCATTGGTTACGTATTGTTTCCCGAAATTCTCAAAAGGGTATCTGCAATTTCCCTTTCTTCGCTCATTCTTGGGATTTTAGTCTGCGCGCTCACCGTTTTTTTGGTTTGCTTTAGCCAACTAAAAAAGGTGCCTTCCGCCAGCGCCGAAATTTTTGGTGGTAAAAAGGCGCCAGCCTCTCTACGAATCACGTAGTGCCGGTTAATTTCTTGAAGATGGCTATCGATGGTCGATCCAAACTGATTCATGTCGCTAGGCATGGTTTCAAATTCAATCAGCCACTCATGGCCTGGTAAGGTGTCGGAAGTGACGGGAAGCGGCGAAATATGGAAATTGGCTATTTTTGCACCGGTTTTTTGACAGGCGAGTCGGAGTGCAGCCCGCGCTTCGTCCCCATAAACCGCCTCGCCATATTTATCCAACATCTCGCTGGTTCTACCAGCCACAACCATGCGATGGGGCGAAACCGAAGTAAATTTCACCACGTCGCCCACTTCGTACCCCCAAAGACCACTGCATGTCGATACAAAAATGCGGTATCGAATATTTGTCTCCACCTCGGCAATGGAAATACGCGGGCCTGATCCATCGACAGGCTCAAATTCAAAGTACACTCCCGAATCCAAGTGCACGATCATGTCGTCTTTTTCAGGATCGTCTTGAAACGATATGTACCCTTCGGACGCACCGTAATTCTCAACAAAGTCCAACGGCTTTCCTACTTGCTGCTCCAACAACGATCGATAGGAAGAAAGGGCAACGCCTCCCGAAAAAAACACGCTTAAATTGGGCCATATTTCGGCAATAGTCTGTACACGCGTGCCTTTTTCCTGATTATACGCCTCGATCAATTTCCTGAAGAGCACGATACCCCACGAGGGGACCATCGCGATGGCCCGAATATCCAAATTGAGCGTGTGTTGTACGATCGCGTCTAGCTTCTTCTCCCAATTCGGCAGAAACAGAATGTGCTCTGGTACCGCTTGATAAAACTTCTTGATCGCCCACGGCGCAAAAAGAAATTGAAGCCCACTTACTTCGCCAATCATCGAGCTGGGCCGAACCGTATCAGGCTCAATTCTTCCGGGAATAGAAAGAAGTTTGCCGAAGAAAAAAGAAGCATCGGCCTTGGATTGGTAATACGATAGCGCGACCGTAAGCGTAAATCGCTTATTTATGTTGAGCATTTCCTCGGAAAGGGGA
>Ga0222714_10004343_pt1 | contig 13940 bp, 10 predicted proteins | sample C33_3DmetaG_FD_165048 | JGI IMG/M metagenome (GOLD analysis project Ga0222714, IMG submission 165048) | Estuarine water microbial communities from San Francisco Bay, California, United States - C33_3D | ecosystem: Environmental > Aquatic > Marine > Unclassified | place: USA: California... | reverse complement strand
ATAGGTTGGTTTCCAATTACCAAATATCAGTAATGCTATCGCTAAAAATCCAAAACCTGCAACCGTTGCTGCATATTCAGTCGATGATGAAATGACAAAGATACTTCCACCCATCCCTGCAAGTGCTCCTGATATCATGACAGCGATAAAACGGTATTTATATATATTGATTCCTAAAGCATCTGCTGCTTGAGGATTTTCTCCCATCGCATTAATACGTAATCCAAACTGTGTTTTGTTTAAAATATATCTGGCAATAAAAAATAAAAGAATGACAATATAAAATGAGATAAATACACGAGTGAAAAATAATTCACCTATAATCGGTATTTGCGATAATAATGGAATTTCAGCAATTCTGAATCGTGTCGTAAATTGTATTTGTGATCCTCCACCTTGTAATAAACGTGCAACATAAATTGCAAACGCAGGTGCAAACAAATTGAGTGCAGTTGCACTTATAATTTGATTGGCTTTCAATTGAATGGATGCATACGCATGTAGCATTGCATAAAGTGCGCCAAAGATTGCACTGACAACTAATACAATAATAAATAAGAGTTGAGGTGGAATACCAATGCCTTCAATTAGGGCAAGTGTGCCAATTCCTACAAAGCCACCAAAAATCATAATTCCTTCAAGCGCGATATTCGTAACACCACTACGCTCTGCAAACATACCGCCTAGTGCGACCATTAGTAAGACGGTTGCTGGAATATAAGTTTCTTGAATGAGTTGATAAATTAAGCTCATGAGGCCACCTCATCTTTTTTCTTTTTGAATCGTTTAAATAACTTAGGAAGCACAGCTGATATTGCAGACACATAAATAATGACTGAAATAATAATGTCAACGACTTGAGGAACAAAACCATAGATTTGCATGTAAAAACCACCTTGTCTCAAGTGACTTAAAAACAATCCAGCAAATAACGCACCAATTGGCTCTCCTAATCCAAGTAGTGCAACAGAAATGCCATCAAATCCTTCAACAAATATGGTATAGGCAATCGAGATTGTTTTTCCTGATACCAAATACGCAACAGATCCTGCAAGACCTGCAAACCCTCCAGCAATTGCAAAGGATGTAGTAATATTTTTCTTTGTATTCATCCCTGCATAAAGTGCTGCATCTCTAGAAAAACCAGTTGCTCTAAGTTCAAAGCCCAGTGTTGTACGATGGATAATCACATGCGATAAGATTGCAATGACAACTGCAATCCCAAAACCAATATTCGCAGTAGAATTTGGAAATAATCCAAGTGATGGTAATATTGCAGTTGGTAAAATTGCACTTGATCGCGCTGCATCGGCATTGTAAATATTACTACGAATCAGTATAATTAATAAATTCGCAGCAATATAATTCATCATAATTGAAGTGACAACTTCATTGACATTTCGTAATGCTTTTAATAATCCAATGACAAGTCCCCAGACCATACCACCAAATATTCCACCTAATAACGCGACAATGACATGAATACCCGCAGGTAAATTCCATAATACGCCAATATGAAGTGATACATATGCACCCATCATCATTTGACCAGATGCACCAATATTAAACAAGCCTGTTTTAAATGCAAATGCAACAGCTAGTCCTGTCAAAATGATTGGTGCTGCACCATATAACGTATTACCAATCCCAGATGATCCTTGATTGAGTCCACCGGCAATCAGTTGCAAAAACGCAGGTACACTTTGAAGTGGATTAAATGCTAACATAACTAAAAAGCCCATTAAAAGGCCAATTGCAATAGCAATGAATGAAGGTTTTGCAAGTTCAAATACTTTTTTTAGTTGTGTTTTCATACGTGACCCCTTTTGGCACCAGACATATAAAGACCAAGTTCTTGTTGTGTGGTTGTTTTTGGATTAAAACTACCCACGATTTCTCCCTCATACATCACTAAAATACGGTCTGAAAGTTTCATGATTTCATCAAGTTCAAGTGAAAATAATAAAACACCTTTATTTGTTTCTCTTGTTTTTAAGAGTTGACCATGAATGTATTCAATGGCACCAACATCAAGCCCACGTGTTGGTTGTACTGCAATCATTAAATCATGCGTTTTACTCATTTCACGTGCGACAATCGCTTTTTGTTGGTTACCACCACTCATACTTCTTACTGTTGTTGTTGCGCCTTGCTCAGACCTTATATCAAATTGCTCTATTAGAGCATCGGCATGAGTTTTTATCTTATCTTTTTTTAAAAAGTTTTTATTTTGAAATTCATGTTTATAGTATTCTTGAATCATTAAATTGGATTGAAGATCAAAATCTAAGACAACACCATATTTTTGTCTATCTTCTGGAATATGAGAGATGCCTTTTTCATATCTTGTTCGAATAGAATCTTTGGTGATATCTTCACCGTTTAATATGACCTGACCTTCTTTTACTGGTAACATTCCCGTGAGGGCATACACACATTCAGTTTGTCCGTTACCATCAATACCAGCAATACCAACGATTTCACCTTTATAAACATCAAGTGATAGCTTTTTAATTACTTCTTGTGTGCCTTTTAAAACAGTGAGCTCTTTCACTTCAAAAACTTTCTCAGTAGCTTGAACAGATTTTTTGTCGACTTCAAAAGAAACATTTCGACCAACCATTAAATCCGCCATATCTTGCGTGCTTACTTTTGATACGTCATGAACACCAACTTGTTGACCACGTCTTAAAATGGTCACGCGATTAGCAACTGCTTTGATTTCATTAAGTTTATGCGTAATTAATATAATGGTTTTGCCTTCTTTAACAAAGTTTCTCATGATATTCATGAGTTCTTCAATCTCTTGAGGCGTTAACACAGCAGTTGGTTCATCAAAAATTAAGATATCAGCGTCACGATATAGCATTTTAAGGATTTCAACACGTTGTTGTTGTCCTACCGTTAAATCTTTAATGCGTGTATCTAAATCTAAATTTAAATGATATGCATCAATGATTTTGATGAGTTTTTCTTTTGCATGTGCATAATTGATACGATTGAATCGTCCAGTATCTTCGACACCTAAAATGATATTATCTAGGACAGAAAATGTTTCAACTAATTTGAAGTGTTGATGCACCATCCCAATATTAAGAGCATTGGCATCATTTGGGTTATGAATGTCTACTTTTGAACCATCAATTTTAATCTCGCCTTCATCAGGTACATATAAACCAAATAAAATCGACATTAAAGTTGACTTTCCAGCACCATTCTCACCAAGTATGGCATGAATTTCTTGAGGATAAACTTGTAAAGTTACATGATCATTTGCAGTTAAAGTACCAAAGCGTTTGGTAATATTTAACATTTCTATTTTGTAAGTCTGTTTATTCATGACCGCTCCTTTACTTGAGAAAAAGGGGAAAGAATGTTTCTTTCCCCTTTACCAAGTTGTAAATTAAAATATAATTAGCTAGCTGGATTAATTTTAGCTAGTAATGCTGCAGCATCTGAACCATAACCAAGTGCGGTTAAGAATGCTGTTAATTCTGCTGGTGCAAATGGAACAACAACTGTACCATCAACAATGTCAGCTAAGATTGCATTGTATTGAGCTTCGGTAAATGTATTAAAACGGAAAGAATCACCTAATGGTAATGCAACTGCATCTTCAGCAGCACCTAGCACTAATGTTTCTCCACCTTCGAATGTGCCATCAACATAATCTTGTAATGCTTGTTGAACAACAACACCTAAAGCTTTCATTGCTGAAGTAATAACTGATGCAGATTGTGCAGCTTGATCAACGTCAACACCGACAACAAATTTACCAGTAGCTTCATCTGCTGCTGCCATGACTGAGTTACCAGCACCACCAGCTGCGACGTGAATAACTTCAACACCAGCTGTAAACCATGCTGCTGCTTTTGCTTTATGAGCATCATCAGGTGCAAATCCACCTAAGTAGTCATAGTAAGCAGGGTCAAATTCCCAAGTAGTTGCGCCTAGTTCGCTTGCTGCATAGTAAGCACCAGCAACATAACCTAAACCAAAACGTACAACGGCAGGAACTGCAATTCCACCCATAAATCCTAATTCTCTGAATCCTTCCATGACGGATGCGTATCCAGCTAAGAATCCTGATTCATTTTCTCTAAATAAGATTGAACGTGTGTTTGATGCAACATTAAATGTTGTATAATCCCCAGGATGAGGAACACCATCAATTAAAACAAAAATTACATCTGGATATTTTGTTTGTGCTGTATAAACAGCTGGTTCGAATAAGAATCCAGGTGTTACAACAACTTTTGCACCAGCTGCAACTGCTAAATCAATTGCTGCAACATACGCATCATCAGATACTTCTGTTGGTTTGTAGTATTTGTATGTTAAGTTGTTTTCTTCTGCAAACTCAACAATACCTTCCCATGTACCTTGGTTAAATGACTTATCGTCAATATCACCAGCATCTGTAACCATTGCAATCTCGTAAGTTTGTGCTTCACAAGATGCAAGTGACACAACACCAGCGAGTAAAACAAATAATACTAAAAGTTTTTTCATCCCTTTTCCTCCTATTTTTTGGGCGTTTGCCTTATAAGTATTTTACTTTTATAAGTTGTAAAAAGCAAGTATATAAACTGTAAATTTTTTATACACTTTCATTAGGCGTTTTTTTTGGTTTAAACATATTGAATATTTTACTTGGGAAAATGGCAAGACCCTCTGCAACAACTTGAGGTGTTAAGGCTGCTGCTTCTAATAAAGCCGTTTTTCTAATTGCATTTTGAGTAAGCTCTTTTGAGGTTGTAAATAAATATTCTCTTGTCACAATTCCAATACGTAAAGTAAGTAATGCATTCGAAATTCCTTGAGTCACTGAAGAAATAAAAGGTTTGATGAGTGGAATTTCAGATAATGAATTCATTGTTGATTGCGGTAGGACGTCAGAAATATCTAAATTTTCTAAGCCTTCAGCAACTAATGCTGTCGTGATCACATTGACAGAAAGTTTAGCAAGTTGCTGATAACTTGGTCTAAAGCCTGATAATTCAACAAGTTCTTTGATCATACGTAGATTGACATGCATAATTGTTATAAAGTCGAGTCGCCCATTTTGCGAAATTGCGGTTGACACCATGACAGTTTTCGCATGATGACGCATACGTTTTGCCATTTCTTTTTTAATTGGACCTTGATATATTTTAGATAATACGGGTATGAGGGCTTTTCCATCATGAAGTGAACTTTTTATGTTTGTTTTATCTTCTTCAGATACAAAATCATAATTTAAAATACGTCTTGCACTTTGTCTAAGTAATCTTAAATTCGATCCTTCATCAAGTGATGTTTGAATATTAAATGTTTGCTTAATTAAAATTACATACAAAGGTCGAATTAATAATATGAAAACAAGGATCAACACAAGTCCATAAAAACCATACGCAATATATGGATGAATGGTTTGAAGTCGGTCACCTACATCTAACACGGATGACAGTAACATGAGTAAAAATAAGATGATAAACCCTGAAGCTAATGTAAACCAAAAATATTGTCTTTTTTTCATTTTTCACATCCTCAAAACTATTATAACACTTAAATGATGTGATGTTTCTTTGTTTTCATTGAGTAAAATGCTTTTTCACCAATGATGACATGATCAATGACATGTATTTTTAAAAGTTCACCAATATGCATCAAATCTTCTGTTGCATCAAGATCAGCTTGTGAAGGTGACGCATCTCCTGTTGGATGATTATGTGCAAATATAACAGCTGCTGCTCCTAATTGAATGGCATGCTTAAATAATTCCCTTGGATGAATCACAGAATGATTTAAACTTCCTTTAAAGACCATGACTTTGTCTATGAGTTTTCCTTTTGTATTTAAATATAAGCCATAAACATGTTCTTCTTGAACATGTCCAATTTCTGGATATAAAAGCATATATACATCTTTTGGTTCATGAATCACAATTTCTTCTTGTGTTGTCATGGTGAGTCTTCGTCCAAGTTCAATGGCTGCAATAATGGTGGTTGCTTTGGCTTCTTTAATACCAGAAATACGCATGAGCGTTTGAACATGAATCGTTTTTAAATCTTTTAATGACACAATTGTAGATAAGACATGTTTTGATAATTCAAATACATCTTGATCTTTGGTACCAGTGTGCAATAATAAAGCAATGAGTTCTTCATTTTTTAATGCTTTGACACCTTGTTTTAATAAACGTTCTCTAGGTAAATCTCCATACATAAAAAAACCTCCAACTTATATTAGAGGGTTTCTTTAATTTTACTTCCAATGAATCCAATAAAATGAATCGAACCTGTGCATATGATGATTGAAGATTCATCTTTGATAGATATTGCATAGTGATACGCATCCATTGGATCTTTAATAAAGGGTATGTCATCAGAAGCATGTATGGAGATATCTTGATACCTAGGATCATCAAAAGAGGTTAGGATAATTGTATGATGAGGGTGTTTAAGTTGCTTGAGCATCGAGGTAATATCTTTATCACCTAATACACTAATGATAATTATTTTGTGAGTATCTTTAAATTGAGTCGTTAACGTATGATACAACACATCAATGGCTTCTTTATTATGGGCACCGTCAACGTAAACATTTTCTGAAAGGTTTTCAAAACGTCCTGGCATCGTTGTTTTTTGTAATGCTTGTTGTATATGTTCATTTGAAATGTTGAGCAATTGTCCTACTTCAATGGCAAGTCTCGCATTAGAAGCGTAATGATTTCCAATAAAACTTAATGTGTATCTATCATCTTTATAATCAAAAGTGAGCGGAAAACCTGACGTGATTTCAAAGGGTTTTGTATCTAAAAAAGAAACACAAGCTCCTTTAATTTTAGAAACATAATCTTTAATGAATGGATGAAAAGATGCATCCACAGTTGATAATAAATGACCTTGAGGTTTAACAACCCCTAATTTCTCACTTAATACATCTTCTAAGGTTGGTCCTAAAAGATTTAAATGATCATGACCCACACTGACAATTAAAGCGTAAGTATAGGTTAAAATATTGGTTGCATCTAATCTACCACCAATCCCTGCTTCCATGACGATGGCTTCACAATTTTCTTTAGAGAAAATCATAAGTGCCATGAGTGTTAATAATTCAAAAAACGTAAGCGTTGGATAATTGTCATACACCTTTAACACATCATCTAAACCATGTTCTAAAATGTCATCTGGTATTTCTTTCCCATCAATTAAAATGCGTTCATTAAAACGGTATACATAGGGTGAAATAAACGCACCTGTTTTATAAGTAGTTGATAAAATATTTGATGTCATCATCGTTGTTGAGCCTTTACCATTGGTACCAACAACATGTATTCTAATTTTAGGAAGGGTCAGGTTTAATGTCTTTAAAACATCTTTTAAATGATCTAAATTTGTTTTTGGTTTAAACCTTGGTCGTGATTCAATAAAAGCAATTTTATCTTTTAGTGTCATTTGAGTTTTGAGATAATTGCATCATATTGTATTTGATAAGATGCTTGTTTATCTTTTTCAGTTTGAATTTTTTCAGGGGATGCTTTATTTAAAAAATTGTCATTAGAAAGTAAGGCTTGACTGCGTTTCAGTTCAGCTTCTAACTTTTCTTTTTGTTGCGTCAAGAGTTCTCTTTCTTTTTCTTCATCAATCATGTCTTTTCTTAACACATAACCAATAATGGATGTTGAAGGAATTGGAATGTAATCATCAGTGGATGTTAAAGTGTCAGTAAAAGTAATTGAGGATGCTTTTAAAGAAGCAATTAAATATTCTTCTGATGCTTTTAAAGTCACAAGTAATGCGTTATTTGATGTGATGATGAGATCAAGGGGTTTAAAGACTTGGGTTTCTGCACGTTGATTTCTAAATTTAGTAATAAACGTATCGATGGCATCAAAATGTGAAACTACAGATTCATCTACATCATCTGATTGAGGCCAAGAAGTAACCATTAAGTCATCTTTACCTGTTAAGATTTCATACATACGATCCGTAACAAATGGTACAAATGGATGCATCAGTTTCAATACTGTTTCTAAAACGTAGCGTAAGACATAAGAAACAGTTTCTTTTCTATGCTCATTTTTTAGTTCTACTTTAGCATACTCAATATAAGTATTTGCGTAAACATCCCAAATAAAGTGATATAAGACTTTAGCAACTTCACCAAATTCGTATTTGTCATAATAAAGATCTGCACTTTTAATGACTTGACTGAGCTTGGCTATTATCCCTTGATCCATGACTGAAAACATAAGTTCTTTATGTTCTTTATCATGCTCTGTTGACATATCGACAAACCGTGTGACATTCCAAAACTTATTTAAAAAGTTCCAAGACGACTCGACTTTTGTTTCATCATAACGCATATCAAGACCAGGTGCAGAATTAGTCGTTAGAAAATAACGTAAGGCATCAATCCCGTACGTATCAATAACATCCATTGGATCCACACCATTTCCGAGTGATTTAGACATTTTACGACCGTCTTTATCACGAATGAGTCCGTGAATTAAAACATCCTTAAAAGGGTCTTTTTGAGTGAATTCTATGCCTTGAAAGATCATTCTTGCAACCCAAAAGAAAATAATATCATAACCCGTCACTAATACATCGGTTGGATAGTATCTTTTAAAATCTTCTGTTTGTTCTGGCCAGCCTAATGTTGAAAATGGCCATAAAGCACTTGAAAACCATGTATCTAGAACGTCTTCATCTTGAATCCAGCCTTCACCAGGGGATTCAACTTGAACTTTGACATCACTTTCTTTATACCATGCAGGAATACGATGCCCCCACCATAGCTGACGACTAATGCACCAGTCATACGGTTCAGTCATCCAGTGATCAAAGGTTTTTTTAAACCGTGCAGGTACAAAATTGACCTCTGTTTTTAAAGCTTCTTCTGATAACTTTTTCATGTCGACAAACCATTGTAAGGATAACCTTGGTTCAACCATAATGCCAGTGCGTTCGCTATAACCGACATTATTGGTATAATCTTCAATTTTTTCAACAAGTGATAATGCTTCTAAGTCAACAATCAATTGTTTTCGACATTCAAAACGGTCAAGTCCAACATATTTTCCAGATAATGCGTTCATTTTACCGTCATTTTCCATACATAAAGGCATGGGTAAATTGTGTCTTTTACCGACTTCAAAGTCATTTGGATCGTGTGCTGGTGTGACTTTAACGACACCTGTCCCAAACGACATATCGACATAATCATCTGCGATGATTGGAATTTGTATCGTTGTATTAGGAATATATACAAACTGACCGATTTTTTCTTTAAAACGTGCATCTTCTGGGTGAACCATGAGTGCCTGATCAGCAAACATCGTTTCAGGACGTGTTGTTGCAATGGTCATATGTCCTTTAGCATCAACAAATGGATAGTTAAAATAATATAGTTTTGATTGTGTTTCTTGGTAATCGACTTCGATATTCGATAATGCTGTTTTGGCTTGTGGATCCCATGAAATGATTCTGTAATCTCTATAAATATATCCTTTTTGATACAACGATAAAAAAACATGATTAACAGCATTATTAAGTTTTTGATCTAAGGTAAACCGTTCTTTATTGTAGTCAACTGAAATACCAATGGCTTGCCACTGCTTGCGAATGATACTTGCGTATTCTTCTTTCCACGCCCACGCTTTTTCTAAAAAGGTGTCGCGACCAAGTTCATAACGGTTGGTACCTTCTAATTTAAGGCGTTCATCGACTTTGGCTTGTGTTGCAATACCAGCATGATCCATCCCTGGTAAATAAAGCGTATCAAAGCCTTGCATTCTTTTTCTTCTCACAATGATGTCTTGCAGTGTTTGATCCCAAGCATGGCCTAAATGTAGTTTTCCTGTGACATTTGGTGGTGGAATGACCACACAAAAAGGTTGCTTAGTATGATCCCCACTATTAAAAAATCCACGTGTTTTCCAATGATCATATAACCCTTGTTCAATGGCTTTAAATTGATATGTTTTTTCCATAAGTTTCCCTTTCTAAGGCATACATTTGAATGACTTTTTGTTCTCCTAAATGATCTCGATATTCATGGTGTGTATGAATGAAACCACATTTTTCAATGACACGTTTTGATTGTAGATTTGATGTTATATGACCAACAATGATTTTTTTAAGTTGTATCATTTCAAAGCCGTATTTGAGAATAGCGTGTACTGCTTCTGGCATAATACCAACACCCCAATAATCATTACTTAATGCATAGCCAACTTCTCTTATTTGCAGAAGTTCATGTTCTTTTTTTCTAACGTGTAGTCCAATGGTACCAATAAGTTGATTGGTTTCTTTAGGCGTTATCGCATATACTTCTTTAGATTTAATCATCCACTCAAGAACAAGTTTACTTTCAGACTTATTTTGATGAGGTTTCCAACCTGCCATAGGACCAATCATTGGTCTTTTTGCATAGTCATATAAAGCATCTAAATCTTGATATGTAAGATCACGAATCAGTAAACGTTTTGTTTCTAAAAACATAAACACTCCTTTATAATAAAAAAAGCCATCCCTAACTCTAAGGACGACAATCGTCGCGGTACCACCTTAGTTCCAGTGCGAACACTGACACTTAATGTGTCTTTCACGTAGACATTCGGTCATTGGTTTTTAAAGGCGACATTCATAAGAACTTTTTGTTATAGTCTCAGCAATCTATAACTCTCTGTGTAAAAGCAATCTTATTACTCTTCCTTCTCAAAGACATTATTATTATAACATATCTCATGTTTGTTTCAATATCAATTGATTAAAAGTCAATCAATTGATATAATAAAATGTAAAAAAGTTGTAAAAGAGGCATCATGCTAACATCAATTAGACGTATGGCAACCATATGGTTGATTTTATTTGCATCCATCCTATTATTTGAAGTCATCTTTAAATGGCGTCTTTTTATTGTTGAACTCAATGCGTCTTTTAGCACCATCGTTTTATTTTCTTTGGCATATTCATTGATGTTGTTTTTTTTCTTAGTCTTCTTTCAACCGAAAACCATGAAACGTATTATGCTTGTAATCATGACTGTACTTACGATACTTTATTTAAATCAAGATATTTATCATACGATTGTTGAAAACTTTTATTCGGTTCAAATTGCTGGAGATTTCTCTTTAGGGTTATCATTTATTGGTGATGCGTTTCTTGCGTTACGTCTTCATCATCTCTTATACTTATTTCCTATGATTATCGTTGTTGTCACCAATCAAGTGTTTCCAATGATCTATGATGGTAATCACTTTATATTAAAAATGCCACTTGTCGTCTTGTTATTATCTGTGTTTGTGTTTAATGTGGCAACCTCTCGTATTGATAATACACGTGATACCACGCTCACTGATTATGCCTATAGTGATCGTGATTTATATGAATATGTGTATAATGCACAACTCACCATTAAAAATTTTGGGCTACTTACATATACACAGCGTGACATCTTAAATGCATTTAGAACACCACCACTTTTTATTTCTGAATATGAAGTTCTTATTGAAGATTACTTAAATAATCAACCTACTCATGAAGAAAATCAATATACAGGGATTTATGAAAATAAGAACTTGATATTAATTATGGCTGAAAGTTTTGATTATATGGCCATTCACCAAACATTAACACCCACGCTTTACATGTTAAAAAATGAGTATGGATTTTTTGAAAATTATTATTCTCCACTGTATTACCGTTCAACTGCCGATACAGAATTTATGACTCAAACTGGACTCTTTCCTAATAAAAACGTGACGTTATCGTTGGATTCTTATTTGGAAAATACATTCCCTTACACGTTACCTAAGATGTTTGGTAAAGAAGGATATCGTAGTTATAGTTATCATAACTATATCGATTACTTTTATCCAAGACGCGCATTTCATACGCAAACACTTGGCTATGACATCTATAAAAATGCAAGTGATTTTGGACTTTTAGAAGAACATACAGGTAATGGTATTATCTTTGATCATCAGTGGCAAAAAGATACGGATTTAATTACCATGTCAACGGATGATTTTATAAGTAATGACCCATTTTTTGTCAACTACATTACGGTGAGTCAACATTTTCAATATAACAGTGAGCATGAAGTCGCATCCATTCATATCGATCAAGTAAGAGCGTATGTTGAAGAAACAAATGAAGACATTCCGGAAGTCATGCAATATTACTTAGCAACCGCCATTGAACTTGATTTAGCTGTACAAGAATTAATGGAGACACTTGATGATCAAGGTTTACTTGAAGAAACCGTTATAATGATATATGGTGATCATTATGCGTATGGCTTAGATGAATCCTCCATTTGGGCATATGATACACACAAAGAAGATCAAAATACCATTGATCTTCATAATGTCCCAATGATGATTTATGATTATGATAAGCTTTTGTCTAAGACATTTACTGAATACATGTCATCGATTGATATTTTACCAACGATTGCCAATTTATTTGGATTAAGTATGAATTATCAATACGTCTTTGGTCGAGATATTTTCTCTGAAAGTAATCATATTATTGTGTTTCCAGATTTAAGTTTTGTTTCAAAAGACTTTGAGTATGATGCCTTAACTGAAAGTTATAGAATCTTTAATGAAACATACACCAATGAAACCTTAAGTTCATTATCGTCTTTGTTTATTACAAAGTATCGTTATAATATTTTAATTCTTGAAAATGATTATTTTAAAGATGATGATGACTAAATAAAAAAAGCATGAGATTCATGCTTTTTTTATAAACTGTTTTCAATGACTACTTTTAATGCCTCTAATCCTTCTTTGGTTTCATTAGAAACCATATAGATGTTAGTTGGCATTACTTTTAAAATGGTTTTAAGTTGTGCAGGACGTTTTGTTTTTGGGATTTTATCAATTTTTGTTGCAACTACAATCACTTCTTTTTCATAACGCGCCAGTTGATGAAACACATCAAGATCATCTTTTGTAGGTCCGACTTTAAAATCAATGATCATAATGACTTTTTTAAGGTGCTTTTGTTGCATTAAAATCTCATTTAACATTTCATAAAATGCTTCACGGTCTGTTTTAGAACGCTTGGCATAACCATAACCAGGTGCATCTAGTAAATAAAACGCATCATCGACGATATAGGAGTTAATAGCAATCGTTTTACCTGGGTTTGAAGACGTTCTAGCAAGCTGTTTACGATTGAGCATCGCATTAATAAGAGAGGATTTTCCTACATTTGAGCGTCCTAACATGAAAAACGATGGATGATCATCTAATGTTTCATCATAGCCAGGATACGATTTAATGTAGGTGCCTTGTTTAAAATAAGTCATATCTTATCTTATCACAGTCTTTTATAACTTGGGATTTTATCAGGGTATAACTGATAAATAATACTTCCCATCGCAGTCGCAACTTCACCAAGTGCGGTAATAATCATGGATTGCTTCCCTGGATAGGTGATACCATTCCCACAAGCAAAAATACCTTGAAGGGATGTTTCCATCGATGTTGAAACAATTAAACGACTGTTATCAAGTGCTAAATCATTATTTAAAGGATGTGTTTTGATTGGAATCGTTCCAAAAAACACAAAAACATGATCACAAGTTATTTCTATGTCTTCTTTTGTTTTTAAATGCGTAATAGTAACAGATTCAACAGTGTGGTCGGTAATAGACGCATCACTAAACTTATAAGGCGTATAGACGTTTGCATTTACTTTAATTTCTGATAATAAAGATTCATCACCTCTAAAATCATCTCTTCTGTGAATGAGATGCACCTCAGCACCGTGATTGATAAAATAATGCGCCCAGTCAGTAGCGGTATCTCCACCACCAAACATCACAAGTTTCTTACCTTCATATAGCGATGCATCTTTCACATGATAATATAGATTGTTTAACGTTGCTTCATTTTGAATATTAAGTGGACGTGGGACAAACATACCACCACCATG
>Ga0222714_10004342_pt1 | contig 13944 bp, 14 predicted proteins | sample C33_3DmetaG_FD_165048 | JGI IMG/M metagenome (GOLD analysis project Ga0222714, IMG submission 165048) | Estuarine water microbial communities from San Francisco Bay, California, United States - C33_3D | ecosystem: Environmental > Aquatic > Marine > Unclassified | place: USA: California... | reverse complement strand
GGGCCTGGTGCCTGGCGCGCGGGTCGTGGATAACGCTGCGACGCTGTATGAGCAGGCGGTCCGCCGCCTTCTCGGTCGGCTGGAAGAACAAGAAGCTTCGGCGGGGGAATTGTCTCGCGCGTTGATTGACACACTGGCGCTGGCCGACCACCTCCCGAACAAGCTCGCGCGACCGCTGGTTGCCATGCTGGGCAAGCGCGAGATGTGGCTGCCGGCCATCCTCGACCAGGGCAATACGCCCGACGAGGCGCGGTTGGCAATGGAATCGATGCTGCGCGAACAGGTCGACATGCACCTCGAGAGCGCTTCGCGCACGCTGGGTGGCGGTCAGTTTCCCGAGATCTGTCGCCTGCTGGGTCAGGCTGCGGACCGCTACCCGGACGGACCCCTCGGCCAACTTTGCGGGTTGCGCGACATGCCAGCTTCGGAGGCCGTACACCTGCCGGTCTGGCAGGTCATCGCCCGCCGAGTGTCCCTCGGCGAAGGCAAGATCAGGAAGGGCTGGAACAAGCGGGACGGTATTCCCACTGAACTCAGGGAGCTGAAGCTCGAGCTGATTGAGCGCTGCGAAATACTGGCCAACGAGGCCGAGGCGGCAGCAAGCCTGGAAGCGATCAGGTCGTTGCCCGGCAATCACTACCCCGAGGCAGACTGGCAGCGGGTGGGTAGCGTCCGGACCGTGCTGCTGGCGGCCGCGACGGAATTGCAGGCTTTGTTCACCCAGCAGGGTACGGCTGATCATCCCGCGATCGCCGCCGCAGCTCGCCAGGCCTTGCGCGAGGACGGCTCACCCACAGAACTGGCGCTGGCCATCGACCACCGGCTGCGTCACTTGCTGGTGGATGAGTATCAGGATACCTCGCCGGCCCAGCATGGCCTGCTGGCCTGCCTGCTGGCCGGCTGGACCGAGCAGGATGGCAACACCCTGTTTTGCGTGGGCGACCCGCAGCAATCGATTTACGGTTTTCGCGGCACCGACGTCTCGCTCTTTGTCGAGACTCGGGACAGCGGGATCGGCCCTTTGCAACCCACGCCGCTGACGCTCGACACCAACTTCCGCTCCTGCGAGACCGTGGTGCGATGGATCAATCAGGCGTCTCCCCACCTGATGCCCGCATCCCCTGATGGCTTAACGGCCCACGTCACCAGCGTGGAGTCTTTCCCAGCCAGGGCGGATGAGCCCGGCGCCGGCGTGGAGATCATCGCCTTGACTGGCGGGAACGCCGCGAGCGCCGCGCAGCGGGTGGTGGAGCAGGTCGCTGAATCGCTGGAAGAGCTGCGTGGGCTGCCCGAGGCCCACAACCGGCGGATCGCCTTGCTGGTCGCACATCGAGGCGGTTTGCAGCCCATCCTCGAATTAATGCGACAGCGGGGTATCGAATATCAGGCGATCGGGCTCGAGGAGTTGTCGGAACGGCAGCTGATCCAGGATCTCCAGTCAACCTGCGCGGCGCTGATGGACCGCCACGATCGTCTCGCCTGGCTAGCCTTGCTCACCTCGCCCTGGATCGGGCTATCGCCCGGAGACGTAGCGGCCCTGGCGAAGGTTGCGGGTCGTGCCAGCCTGCTGGACGCCTTGAGGGATGCCAACCACCCCGTGGCTCGGCGAGTGCTGCCGGCCATCGATGCCAGCTTGCGTGATCTCGGCCGCCTGCCTCTGGGGTCATGGGCCCGTCAAACCTGGACGGCGCTCGGCGGGCCAGCGACCCTCGAGCAGCCCAGCGACCTCGAGGATGCCGAGACCTTCTTTCGCATCCTCGACGAAGTGGGGCCAGAACACGGCAACCTGCCTTCGCCGCGAGCCATCGCCCGGGCACTGGGAGATCGTTCGGCCGCTACCCAAGGCAACCCCGCAGCACTCGTACAGGTCATGACCATCCACAAGGCCAAGGGTCTGGAGTTCGATACCGTCATCCTGCCCTCACTCGAGCGCACCGGGCGGGTCGACACCAAACCATTGTTGAGGCATGGCCTGTTCACCACCCGTACGGGTCGGCGCGGTGTAGTGCTCGCCACGGAAACCCTCTCGCCCGTGGACAAACAGTCCTCGGTTTTTGAATGGCTGGGCGGCCTCGAACGCCAGCAGCGCAAGCGCGAACTCGGCCGCCTGGCCTACGTGGCCATCACCCGGGCGCGCCGGCGCCTGGTCCTGGTCGGTCAGGTGGGATTGCGTGAAAACGACGGCGTAGTGACGCTTAAGCAGCCTCCGAAAGACTCACTGCTCGGTCGCCTGTGGCCCATGCTGCATACGACGTTCGAACGAGCCTTCGAGAGCCAGCCGAACGGGTATTCCACGGACGAAAGCCCAACAGCGCGGCGTATCTGGGTGCCTCCCGCCCGGCGCCTGCCGCTCGATTATCAACCACCTGCAGTCCCTCCTGCCGTTCCGGCGGCCAGCCTCCCACCCCCACCCAACGGGTCACAGGCGGCGAGGCCTGACTTCAACTGGGCCAGCGAGGAATCTGCAGTGGTCGGCAGCGTTTTCCACGCCGAGGTCCACCGCTACCTGAGTGAAGGAATCAGCCTCGATGCACTGGTGGAGGACAGCCGTGTGCGGTCCGCGCTGGTCGCACACTCAGGCCTGCCGCGTGCCAGACAGGCGCCGGTACTGGAGCGCGTCGAACGGGCGCTGGGGCAGATGCGCGCCAGCCAGTTAGCCAGGCATTTTCTTGACCGCGGCCATCTGGAATCCGCCAGTGAACTAGCACTCACTGCCCGTCTCGACGGTCGCGTAATCCGGGTGATACTGGATCGCACCTGGGTGGAGCAGGGTACCCGCTGGATCGTAGACTGGAAGACCAGTCTCCACGAGGGCGGCAACCTCGATCACTTCCTCAACGAGGAACTCAGACGCTATGGGCCGCAACTACAGTCTTACTCCCGGGTCGTAGCCAGCCTGGATGGAAGACCTCAGAAGATTGGCCTGTATTTTCCGCTGATGGATCGCTGGTGTGAATGGCGCGGAGAGGGCGTCAACGAGATTCGATGACGAATGAATGCCGGCCCTCCTGGTCCGGTGTGCCATAGGCGAACAACACACTGCCCAGCAGAGCAGCCTCGCTCGTAGTCGCCAGCTCCGAGACCGCCAGGTCACCCGACAGCCGGTACCGACCCCGAATATCGATCTCGAGGATCGAGCGCAGGCGCAGTGGCCCGTCACCGGCATCCTCGGCGAACCCCCGCCAGGCTCCGGGCCGATCCGCATTTCCCGGAGTACCGGGGCGCCAGCGAAAATCGCCCAGTCTGAGGGGACTCCCAAGCCTGCCGGCCAGGCCAACCAGCCGCACCTCGCCAGCACCGCCGGCGTTACCGTTCCTGTCCAGCTTCATCTCGTCGAGGTCGAACTCCAGCCGTCCGGTCCAACCCGGCGCGCCGAGCCGCGTCGCAAGTGGCGCTATTGGAAGTGCCCCACGCAGGTTGCGCAGGCGGGTCGCGCCGCGGACCACCTCCAGCGTTCCGGTAATCTCCTCACCTGACACGGACCATCCCAGGTCGTAGCGCAGCGTGAGCTGTAACAACGCTGCGGGCCTGAACCGCCACGCAAGGCGGCCGGCGGGCCAATCCTCGATGAGGACCTCTGCACTGCCATGCCAGACTGTGCCCGAGGGAGACTCGAGCCCAATCCCGTCCGGTGCGAACTGGCTGAGTTGGGTGGCCGGTAACCGGACCAGAACAACCAGGAGGAACACCCCCAGGCCCAGCAAGGCCAGGAGGATCAGCTTACGCATCAGGCTCAGGGTCCGCGCAGGACGAGGGTGGCGTTCACCAGGCCTTCGGTCGCCGTCCGGTCAATGGTTGCAGTATCCAGCGTCACCCCACGCTCGCGCTGCACGCGTGCCAACCATGCCACCAGGTTATCGAAAGGCGCTTCCTCGAAACGCACACGAATGGCGCCCGGGCCCGCCGGGTCTGAACCACTCAGTGCGCCGGCCAGCCCGGCAGCGCGAGCGGTACGATCGATCAGCAAGGGCAGCGATTCATTGCCACGAGCGACCGGAACCGCACGCACCCGCGGCGCCATGTCCATCATCCATTGCAGGTCCGCCTGCTTGGCCGCCACGCGGGCCCGGGAGGACTCGACCTTGCCGTTGAGGGCAGAGATGCCACCCACCAACAACAGGACGGCGACGACTGCCGCACCGATAGACAGGGTGCGCTGCTCGCTGGGTTGGCGCGACTCGTACCACTCACGCAGGGTCATGGCCGCACCCCGGGGGCCGAGACACTGACTGCTCCCTCGACGCCACCCTCCCTGGGCACCGTAGAGGTGACCTCGAAGGCCACGCCGGCCTGGACAGCTGCATTGGCGAGCTCCGCCAGCACGTCCCCGGAAGCGGCGCGGACCCGCAGGTCGAGACGATTGTCCCTCCATGCCATCGCCTGCAGCGTCGCCCCTGGCACCGAGCCGAACACGCTACCCACCCCGCCCAGAGTTCGCAGGAAGCCGTCTGCGCTGCCCCCACCCAAGCGCTGCTGCATCTGCAGGCGGGCATCAACAATGCGTTCCACATCGGGCATGGCATCCCTGAAGGTCTGCTCGATGTCGAGATTCAACTGGCTTTCCAGGGAGTTCAACCTGAACAACTCGACCGCCTGATAGCCCACGTGCAAGACCAGCCAGGCGGCCGCAAGCGAGGCGGGCAGTCGCCAGCGCGCCAGACGCTCGGACCATGCTGCGGTCGGAGCATAGCCACCGGAAAGCAGGGAAAGCGGCGCGTGCGTTGCAGCCATGCTGGCCAGCATCGGCAGTGCGCCGTCTTGTAGCAGGAACACGTCGACGCTGCCGGCCACTTCACGTAGCGCATCGATCATGTTTTCAGAGCGATCCCAGTCTTCCTGCGAAACGTAGAGCTGGACATGGCTGGCATCGCCCTCCAAACCAGCGAGGGCGAAGGCCTCGGTCAGAGGTTCGGCCTCCAGCGTAATCGGGTCGGCACCCTGGGCCTTGACCATAAGCCGTCCGCCATCCAGTAGCACCACCTTCTTGCCGGGATTCTCCGGGAGGCATTGGCTTTCGGCGTGCAGGGCATCCGGCTTGATTCCGGCCGCCTTTAGGGCGTCCAGCCACTCCTCCAGGCGGGAACGGCCCACCACCGCGACCTCCGCACGCCCATCCGACTCCTGTCGCCCGACGGCAAAATGCATCAGTTCCACGTCGCCGGCGAGTTGCTCCTCGAGGGCGAAGGGAACGACCTGGGCCAGGCGGGAAGCGCTGCGGGCCGGCAGTTCGGGCCTGGCCAGGAGCACCTCAGAGGCGGGGACGAGGACGACGATGCGCCGGTCCGCAGCCAGCGGGGCTGCATCTTCCAGCCGGCCGCTGCTGACCGGACCCAGCTGCCCACCACTGGAATCCAGCAACATCCAGCTCGCCTGAGCACCCAGCCGGAGTACAAGGAATTGCTTCATGTTCAGTCGGTTCCCAGCGAGCGCAGGACCGTGGTCACGCCACCGGATTGATTGCGATACAGCAGACTGTACAGGCTGAGTTGGGACGTGCCAATAGTCACCACCGAGACCAGCCGGAACCAGTTCGAAGTTTCCGCAAGGCGATTGGACATGCGCTGGAAATTCTCGTCGCCCAGGGTCACGCGAACGTCCTCCAGGGTCGGGAAGCACCCTTGTTCCCGGTTGCGGGCCAGGGCTTCCTGGTCCCCGAAGTCGGTGGAGCCCTCCAGCACCGCGGCCAGGACCACGGCAGAAGCGGTGCAGACGTTCAGCTGAGTCCCCAGAGGCAGGGCCGACACGTAAGGCCGCAGGCGCAGATAGTCCTCCATGGTGAAGCCAGGCAGCGCCAGCAACTCGGAGGGGGTGGTCACCGGCCCATTGGCTGCCCGGTAGGGTGGCAGCTGACCGAGATACACCCCATCCTCAGCTCCGTCAGGAAAGCTGTCTACCGTATCCGGATCAAGCCAGTCGACCAGCCGACCCGCCCAGGCAGGGTCAAGTTCGAGACGAACCAGCAGGCCACGGAACTGCTCGATAGACAGCTCGTCCGGTGCCCCGTCGGCTCCCAACAGGCTATTAAGGTTGAAGCGTCCCTGCAGATCCTCCATGCCCCCTTCCAAGGTGCCCCCATCCAGGGGCAAGCCAAGCACGGGCTGGGCCCAATTCTCTGAATTGTCGTCAACGGCCGTAGAACGCTTGTCCTCGGCCAGGATCTCGGCCGCCCAGGCCTCCGCCCCCAGGCCGACCTGCCATGCTGAAGCCCGCGCGCTGATGCCGGCCGTGCGACGCAGGTCGAGCGCGGCATCGGTACCGATGCGGGCCGCCATGACCGTGGCTATGGCCACCACCACCACCGCGGTGATCAGGGCAATACCAGCCTGCCTCATCCTGCGACCTCCACCAGCCGGCGCAATTCACCGTAGTCCCGCAGCCGGATGGTAATCTCGATAGCCATAGGCCTCGCTCGCAGGTCAGAGCGACCGGAATTCCATCGCTCCTGCCACTCGCGGTCCTCGTCCATGAAGCGCAATTGCACCGACTCGACCCCCTTCATGAGCTCACGCGAGACGGGCTCGGTGCTCAGTGTGGGGTCGGTCACGGGCCAATGGCGCCGAATCAGGGTCTCGCCCTCCAGCACGTAAACCACCCGCTGCACGCTGCCGCGCGGCGCTCCATAGCCGTTAGGCCAGCCACCCCGGGAGAATTCCACGAGATCGGAGGTGTTGGCGTCGGTGGCAAAGGCCGGACGATAGCCATCGCCCACCGGCTGCCGGACGGGCCGCGGCGCAAGCTGGCGAAAGTCGGTGACCATCAGGGTGATCGCCCGCTGCACCTCACGAAATCGCGTCGCACTCTCGCGGGTGCGCTCGACCACCAGGCGGGTCTCGGCAACCCCGCGGTGGGCCAGCACCGACAGCACCGCCAGGATGACGGTCGCGACCAGGACCTCGATCAGGGTAAAGCCGGCAGCCCGGTGGGTCACTGCTGCATCTCCCCGTTTTCCTCAGGCGGAGTTCCCGCATCCGGGGTCCCTGGTGCCGGCTCCTCGTCTTCACTCTCATCCTGCTCGCCACCTGGCTGCAGCCACTGCGGAGCCCCACGGGGCGTGGTTTGGGCCACCTTGCCCAGGAAGCCGCTCAATCGGGCCAACGAGCCGCCGCCAGCAGAGCTGGACAGGCGCACTTCTACATTGACGCGCACCAGGTCGGGCACTGACGTCTCGGATACCGTGCTCTCCCAGTCCCATTCCCGGCCCGCGTAATCAACGGTGCCCGAGGCACTGCCGACGGAGGGCAGGGCCCCCCTCAGGCGAATCTCAGTGAGCTGGTTATCGGCGATCCACTCGGCGAAGGTCCGGTCTCGCAGGTGCGAAGTATTGTTGACGGTGTCACTGACCACGCGAAAGACGGCCAGGAGCCCCAAGGCAACGACCGCCATCGCTACCACCACCTCAATCAGGGTAAAGCCGGCGGTGCGCCGCTCAGCGCTCGTCATCGGCCATTTCCATCGTGCCGTCGACGGCCCCAAGCAGCATGCGTCCGGCGTCGGTGGCGCTTCGCCTCAGCACCAGCCGGTACGGAGTTACATCCCCACTGGCAAACACCAGGACCTGCGGCATGACGACGTCGTCAGGATCCGGGGAGGGACGGAGCAGGACCCTGCGTGCTTCGACCTCGAGTTCCGCCAGCAGTCCGTCGGGAAAGGCATGGCGCTGCAGCCAGCGATCGTCCTCCACGGCCTGCCAGCCCTGCAGTCCGTCGAGGACCATGACGCCGTAGCCGGTGGTGTCCATGAACAGGCCGTAGTCACGGCCTTCCAATTCAGCCTGTTCGAGGGTGACCGCCATCACGTCGGCCAGGCGTTCGATTTCACCGTCGACTTCGCTGTCCTTGCCCAGGGCACCGACTGCGACAGTCATGACCGCCGCCATCAAGCCGACGATGACCATGACAACCAGCAGCTCAATAAGGGTAAAACCCCTGGCCACCGGCGTTTTCACTCGATGTTCCAGTTCCCTATATCGGCGTCCGTGCCCTCGCCGCCGGGCTGGCCATCGGCACCAAGGGAATACAAGTCATAGGCACCACCCCGGGTACCGGGCGACAGGTACTGGTAGTCATTGCCCCAGGGGTCCTTGTTGAGCTTCTGCACATAGCCACCGTCCTTCCAGTTGCGTACGGATGGGTCGGAGGGCCGGGTCACGAGGCTCTGCAAGCCCTGGTCGGTGGTCGGGTACTGGAAGTTGTCCATCCGGTACAGGTCAAGAGAGGTAGAGAGCGTCCGGATGTCCGCCTGGGCCTTGGTGACCCGAGCCTCGTCGACCCGTCCCAGCACCTGCGGCCCGATCAGCGCGCCGAGGATGGCGATGATCACCATCACGACCATGATTTCGATCAGGGTGAATCCCCGCTGCGATGCCATTACTTAACCCCTTGTTGCGCCTCCACCCACGCGGCGCGAGGCAAAACCAAAGGAGAAATCATAGCAGACGCGCACAATCCCCCTGCCAGACACCTATAATTCGCGGCGATTCGTGAACGAGGACACACTCTTGACCCTGGCATGCGTTTTTCCGGGACAAGGCTCCCAGTCGGTCGGAATGCTGGCGAGCATGGCCGACATCCACCCGGAGTTCCGGGCAACCTTCGATGAGGCCAGCGAGGTGCTGGGTTTCGACGCCTGGGCTATGACCCAGGAGGGGCCGGCCGAAGCCCTGAACGCCACCGAAAACACTCAGCCGCTGTTGCTGGCTGCGGGGGTCGCAGTGTGGCGGACCTTCCGGGCGCTGGGCGGTCCGCCCGCTGGCGCCATGGCGGGGCACAGCCTGGGGGAATTTTCGGCGCTGGTCTGCGCGGGTTCGCTCGCATTCCGGGATACCGTCGAGTTGGTCCGCCAGCGCGGCCGCTTCATGCAGGAGGCCGTCCCCCCGGGAGAGGGGGCCATGGCCGCCATCCTCGGACTCGCGGACGGCGAAGTCGAAGCGGCCTGCCGTGAGGCGGCGGACGGGGGAATCGCCGTGGCTGTGAACTACAATTCGCCTGGCCAGGTCGTGATCGCGGGCGATGTCGCTGCGGTCGAGCGGGCGATCCAGGCCTGCAAGGCCCGGGGTGCCAAGCGAGCCGTGGCGCTCCCGGTCTCCGTACCGTCCCACAGCCCCTTGATGCAACCCGCCGCTGAACGGTTCAAGGCATTACTGGCCGACTTTGATGTCCGTCCCCCGGAGACTCCGGTCTACGCGTTCGATGGCGGCCAGTACTCCGGCACGGATGCCATCCGCGAGGGCCTCTACCGCCAGCTTTTCAATCCGGTACGGTGGTCCACGATTGGCGGGCACCTTATCGGCTCGGGAATTCGGGTGGTCATCGAGGCAGGTCCCGGCAAGGTGTTGGCAGGCCTGCTGCGTCGACTCGAAGGCGGGCGCGATTTGCAGATCCACGCGCTTGACGGCGCGGACGCCCTGCAGGCGGCGTTGGATGCATCGAGAAAGGGAGAGTAGGCATGACGCATTCGGGCGTACTGGAAGGCAAGGTGGCGCTGGTGACCGGTGCCAGTCGCGGGATCGGTCGGGCCATTGCGACAGAGTTGGGCCACCTCGGCGCGACCGTGGTGGGCACCGCGACGTCCGAGGCCGGCGCAGCGAGCATCGGCGAGTATCTGGCGGCCCGATCGATCAAGGGGAGGGGGCTGGTCCTGGACGTCGCCAGTCCCGACTCCTGCGACCAGGCCCTGCAGGGCCTTGAAAGCGTGGAGGGAGCACCGTCCATCCTGGTCAACAATGCGGGCATCACCCGGGACAACCTGCTCCTGCGCATGAAGCCGGAAGAATGGCAGCAGGTGCTCGACACTAACCTCTCCGGGGCTTTTCGTCTGGCCAAGGGGACCCTCCGGGGCATGCTGAAGGCACGCTGGGGCAGGGTCATCAACATCGCCTCGGTGGTCGGGCTGATAGGCAACCCCGGGCAGGCGAACTATGCCGCGGCCAAGGCGGGACTGATCGGCTTTTCGAGGGCGATGGCCCGCGAGGTCGCCTCCCGGGGCGTGACCGTCAACGTCGTGGCGCCCGGGTTCATCGAGACCGACATGACCCAGGCCCTGGCCGAGGAGCAGAGGGTCGCACTGGCCGCCCAGATTCCCCTTGGCAGGCTGGGCAGCCCCGGGGATGTGGCCGCTGCTGTGGCCTTCCTCGCCGGGCCGGGTGGCGACTGGATCACCGGCGAAACCATCAACGTCAACGGTGGCATGCACATGCCTTGATGGATGAGCATAAAGCTGCAAATCATTAAAAAGTCAATAGATATTGTCAAAAAAGCCCGGATCGGCTGGCGGTAAGGTTGGGGCTTGCCTTACAATGCCGGCGCCCGCTCGGCCCTGAGCCGACACGGCTTTTCTGGTTCACACAGGATAACGGTCAAGATGAGCACAGTAGAAGAACGGGTTAAGAAGATCGTGGCCGAGCAGCTCGGCGTGAAGGAAGAGGAGGTCACCAACGATGCCTCCTTCGTCGACGATCTGGGGGCTGACTCGCTCGATACGGTCGAACTGGTGATGGCCCTCGAGGAGGAATTCGAGACCGAGATTCCGGACGAGGACGCCGAGAAGATCACCACGGTCCAGCAGGCCGTCGATTACATCACCGAGCATCAGTCCAAGGCCTGATCTCCGCCTTTGGCAGGGCTCCGATCGGGACGATCGGGGCCCCGTTTCATTGTCAGCCATGAACTTCACCCGGACCGGGTAGGGGAGCGCAGTTTGGGCAAGCGGCGAGTCGTGGTCACCGGTCTTGGGATGCTCTCTCCGGTGGGCTGCAGCGTGTCCTCGGCCTGGGAGTCCGTACTCGCCGGCCGCAGCGGCATCGGACCCATTACCCGCTTCGATGCCTCGGACTTCCCGGTGCGGTTCATTGGCGGACTACCGGATTTCGATAGCAGCGCCTACATCGCGCCCAAGGACGCCAAGCGCATGGATCCGTTCATGCAGTACGGGGTGGCGGCCGGGGTCCAGGCCATCAAGGACTCGGGGCTGGAGATCACCGACGCCAATCGGGAGCGAATCGGCCTGGTGTTTGGCGGAGGTATCGGTGGGCTCGGAACCATCGAGGATAACAATGCCCGCTACCTCGAGGCCAATTCCTACCGCAAGATCTCGCCCCTGCTGATTCCCTCCATCATCATCAACATGATTTCGGGTCATCTCTCAATCATGTTCGGAATTCAGGGCCCCAACCTTGCTGTCGTCACTGCCTGCACCACCTCAACCCATGCCTTGGGTCTGGGCATGCGCGCAATCCAGTACGGTGACGCTGATGTCATCGTGGCCGGTGGGGCGGAGATGGCCCAGACGCCGCTCGCCGTTGGCGCCTTCTGTCAGGCCAAGGCACTGTCCACTCGCAACGACGCACCCGCCCAGGCCAGCCGCCCGTGGGATAGGGACCGCGATGGCTTCGTCATGGCCGATGGGGCCGGGGCCATGGTCATCGAGGAACTGGAACATGCGCGCGCCCGCGGTGCCAATATCCTCGCGGAGCTTGCCGGATTCGGCATGAGCGGCGACGCTCACCACATCACTGCGCCGCCCGAGGACGGGCATGGTGCCCGTCGCTCGATGCAAAACGCCCTGAACGATGCCGGCTGCAACGCGGAAGAGGTGCAGTACGTCAACGCACACGCCACCTCCACCATACTTGGAGACCTGGCCGAAACCGTGGCCATCAAGCAATGTTTCGGCCCCGCCGCCAACCGCCTGGCGGTCAGTTCGACCAAGTCCATGACCGGTCACCTGCTCGGGGCTGCGGGGGTGGTAGAGGCCATCTTCTCGGTGCTTGCGATCCGCGACGGGGTCGCCCCGCCTACGATCAACCTCGACAATCCTGCCGAGGGTTGCGACCTTGATTACGTGCCCCACGTGGCTCGCCAGATGCCAATTCGCGTGGCGATGTCCAACTCCTTCGGTTTTGGGGGCACCAACGGGACGCTCGTGTTCCGCGCCGCAGGATGACCCAGGCGCGGACCTGGCTGCTCAAGGCAGCGGCGGCAACTGGAGTTGCTGCCGCTCTGGGATGGTGGGGGCTGGTCGCCCTGGACGCCCATCGGCTCGCCGCACCCATCGCCGCCATTGAGGCACCCACCGTCATCCTGATCGAGCCCGGCAGCTCCCTTGGCGCCATTGCCCAACAGCTGGCTGAGGCAGACCTGCTCGAGCACCCTGAGAGCTGGATTCGGGAAGCCCGCAGGCGGGGTATCGAAACGCAGCTGCGTGCCGGCGAGTACGAGATCGGACCAGGCGCCACGCCGACTGAATTACTGGACCGACTGGTTTCCGGTGAGGTCGTGCTCCACCAATTGACCCTGCTGGAGGGCTGGAACCTCGGGCAGGCCAGGGAGGCGATCCGCCTGCATCCGGCCATCGCCCAAACCCTGCCGGCGGGTCTCTCCCCCGTTGAACTGGCCCGCCAACTGGACCTCCCGGTCAGTCACCCCGAGGGGATGTTCTTCCCCGATACCTATCGGTTCCAGAGAGGAACCACGGACCTTGCCCTGTTGCGGCAGGCGGCTGAACGGATGACTGAGCAACTTGCGCAGGCCTGGGGCGAGCGAATCGACGGTCTTCCCATCCGGACTCCCTACGAGGCGCTGGTGCTGGCCTCGATCGTCGAAAAGGAAACCGGCGCCGCCGAGGAACGCGGCCTGATCGCCGGCGTATTCATCAATCGCCTGCGGCGGGGCATGCGCCTACAGACCGATCCAACGGTCATCTACGGGCTGGGCGCCTCCTTCGATGGCAACCTGACCAGGGCTCACCTCAACCAGGACGGTCCCTACAACACCTACCGGCGAGCCGGCTTGCCACCAACCCCCATCGCGCTGGCCGGCCGTGAATCCTTGCGGGCCGCCACCCAGCCAACTCCCACGCCTTACCTCTTCTTCGTGGCCACGGGGGTCGGTGATGGTCGGCATTATTTTGCCGAGACACTGGCAGAGCACAATCGCAACGTCGCCCGCCATGTCGCGGCCGTACGCGGCGCGAGGGAGGGCAGGTGAGCGCTCGGTCCGGGCTGTTCCTGACTTTCGAGGGGGCGGAGGGCGTCGGCAAGAGCACCCAGGCCCGGCTCGCCGCAGAGTTCCTGCGGTCACGGGGCGTGCAGGTGGTGGAGACCCGTGAGCCGGGGGGCACCGCCATGGCCGAACGCATCCGCGAATTGGTCCTGCACGGGGCGACTCCCGACGAACCCCTAGCCCCGCGGGCAGAATTACTGCTGATGTTTGCCGCCCGTGCCCAGCATCTCGCCGCGAAGATCGAGCCTGCGCTGGCCGCAGGCCAGTGGGTGATCTGCGACCGGTTCACCGACGCCACCGAGGCCTATCAGGGTTCCGGCAGGGGTTTGGGCGAGCGGGTGATCCGGCAACTGGAACAGATCGCCCAAGGGAACCGGCGCCCAGACCTGACCCTGCTTCTCGACGCGGATCCCGCAGTCACCGGGCCGCGGAGGTCGAGCCGAGGTGGCATGCAGGATCGCTTCGAGCGGGAAGACGAGGCTTTTTTTACGCGGGTTCGCGCGGGGTACCTGGAGATTGCCCGGCGCGAGCCTGGGCGCGTCCGGCTGGTGGATGCCTCGGGTCCGATTGCCGACGTGCAGCGGTGCATCGAGACCGTATTGGTCGAGGCCCTCGAAGCAAGGACCTCAGGCCGTGAGTGACGCAGAGCAGGTCAGCGACGTTCCCTCCGCAGCGCTTGCCGGGCTCGCCGCACACACCCCCTGGCTCGCCAACGCCAGACAGCGGGTCGCCACGGCCCTGCGGGCTGGTCGCCTCCCGCATGGGCTGCTGGTGTACGGGTCACCGGGCGTCGGCCAGACCCCGCTGGCCTGGTGGATCGCCCAACTCCTGTTTTGCCAAGGGCAAGGTCTGGGTCCCTGTGGGCAGTGCGACGACTGTGTCCTGTTCAGCGCCGGCACCCATCCCGACCTGCACTACGTTGGACGTGAGGAAAAGGCCACCGTGA
>Ga0222714_10004341_pt1 | contig 13945 bp, 12 predicted proteins | sample C33_3DmetaG_FD_165048 | JGI IMG/M metagenome (GOLD analysis project Ga0222714, IMG submission 165048) | Estuarine water microbial communities from San Francisco Bay, California, United States - C33_3D | ecosystem: Environmental > Aquatic > Marine > Unclassified | place: USA: California... | reverse complement strand
CCGTTATGGATGACCTGTGGGTCCTCGAGACCTTCTTCCGCATGTCGGGCTGGCGCAAAAGGAACATCTGCGGCTTCCAGAGCTGAGGCCCATTCAGCGGCGGTTCGAGTCTTCATTATACCCGTTAGGCGTTCCCGCATTTCTTGTTCATCTTCGGGTGTTTCGCCGCCACGGCCTTGGAGAAAACGTGGCTCCGCGACATAGTCGGAAATCCCCATAAGTTCAGCACAGCGTCCTATGAAAGCTTCGTGTACACAGCCAAGTTGAATGTAGTTTCCGTCCCCGCACTCATAAACACTGTAGAAAGGAGCTGAGCCTGACGGATGTGTTTGGAACACATGTCTTGCAATACCCTCGCCCTCAACCTTCGGATGATACAGCAGCGCCCCAGCAAGCAATGATGTTTCAATCATCCGGCCGCGTCCTGTATCCTCTCTTGCGAGAAGGCTGGCAGCAATGCCAAGACAGGCAAAAATGGCAGCTCCAACACTTGGCAAAGGATGGACAGTATGCACAGGTGCTTTTCGGAAGCCTGGCATTCCTCCAAGTACGCCAGAGCGCGCTAGAATTAGATCATCGATGGGTAAGTCGTCCTTCAAATGACCGTATCGCCCGTAAGCGGTGATCGCACATGCAATAGTCCTTGGGTTTAATGCCTTTATTCGTTCCCTGCTCACTAATGCCTGACGTGGCGACGATGGCGCAAAATCCTCGATTAAAACGTCGATGCCAGTTATCAGCGCTTCAATTCTTTCTTTTGCATTGGGCCCATCGATATCCAGATCGATGGCTTCCTTGCCTCTATCCCAGATTACAAAACCACCTTTGCGGAAAAGGGGTGCAGCTGGACCAATGGCGCGCAATACTCTTGCCCCACAATCAGAGAGAAGCATCGTGGCGAATGCTCCTGCGTCGCCAGTAGAAAGGTCTAGAACGATGACGCCTTCAAGTGGTCGGGTCATAGCGGCTAATTGCTCCCAATATTATCATGTCTGAAAGTTTAACTATCGAAGCCAGGACGTGAAGACCCCGTGATTTCCAATTAGGATTGTTAGCTTCGCTTTTTACAGGAGATATTTCCATGGCGGCTATGGATATGTTTGGATTAGATGTTGGTATTTACGGACCGCTAGCAGAACCTGAAACGGTAATGGGCTTAGCCCATTTTGCTGAAGACGTGGGTTTTGATTCGATTTGGCTCGCTGACCATGTAGCGTTTCCAGCAGCATTTCAGTCTAAATATCCATTTAGTGCTACAGGCGACTTTCCTGCTCCAACAGATGATCCACTCTTCGAGCCGCTAGCTGTGATGGGGGTTCTAGTTGGTGCTACTTCCAAAATAAAATTAGGAACGGCTGTTCTTATTATTCCATATCGAAATCCGATATTGACCGCCCGAATGTTAATTACTCTTGATCAGTTTTCTGGAGGACGAGTTATTTTGGGTGCTGGTGTTGGCTGGCTGCGGGAGGAATTTGAAGCGCTACAGACTCCTGATTTCAAACTGCGTGGTAAGGCGACTGATGAATACCTGGACATATTTAAGGCAATGTGCAGGGGAGGAGTTATTGGTTTTGAAGGTGAGACCTATAGCTTCAACCCCGTTCAATCAGTTCCTGGATCTATACAGCAACCACACCCTCCAATCCTAGTTGGTGGTGTGTCGGATCCAGCACTTCGCCGAATAGCGCTGCGGGGTGATGGCTGGCTTGCGACTGCACTAGGTCGGGAGCAAATGCCAGAAAGATTAACAGCTTTGAGGAAAATTTCAGAAGCTGAAGGCAGACGATTTGATGAACTTCAACTTGTTTACAAGCTTTTTTTAAGTCCGGGCGCACCCAAAAAAGGACCATTTGGTGGCCGTGATATGGGCTCAGGATCTGAAGCAGAAATTAAAGATGACCTCAAAGCAATCATAGATGCGGGCTTTGAAAAAATTGTAATCAGATTTCGTGGAACGGATGCTGGAGAACAGACACGTAATTTGAAGCATTTTGCCGAGAAAATTGCTCCAGCGCTTTAGCCTGATTTTCCTAACTTTAGTCTGGATCCATTTGGAACTGTCGTTTGAATAATTATTTCTATTTGGATGGCAGCGCCGACTGGAACAGAGCCTTAGGATGCCTCCTCAGCTAATGGGCTGAGGAGGTCTGAAAGTCTATGACTGATTTCCCAGCCATTAGTATCCTTTAAAGTTCCCAGGACGTTTCTCGCGCCAAGCAGTTATTGCTTCAACGTGATCTTCGGACATTCGAGCAAGTGTCATATGGGAAGAGACCATGTCCAAGCTTGAGCGCAGATCCATATTCTGATTCTGATACACCAATCTTTTTATTAGGCGCACAGATATTGGAGCACCAGCGGCAATACCTGTTGCTATCTCTAGAACTTTATCAAGGAGCTGATCATCCTCAAAAACATCTAAAACAAGACCAATTTTTTTCGCTTCTGCTGAATCAACAAATTTTGAAGTCCAAAGAAGTTCTAACGCCTTCTGGACGCCTACAATTCGCGGGAGGAACCAACAGGCGCCATTGCCAGGCACGAGCCCCATCCGCACGTAGGTTTCAGCAAAGCGTGCGCTTTTAGCCGCATATCGAATGTCGCAATGGAGAGCCATATCCATTCCTGCTCCGACTGCAACGCCGTTCACTGCGGCAAGCACTGGTTTGTCTAGTGCCTGTATCTCCTGGGAAATTTTCTGAATTCGGTCCCAGAGACCAGATTTAACTGCTGTAACTGTTGTCTGTGCGCCACCCATTCCACCAGTATCGCCACCAGAGCAGAAACCACGGCCAGCCCCCGTAACTACAATACAGCGTACATCATCTCGTTCACCGCACTCTCGGAGGCGATCAACATACGCTTCTAACATTTCAATGGAGAATGCATTCAGCTTATCAGGGTTATTAAAAGTAATTACCGCAACTTTGTCACTTCGCACTTCAAATTTAAGTTTTTCTGTCATCGAACTCATCAACTCCTATTTTTTGATTAAATTCCTGGCCACTTGGGCGGCCGTTTTTCGTTAAATGCTGTGATGCCTTCTGCTGCGTCTTCAGACGTTCCCATTAGGCCGCCATTCGACTCAGCTAGTACTAGCGCCTGATGCATAGTCATGTCCTGCATCGCTCTATAAACGTAAAGTCCCCGACGCACTGCGGCTGGGGAACTTTTAAGAATACGTTGGATTAACCAATCCGTTTTGGCATCAAGTTCACTTTCAGGGACAACATGATTGATGAGCCCAGCGGCATTTGCTTCCATGGCAGAAATGGGTTCCCCAGTAACCATTAGCTCAAGAAGCTTTCGTTTTGGCATAACACGCATCAGATGAGTCATGATCATCATTGGCCAAACGCCGATCCGGGTTTCCGGTGCCCCAAATTTCGCATTTTCAGTTGCAACCGCCATGTCACACATTGCGACAAGACCAAGACCACCAGCAACAGCATGACCATTGACGCGAGCGACTATTGGCAGGGGGCATCGCTCAACTAAGCGGAAAAGGTCTCCTATTTCTTGAGCAGGATCAGTGTGATTGATTTGAAATGGGCGGTCTTTTCCTGTTCGCTTTAGGTCTGCGCCAGCACAAAATGCTTTTGAGCCAGCCCCGGTCAAAACAATAACTCGCACATCGGGCATTGCTTGTATTGCTTGCCGGATGCCATCCATTATGCCTGTGATAACCTCAGTGTTTATTGCGTTCCGTCTATCTTCTCGATTGATGGTCAGCCGCATAACGGGTCCGTCCCGTTGAATAAGAAGTTCATTCATCGCCGGCATCCCTCAGCCTATATTTATCAAGAGAAATAAAACCAATGGCTCAAACCCTATTGCAATCTTTCACTTTGGTGACTTTGTTTTGCAAATAAAATTCAACATTCTTGTTTATGGGCAGGCATACAAAGGCGAGTTTTTTTGGAATTACTTCGATAAAAACAGTAAATTTTTTAAATGTAGCAGAAAGTTATTGGCCTCTTTTGGTTCAAAGGCTCCAAGGACGTAGCGATCCGGACGTAATAAAATTATTTGGTCTCGGTGCGCTCGAATGGGTCGATATCCGGACATATCTGGTAATCCTGCGTCGTCAGAAAGATAGACCTTTTGTAATTCTATTGGCCAAGTTTCCTCATCCAATTTTCTAAGCCAATCGCGACCAGTCGCACTTTGGGCGATCAGTGCAAAACCATTGCCAAGCAAAGTATCGAGAAACACGGTTTTCCCTTTATTGTCGATCTTTGGGTTAGGGAGCATCCGCCCTATGAGACTTGCGGGTGGTTGGGTTGCATCGTCTAATCCTATGAAAATACCCGCTTTATACTGCGGGGCGGGCTTGAATTTCATGCCGAGAACAAAATCGCGAGCTCCGGGAAAACGCTTTAACCCGGCCATTAATGCATCTCTGTAAATGCTGGATTTGCCAACAGGCATTACCACCTCGCCCATTGCAACAGCGAGTTGCACCATGTCGCGTGCGGGTTCCTTTCGCTCTGTTTCATAGGTTTGTAAGAGAGCCGGCCCTGCGCTCTTAACTACCAAAGCTGCTTTCCATGCCAGGTTCGTGGCATCGCGAAGACCTGCATTCATTCCCTGGCCTGCGAAAGGTGGTGTAAGGTGCGCGGCATCTCCCGCAAGCCAGACCCGACCTTTGCCCCAATTGCTCGCGACCCGCGCTTCAAATGTGTAGACAGCAGCACGCATTATATCCTCAGGGGCAAGAGGACGGATGTCACCCAAAAGACCCTCTAACCTGTGGTGTTGGAGCATTTCCTGCCCGGTCTCTCCGGGAAGCAACATGAATTCGTAACGACGTCCGCCATAGGTCGTAGGGATCGAAACCCACGGACGCTTTGGGTCACAGAAGAATTTTGAAATAGGTTCTTGGTCTCTGTCTTGATGTAGATCAAGAACAATCCAATCTTGTGGATATGCTTCGCCGGGAAAGTCGACCCCAAGGAGGTCCCGCGTTTTGCTCCGGGCGCCATCAGCAGCTATCAAAATCTTGGTTCGGATCTCATGACCAGAAATCTGAGCAATGACTTCTTTGGAATTTTGCTGAAAGTTGGTTAGGTCTCTGCCACGCTCAATACGAACGTGCTTAAAACGATCCAGGCCTGCGGTTAATAGCGCTTCAAGTTGCGGTTGGTGAAAAATATTTCGTTTCGGCCACCCATATTCTACTGGCCCTGGCCCTACCTCGCCAACTATCTGTCCAGATTCGTCTAAGTATCTGGAACCTTCACCTGCTCGCTTGATGTTATCCAGACTTCTTCCGAGTCCCGCCATATCTATCGAGCGACATCCCTCATCATCAAGGGAGATGGCCCGCGGAAGGTTTAGGGGCTCTTTGCTCTTGTCAATTAATAAAACAGAAACGCCAGCTTGCCCCAGCAGGTTTGCTGCTAAAAGCCCAGTGGGCCCAGCCCCAACAATAAGAATATCCGCCTCATTATATCTCATCGATTAATATCAGTAGGCGTAATCCAATGAAGGAAAATAAGTATATTGCTTAAATTAGCTGTAAGAAGAAGGCCGACGCTTTTTTCTAAGCGTCGGCCTTTCTCTAATTAGTTTTTGCTCTTATCGATTATCGCGTTTTCAGCAATCCAGGGCATCATCCCACGGAGGCGTTCGCCAATAACTTCCAACTCGTGTTCGGCGCCAATTCGACGCTTTGCGAGGAATGAAGGCTGGCCTGCTTTGTTTTCAAGGACAAACTCTCGAGCAAATTCACCGCGCTGGATTTCGCCGAGAATCTCCTTCATACGAGCCTTAACGGAAGCGTCGATGACACGAGGGCCTCTTGTGTAGTCTCCATATTCAGCAGTGTTCGATACAGAGTAACGCATGCCGGCTAGACCATTTTCATAAATGAGGTCCACGATAAGTTTTACTTCATGAACGCACTCAAAGTAAGCCATCTCAGGAGCATATCCAGCTTCTGTCAGTGTCTCGAAACCTGCTTGGATAAGCGCAGAGAGGCCGCCGCAGAGAACGACCTGCTCGCCAAATAGATCGGTCTCGCACTCTTCTTTCATGGTGGTTTCAATGATTCCTGCGCGGCCACCGCCATTTGCGCAAGAGTATGAAAGCCCAATATCATGGGCGTTGCCAGTTGAGTCTTGATGGATAGCTAGCAGGCTTGGAACGCCTGCGCCTCGAACATATTCTGTGCGCACTAAGTGGCCGGGGCCCTTTGGAGCTACCATAAATACGTCAAGATCTTCACGTGGCTTGACCAGATTGAAGTGCAGCGAAAGACCATGAGCAACGGCAAGAGCGGCGCCCTGTTTCATGTTGTCCCGTAAATGCTGTTCCCATAGGTCAGCATGGCCTTCATCAGGGGTTAGGACCATCACAACGTCAGCCCATTGTGCTGCGTCGGCGGGGCTCATAACCTTAAATCCAGCGCCTTCGGCCTTAGCCGCGGAGCTTGAGCCAGGTCGGAGTGCAACCACAATGTCTTTCACTCCAGAGTCTCGTAGATTGTTAGCGTGAGCGTGACCCTGACTGCCGTAGCCGACAATTGCGACTTTCTTGGTTTTGATCAGGTTTACATCAGCATCTCGATCGTAATAGACGCGCATTCGCGTTCTCCTTATTTGTAAAATCCATTTCTGTTAGGTTAGATCGACGGGTGTCGGAAAAGGTTGTGAGGGCGGGTTCTATAGCCCACCAGCTCCTCGCGCAATGGCCACAACGCCAGTACGTGCAACATCAACAAGTCCTAGCGGTTTCATTAGATCGATAAAAGCGTCGACTTTTTCACTAGAGCCAGTGATTTCAAATACAAAGCTTTCCGTAGTGCTATCAACTGCACGTGCGCGGAAGATATCTGCAGTTCGCAACGCCTCCACTCTATGTTCGCCTCGTCCTGCCACTTTAACCAAGGCAAGTTCCCTCTCCACATGGGGACCTTCTGACGTGAGGTCAGCCACGTCGTGAACAGGAACTAGGCGTCCAAGTTGTGACTTTATTTGTTCTATAATCATGGGGGTACCGGTAGTAACAACAGTTATCCGCGATAGCCCAGCCATATGGTCTGTTTCGGCCACGGTAAGGCTATCGATATTATAGCCTCGCCCGGAAAAAAGGCCCGCAACCCGAGCAAGAATTCCAGGTTCGTTGTCGACAAGAACTGCAAGTGTATGTCGTTCTATCGGGTCCACGCGCGATTGTGTTTCATAAACCGAAGATGAATTTGCCAAGACGTTTGTTCCTTAAACCAGAGCCTTGCCGGCATCGCTAACTTCTGCTGTTTGGGCGGCATTTGGACCCATCAGCATTTCGTTGTGCGCTGCTCCGGATGGGATCATCGGAAAACAATTTTCCTTTTGATCTACTCGAATGTCAGCAATCACCGGACCATCAACTTGGATCATACGATCGATGACGCTTTCAAGCTCTCCCGGATCATTGGCGATAAGACCTGTCCATCCAAAGGCCTCAGCAAGTTTGATGAAATCAGGTAGGCTGTCCGTATAACTTTCAGAATAGCGGCTTCCATGGAGTAGTTCCTGCCATTGGCGTACCATCCCCATCCACTGGTTGTTTAATATAAACAGCTTGATGGGCAGCTTGTACTGCGAAATCGTTGACATTTCCTGCATATTCATGAGGAAGGATGCCTCACCAGAAACGTCCACTACCAAGGCATCTGGGTGTGCAACTTGCACGCCTGTCGCGGCAGGAAGCCCATAACCCATGGTTCCAAGACCTCCCGAGGTCATCCAGCGGTTGGGATCACGGAACTGAAGAAATTGCGCTGCCCACATCTGGTGTTGACCAACTTCCGTAGTAACGAAGTACTCTCTGCCAGATTTTTCCATAGCAGCCTGCAGAAGTTCTAATGCCAACTGTGGCTTGATGATCTTGGAAGTCTTGTCATAGGTCAGACACTGACGCTCCCGCCACTTGTCAATTACCCTCCACCAAAGATCAATTGCCTTAGCGTTAACCTTGAGGTTCCTTGAACGCCAGCCTTTGAGCAAAAGAGATAAAGTGCGGCCGGCATCAGCCACAATTGGGAGATCTACACGAACATTTTTATTGATGGACGAGGCATCAATATCAACATGAATTTTTTTAGAGTTGGGTGAGAAGGCGTCGATTCTTCCTGTCACACGGTCGTCGAAGCGTGCGCCAATTGCGATCATTAGGTCGCAGTCGTGCATCGCCATATTGCTTTCATAGAGCCCGTGCATGCCGACCATGCCAAGCGATTGTTTATCGTCAGTCGGGAATGCGCCTAAACCCATCAGAGTTTGGGTGATGGGGAAGCCAGTCGAACGCACAAGGCTTCGAAGATCTGCCGAAGCTTGCGGGCCAGCATTAATCACGCCACCACCAATATAAAACAGAGGTCGCTCAGCCTTCGCCATCAAATCGAGAGCCTCATCGATAGCTGCGGGTTCAGGCTCCGTCTTTGGACGGTAGGAGCGGTGTTCAAATGCTTCGGGTTTGCTGTAATCACCTTCAGCGAACTGAATATCTTTTGGTAGATCGATCACAACTGGCCCAGGGCGACCAGATCGCGCAACATGAAAGGCCTCGTGCATGACACGAGATAAGTCGTTCACGTCTTTCACAAGATAATTGTGTTTGGTGCAAGGGCGCGTGATTCCTGTAGTGTCTGCTTCTTGGAACGCGTCATTGCCTATCAGGTGAGTTGGAACCTGGCCGGTGAGACAAATGATGGGGATAGAATCCATCAGCGCATCAGTTAGTCCAGTCACAGCATTTGTTGCGCCAGGCCCAGAGGTAACGAGTACGACCCCTGTCTTGCCTGTAGAGCGTGCATAACCCTCTGCAGCATGCACCGCGCCGCCCTCCTGACGAACCAAATAATGTTTAAGCTGATTTTGCTTAAAGATCTCGTCATAAATTGGCAGTACTGCTCCGCCCGGGTAACCGAATACTGCTTCTACACCCTGATCAATCAATGCGCGCACCACCATTGCTGCGCCGGTCATTCGTTCTGTACTCATTTGGAGACCCCAATCAATCGCAAACAATATTGTAATAAAATTACCAAGAGATAAATTTGGAAAGCGAGAAACTAATTGGGGTTAAGCCTCACGTCAACTTATCTTTGTATAATTTAGATACAATATTGCTAATATTATTAGAATTTAATTCCATTTTCAGTGTTTCATCGGGGTTGAATCTCCGCCTTATCCAGGTCATTTGACGTTTTGCGTACCTCCTTGTTGCCTGGGCGGTCTCTTCTATCGCGTTTGCTAATAATCTTTCATCGTTTATGGCTAGAGCAAATTCGTGAACTCCAATTGCCCTCATCGCTGGCAAATCTGGATCAAGCTCCCTGGCAAGGAAACTAGCAGCTTCGTTGGCAGCACCGAGTTCCGACATGGCTTTTGTTCTTGAGTTTATGCGAGCATAAAGTTGCTGCCGCTCAGGCATAATAGCGGTCATGTGAAAAACGAGATTTTGAGGTGCTACGGGAGTTCGCCCTATAACCTCTGATGGGATTTTTCCCGTTGCACGCCAGATTTCTATGGCACGCGACAGACGTTGAGGGTCGTGAATACGTGCTGCAGAGACTGGGTCGGCTTGTTTAAGCTTAGAGTAGTAGCCTTCATAGTCGTCAGCGACATCCATTCGAGATTGAGTTCTAATAGTCTCTGGAATTGATGGCGCTGGGGGTAAACCATTTATTAAAGTTTCAATGTAAAACCCAGTGCCACCGCAGATGATAGGTGTCTGACCAGCCTTATGGCAGGTCTCGATTTCTAATAATGCTGCTTCGACCCAGCGCCCTGCAGAACAGACGTCTTCAGGTTCAAGCCATCCGTATAAACGATGAGGTGCTTTTAATTCATCTTCGGGAGTGGGCCGGGCTGTAAGAATCTCGAGGCCTCGGTAGACCTGCATGCTATCAGCGTTTATCACAACGCCATTAAGTTGCCGGGCTGTTTCGAGGGCGAATACTGACTTACCACTCGCTGTCGGACCAGTTATCACAAGTACTTGGCGCATATCGCTGGAGGGAATATTTTTCGTGGAATCCATGCTTACTCTTGTAGCGCCTCCTGGCCGCGAGCTCGACCCCTCAATTATTGAAATAGCTTCCACCGCGCTAGCTCTTGGTGGTGCTCGTTCTATTCAATCACCGGATACCTTCGCTGCCGGGCGTGCTGTGGATGTTGGATGGAAAGGTGATCCATGGAGTGATGACGTCGCCAACGCTATTCGACTAGCAATTGGCGAGAAGCCCGTGGATTTTGCAATTCAACCTGCCGAGCACCGAAGGAAACGCCTTTTAATTGCTGATATGGACTCAACAATAGTTATGTCGGAAACACTTGACGAAATGGCCTCAGAAGCTGGCGTTGGTCAGCGTGTTGCAGAAATTACTGCGCGGGCAATGAATGGTGAGATCGACTTTCCATCAGCACTTCGTGAAAGAGTTCGTCTACTGGCTGGAATGGATGCGGGGATCCTTGAAAAAACCTATTCGGGCACTGTTATTTCGCCAGGAGCCGAGGTGTTGGTGCAATCTATGGCTGCTTGGGGGGCAGAGTGCCGTCTTGTATCCGGTGGATTCAAATTTTTCACAAGTCGGATAGCTGCGCGTCTCGGATTTCACGGAGATCAAGCAAATGATCTTGCGATTCACGACGGGAAAATAATCGGTGAGGTAATTGAACCTATTCTCGATGGTTCAGCAAAGGTTGCTGCACTCGGAGCAGCCATGTCCGAGCTTGGAATTGGTCCCGAGAGAGTTTTGACGGTGGGAGATGGCTCTAATGATATCCCAATGCTTCGTGCGGCAGGCCTGGGTGTAGCCTGGCGCAGTAAGCCTGTTGTCAAAGCGCAGACAAGAGCCCGCGTTGATTATGGGGATCTCTCAACCTTGCTAATATTTCAGCGGATGGACCCAGCTTGAGTGTTCGGGCAAAGTTACGATTCTGACAAACAAGGAGCCAAACCCAATGCCTGCCATCCCTAATATTGCTAAAGAGAAATTAAAAGCAGGTGAGCTCGCAATTGGTTTCGGGATGCGTCAAGCCCGCACCGTAGACACTGTAAAGATTGCCAAAGTTTGCGGTTTTGACTGGCTCTTCATCGATCTTGAACATAACTCGATGACAATAGACACTGCAGCCGATATGTGCTCCGCGGGCCTTGACGCCGGCATCACTCCATTGGTCCGTCCATCTCACCATTCCAGTTTTCTCATGAGCCGACCACTGGATGCTGGAGCGCAGGGAATTGTGGCACCGCACGTGGAGAATGTTGAGGAAGCCACCCTCATTCGTGATCAATGCTTACATCCCCCTATTGGCAAACGCTCTGTTGGCGGGCTTGCGCCACAACTTGCCTACGAACCAGTTGGTATTGCGAAACAGGTTGGCCTAGTAAACGACAACATTCTCGTAGTTTGCATGATTGAAAGCGCCGGTGCTGTGGACCAAGCGGATGCGATTGCATCAGTAGATGGTGTGGATTGTCTTTTGATTGGCACCAATGATCTTTGTGCTGAAATGGGAATTCCAGGTCAATTTGGGCATGAAAAAGTAAAATCTGCTTACGACCGAGTTTCTAGTGCTTGTAAAAATAACGGTAAGCATCTCGGTATGGGCGGCGTTTATGACGAAGAATTGGCAAGCCAATATATTCGAATGGGTGCCCAGCTCATCCTCGGTGGAAATGACTTTGGTTTTCTAATGGCCGGCGCGTCTGCCCGCGCCAAATTCTTGAAAGGCTTGAAATAGATCCAGTGGATCTTAGGGCAGAAATACGTTCTGAGGGTTTGGCGCTTGGGTTTGATGCGATCGGGTTTGCCCCAGCGGAGAGCTCAGAGGCCGCGAAGGGTTGGCTAGCTGAATACCTAGCTTCCGGTATGTATGGCGATATGGGCTGGATGGCTGCTAACGCTGAAAGGCGTGCGGATCCCAAGAAGTTGTGGCCCGAAGCGCGAAGCGTGGTTGTCGTGGCAATGAGCTATGCCCCTTCTCAGAACCCTCTCACCACTCAGCGCGATCTTGAGAGGGGAGAAATCAGCGTATATGCGCGGACTGTCAGAGATTATCATGATGTTCTGAAGTCTCGTCTTAAACGTCTCGCCAGATGGATGAGCGAGACGCACGGTCCTCAAGTGAAAGTTTTTGTCGATACTGCTCCGGTCTTAGAAAAACACCTCGCCGAGCGTGCAGGCTTGGGTTGGCAAGGAAAGCACTCCAACCTTGTTAGTCGCGGTCTGGGGAATTGGTTTTTCCTTGGTGAGATGTTCACAAATATTGATCTGAAGCCTGATGACGCTGAGACTGACCATTGCGGCTCTTGCAGGAATTGTCTTGATGCTTGCCCTACAAATGCGTTCCCTGAACCTTACAAGCTCGATGCCAGACGCTGTATTTCCTACTTAACAATTGAACATAAGGGCCATATTGATCGCGATCTGATGTCGGCTATGGGGGGAAGAATTTATGGTTGTGATGACTGTCTGGCAGTTTGTCCCTGGAATAAATTTTTAGAACACCCGCGAGAGCCCGACCTTTGGCCACGCATTGAACTTCAAGCGCCACGTCTAAAGGATTTGGCGGGTTTGGATGAAGCTGAGTTCAGGAAACTTTTCGCAGGATCACCCATCAAGCGCACAGGGCGCGACCGGTTTGTGCGAAATGTTGCGATTGCGATCGGTAACTCCGGATCATTAGATCTAGCAGATACAGCTGCTCAGTTGACTAGTGACTCTTCGCCTTTGGTGCGCAGAGCCGCTATCTGGGCTCTTAGGCGACTGTCTCCGGCTCAGGCAAATTTGATGTATCGTAATGATCCGGATCCTGAAGTTCAGGCTGAATGGGATAGACTGAAGAAAGCTAGAGGGGAGGGTGTGGAATGACTAGTTATACAGGCGGCTGTGCTTGTGGCGCGATCCGCTACAGGGCCGAAGGTAACCCGCGCTACATGGGGAATTGTCACTGTAGAGACTGTCAGCAAGCGACTGGCAGCGCCTATTTCCCAGGAATGGGTTTTAAGATTGAAAATTTCAGTGTTGAAAAGGGTGAGCCGAAGTGGTTCACGCGCCAGGCTGACCGCGGTCACGCGATACATCGCGCCTTTTGTTCTGACTGCGGTTCTCCTTTATTTATCAGAAATGATATATCGAAATACTTCACTGTTCTTTACGCGGGAAGTTTGGATGATCCGAGTGCCTACAAGCCCGCTCGAGACATCTTTGTGAAATCTGCCCAGCCTTGGAATCCAATGGACCCAGACTTACCAAAGTCAGATGCGATGCCAAGTTAGTCTTTAAGCTCCCGCAATACGCATGGGCATTACTCTCGGCCCACGAACTTGACCGCCAGACCATTTGACTTTTTCTGGCTGGATCACCTCAAAGTCTTTGATCCGATTGAACCAGGTGCGCAGGGCAACGTCCATTTCCATTCGGGCAAGGTTTGACCCTGCACAGCGATGGATGCCAACCCCAAACGCTATATGCCGATTTTGCTCTCTGTCCAACATAACTTCATCTGGATTCTCAAAAACTTCCGGGTCACGGTTGGCAGCTGGAAAATTCATAATGACCTTGTCACCAGGCTGCATTTCAACGCCACCAAAGGCGACAGGCTCTAGCACCCTCCGCGCCATCTTTACCGGCGAATAGAAACGCAGGAGCTCTTCAATAGCTGTTGGAAAGAGCTCTGGTTCTGCATACATGCGATTGCGATGATCGGTTTTCGTGCCAAAGTGAAAGAGCGCAGACCCTATGGAACTCCATGTTGTGTCGATACCTGCCACCAAAAGCAGGAAACAGACTCCAATAATAGTATAATCAGATAGGTTTTCCCCCTCGATTTTTGCCTCCATCAGCTTAGAGATGGCATCATCACGAGGATTTCGTCGTCGCTCTGCGATCATTTCTTGAAAATAATCTCGAATTATCCGTCGGTACTTTAGACGTATCTCTGGGTTG
>Ga0222714_10004339_pt1 | contig 13948 bp, 11 predicted proteins | sample C33_3DmetaG_FD_165048 | JGI IMG/M metagenome (GOLD analysis project Ga0222714, IMG submission 165048) | Estuarine water microbial communities from San Francisco Bay, California, United States - C33_3D | ecosystem: Environmental > Aquatic > Marine > Unclassified | place: USA: California... | reverse complement strand
GGCCAAAGGTGGGGAAGAGCGCCTGCGTCTGGATCTGCAGCGCGTCGCCTACTGGCAGACCCAGGGCGCCCAGTTGAGCCCCCGCGTCTCTGCACTGGCCAAAGACGCTGCCGCTGCGCCCAGCACCGAGGCCTGATTCTGGCGGGTGCCGGCCACTGCGTTGATCTCATGAAGTTGGGTAACAGCACAGCAGGTCGGCAACAGCGTGTCGCACTGGGAAGGTTTGGCGCTGTGTATGGCATAAAAGGCTGGCTGCGACTCAATTCTTTTACCTCCCCGGTTGAGAATATCTGTGAATACGGTCAGCTCCAGGCAGAGCTGCAGGGGAACTGGAGGACGATCACAGTCGACGACTGGCGTCTCCAGGGCAAGGGACTCATTGTCCATGTAGAAGGTTTTGATGTGCCGGAGACGGCGCGAACTCTGACCGGAACCACGGTCTGGGTAGAGAGCTCGGCAATGCCGTCCCTGCCAGAAGGTGAGTTTTACTGGCATCAGTTAGAGGGCCTGCGGGTCGTCAACAAACAAGGTCTCGTGTTCGGCACGGTGGCTGAACTGATGGAAACAGGGGCCAACGACGTACTCGTCGTAAAACCGGACGGCGACAGTATTGATCAGCGGGAACGTCTGATTCCCTATATTGCGGGTTCCGTGATTATCGACGTGGATCTCACGGAAGCGACGATCCGGGTTGATTGGGAAGCGGATTACCTGGAGTAATCAGCCAGTTCGCTGGGGTGAACGCGATGCAGATTGGATTGATCACTCTGTTCCCGGAAATGTTCGCCGCCATCACCGAGCACGGCATCAGTGGTCGCGCCGTGCGGGAAGGGCTGATTGCGTTGCGGTACTGGAATCCGCGGGATTTCACTACCGACAAGCATCGCACGGTCGATGACAAGCCCTTCGGCGGTGGCCCAGGGATGTTGATGAAGACTGAGCCCTTGCAGGCAGCGATACGCGCGGCTCGGGCTGAAACGGGACAGGGTGACGGCAAGGTCATTTATCTGTCACCTCAAGGCAAGACGCTGGACCAGCAGAAAGTGGTGGAACTGGCGCAGCGACAGAGTTTGATTCTCGTGTGTGGGCGCTATCAAGGCATTGATGCCCGGGTGCTGGATGCGGAAATCGATGAAGAAGTCTCGCTCGGTGACTTTATCCTGAGTGGGGGCGAGATTGCGGCGATGGCCCTCATCGACGCCATGATCCGGTTTCAACCGGGTGCGCTGGGCGCCGACGAGTCGGCCCAGCAAGACAGTTTCGCCGACGGGTTGCTGCACTGTCCGCAGTACACTCGACCACAGAGTTTCGCGGGACAGGATGTGCCAGAGATATTGCTAAGCGGAGATCATGCGGCGATTCGCCGCTGGCGAGTGCAGCAGAGTCTGGGTATGACCTGGCTCAAACGGCCGGATTTGCTGGCGCAGCGGACGCTGGATGCAGAACAGACAGAGTTGTTGGAGCAGTTTAAACACGAACACGGGAATTAATCCCAAGACTATTAATCCAGGGCTGCCGCCCGCAGCGAGTATCAGGTTCAGGAGCACACGATGAACAAGAACAAAATTATTCAGATGATTGAAAACGAGCAAATGTCCAAGCAATTGCCCGATTTCGGTCCTGGTGACACAGTCACCGTACAGGTGAAGATCAAGGAAGGAGATCGTGAACGTCTGCAGGCGTTCGAAGGTATCGTCATTGGTCGTCGCAATCGTGGTCTGAACTCCTCGTTCACCGTGCGCAAGATCTCCCATGGTGTTGGCGTTGAGCGTACTTTCCAGTCCTACAGCCCACAGGTGGAAAGTGTGGAGCTGAAGCGTCGCGGCGACGTGCGTCAGGCCAAACTGTACTACTTGCGCGAACTGACTGGCCGCGCTGCCCGCATCACCGAAAAGCTGGACAAGAAGCCCAGCTAGTTACCTATTGTCGGCGCGTGAGAGTGCCGGCTGCTTGCGGAAACCCGACAACGGGTATCGAAATGAGAAGTCTGTGCAGACAGACTTCTCATTTTTGCTTTTAGGGGTCCGATAAACCGGGTTATACAGGGCTCGGCAATCGGGCTACAATGAGCCGCAACGCAGGCCCCGACCCGAACCGAACCGTGAATGGCATCGCGCCAATTCCGGTCTACTCAGTCAGGTTCGCCCCATAGCTCACAGGCCGCCGGAGTAAACGTTATGACGCTGCCACTCAAGACAGGATTGCTCTTAATCAGCCTCGGCTTCGGTGCCTTGTTCGGGGCCCAGGCGCAGGCACAAAATCCCAATGCGCCGCAGTCTCTGCACGAAAAGTTGTCGCAGGCCATTGAAGTGGCCTCACAAAATCAGTTGCAAATTAACAGCGTTACGGCCACGCCACTGTCCACTATCTATGAAGTCGAATTGAATACCGGCGAAATTCTCTATACCGATGTCTCAGGCGACTACCTGTTTGCCGGTGACATGTACAAAACCACAGCTGCCGGTTTGCTCAACTTGTCAGCGAGCAAACGCCAGCAACGCAACATGGAAAAAATCGCGGCAGTGCCGGAAGATCAGATGATTAAATTCACTCCGGATGTAGTGAAAGCCACAATAACGGTATTCACAGATGTTGACTGTACCTATTGCCGAGCCTTGCATCGGGACCTTGAGAAGAATCTGGCGGCTGGCATCGAAGTGCGCTATCTGGCCTACCCCCGGGGAGGCGAGAACGCAGAATCTTTTCAAAAGATGATCTCGGTATGGTGTTCAGACGATCGCAAGAAGGCGCTGACTCAGGCCAAGAACGGTCAGAATATTCCAACGAAGACCTGCGATAACCACGTGCTGGAGCATTACAACCTCGGCAATGAACTGGGTGTCACCGGCACTCCCGCGCTCGTGTTTCCTGATGGCCGCGTCATTCCCGGTTACGTCGAAACCGAACGTCTGGCAGCGATGCTCAAGATCAACTAGCACCCCCATAGACGCCCGACCGGGCGTCCTGCTCACCGTTTTCATTCTTGCTTTCGCACCGGCGTTCTTGACGAACCGGCACTGGGTTTATGCGCCGTTTCCAGTATAATCCGCGCTTTGTTTATTCTGTTCGAGGCTAGCCAGTGAGCTCTTCACCCAGCAAGAAAATCAGGATCGGCATCTGCGGTTTGGGCACGGTAGGGGGCGGTACGCTCGCCATTTTGCAAAACAACGCCGACGAGCTCTCCCGCCGTCTCGGGGGTGAGCTCGAGGTGACGCGTGTGGCGAGCCGTTCGCTCCAGAAGGGGCAGGCCGAAGGCGTCGCGAAAACCGGTACGGATCCCTTCGCGGTAGTGAATGACCCTGACATCGATATCGTTGTCGAGACGATGGGCGGATTCAAGCCGGCGTTTGAGGTGGTGAAACAGGCGCTTTCCAGCGGCAAGCACGTGGTGACTGCCAACAAGGCCCTGATCGCCGAACGCGGCAATGAATTGTTCGCAGTCGCAGCTCAGCATGGTGTGAACCTGAACTATGAGAGCAGCGTCGCCGGTGGCATTCCGATTATCAAATCGCTGCGCGAGGGATTGGCGGCGAACAGGATCGAATGGCTGGCAGGCATCATTAACGGCACCGGCAACTTCATCCTTACGGAAATGGCTGCGCGCCGTTGTCAGTTCGAAGAAGTGTTGAAACAGGCCCAGGCATTGGGTTATGCCGAGGCTGATCCCACCTTCGATGTCGAGGGCATCGATGCCGCCCACAAGCTCACCATCATGGCCTCAATTGCATTCGGCATTCCGCTGCAATTTGAGAAGACTTATACGGAAGGAATCAGCCGGGTTACTCCCGATGATATTAGTTATGCAAAAGAATTGGGCTACCGCATCAAGCATCTGGGGATAGCGCGACGTACCGAACGCGGCATCGAAATGCGAGTGCATCCAACGTTGATTTCCCGCAAGCGCCTGCTCGCAAACGTGAACGGCGTCGGCAATGCGATCATGGTACATGGCGATGCAGTTGGTTCGACCCTGTACAACGGTCCCGGAGCGGGTGCGGCCGCCACTGGCTCGGCGGTAGTCGCAGACATCATGGACATCGCCAGGGCACTCATTGCGGGAGTCGACCATCCGGTGATGCCAGCGTTGGGTTATCAATCGCTCAACAGCGAGCTGCCAGTGCTGAGCATCGATGACATTGAATCAGAATACTATCTGCGCATTCCCGTTCTGGACCGCGTAGGCGTCATGGCGCGCATCTCCAATGTCTTGCAGGAACACGACATCAATATTGACGCCGTGATTCAAAAGGAGGCAGTGAGTGCGAGCGTCCCGATTGTGATTCTCACGCACATTGCAGTCGAACGGCAGTTGAACAAGGCATTACACGCGATCGAAGCGCTGGCTGATGTTAGCGGTCCTATCAATCGCATTCGTGTCGAACCCCTGTTAGGTGAGGTCCGCAATTGAAATACATCAGCACACGCGGCGGTGGCGGCGAACAGAGTTTCGAACAGGTTCTGCTCACAGGGTTGGCGCCCGACGGTGGCCTTTACGTGCCTGCCGAACTGCCGCAAGTCAGTCTCAAGCAGATGCAGGCCTGGAAGCGATTGAGTTATGCCGATCTGGCCATGGAGATTATCAAGCCTTTCATCGGCGATGAGATCGATACAACCCACTTGCGCCAGATCATCGAAGAAAGCTACGCCGACTTCGATCACCCCGATGTCGCGCCGCTGACCAATCTCGGTGAGAACGAGTGGATTCTTGAGCTGTATCATGGTCCGACTCTGGCTTTCAAAGATTTTGCCCTGCAGGTTCTCGGACGTCTGCTCGACTACGTGCTGACCAAGAACAAACAGCGCGTGGTCATTTTGGGGGCCACCTCCGGCGATACCGGCTCGGCGGCACTTGAGGGCTGTCGTCACTCTGATCACGTCGACATTTTTATTCTGCATCCGCACAACCGGGTATCGGATGTGCAGCGCAAACAGATGACTACCGTCCCCGGTGACAACGTCTACAACCTTGCCGTGGAAGGCAATTTTGACGACTGTCAGCGACTCGTGAAGTCGGCTTTTGCCGATCAGTCCTTTCTGCCAGCGAGCCGGCAACTCGTCGCCGTCAATTCGATCAACTGGGCCAGAATCATGATACAGATCGTGTATTATTTTTACGCGGCGTTGCGTCTCGGTGGCCCCGAGCAAAAAGTTTCATTTTCGGTGCCAACTGGTAATTTTGGTGACATTTACGCCGGCTACCTGGCGCAGAAAATGGGACTGCCCATAGAGCGCCTGATAGTGGCCACAAACAGAAACGATATCTTGCACCGCTTCATCAGCAGCAATGACTATTCGATCGCCGATCTCGCGCCTACGTATTCCCCGAGCATGGATATCCTTGTTTCGAGTAATTTCGAACGTTACTTGTTTGATCTGTTCGGACGTGACGGTGCACAGTTGAGTGCTTTCATGGCGGGTTTCGGTGGCAAGTCTCTGAGCGTCACGGACGCACAATGGCAACAGGTGCGCGCAACCTTCGATAGTGCCAGCGTCGACGATACCGTTACCTGCGAGGTCATCGCCGATGTGTACAAAGCAACCGGGCAATTGATCGATCCTCACACGGCAGTAGGAGTCAAGGCCGCGCGCATGTGCAATACTCATCCGGAAACCCCGATGGTGACGCTATCAACGGCGCATCCCGCCAAGTTCAGCAATGCCATTACTGCCGCTGGTCTCGATACTCCTGCATTGCCTGAACATCTGCATGACCTGTTCGAGCGCAGGGAGCGATTCACTGTCGTCGACAATTCGCTGAAGGCTGTAACCGGCTTCATCAAGAAGCAACTCTCGCACTAGCGCGATGTCTCACCTCAAGCAGCGTCAGGTAATCAATCCCCAACTTAAACTTCCTGAGGCCATGCACCCACTGCTGACCCAGGTGCTGATGCGGAGAAATTTGGGTAGTGCCGAGGAGTTACAGCTAGGTTTGGAAAACCTGCTCAATCCCAATCAACTACTGGGAATGAGTGAAGCCGTTGCCTTGCTTGAAGCTGCGCTACGCGCGCAATCTCGAATACTGATCGTGTCCGATTTCGACGCCGATGGTGCCACGAGTTGCGTCGTCGGTCTGCTCGCCCTACGACGCCTGGGTGCCCAGTCGGTCGATTACATCGTGCCGAATCGCTTCGAATACGGCTATGGGCTTACTCCCGAGATCGTCGAATTGGCCAAGGCCAGGCAGCCTGACCTGATTATCACAGTCGATAACGGCATATCGAGTGTTGACGGTGTCGCCGCCGCCAATGCGGCCGGTATCCGTACCCTGATTACGGATCACCATTTACCGGGAGCCACGCTGCCCGACGCGGCAGCGATAGTAAATCCCAATCAACCAGGCTGTCCCTTTCCGAGTAAATCCATCGCTGGAGTAGGCGTCATCTTCTATGTGATGCTGGCATTGCGTGGGCAATTGCGAGCCAGTGGCTGGTTCGCCGAGCAGCTAATTCCCGAGCCGAATCTCGCCGACTTGCTGGATCTGGTGGCTCTCGGCACGGTGGCTGATGTGGTGGCGCTGGATCGAAACAATCGTATCCTCGTCGATGAGGGGCTCAAGCGAATTCGTGCCGGACGCACCCGACCCGGTATCAACGCGATTCTGCAGATTGCCAATCGAGCGCTGGCCAATCTCAGCTCCAGCGATTTGGGTTTCAGCATCGGCCCGCGCCTCAATGCCGCTGGTCGACTCGATGACATGTCGACCGGTATTGAGTGTCTGCTGACAGATCAGGCAGGAGAGGCATACCGCCTCGCGCTGGAGCTCGATGCGATGAACCAGGATCGTAAACAGATTGAGAGCGAGATGCGTGAACAGGCGTTCCAGATTCTCGACGAATTGGTGCTGAGCGAAGATGCGGTGCCTCCGGCACTGTGCCTGTTCGACGAGCGCTGGCATCAGGGGGTGGTGGGCATTCTTGCCTCGCGGGTCAAGGATAAATACCATCGGCCGGTAATCGCCTTTGCCGAGGTCGTCGACAGCGAGACCGGCAACATCGAATTAAAAGGGTCTGCGCGTTCCATCAAGGGATTTCATGTGCGCGATGCGCTGGACGCGGTTGCCACCGCAAACCCCGGTTTGATCAGCAAATTCGGGGGGCATGCCATGGCCGCAGGGCTGAGTCTCGACAAGTCCCGATTCGCGACATTTCGTGACGCCTTTATCGCCCAGGCTGCGCGACAGCTGGCACCGGAGGCCCTGCAAGCGACGGTGCTCAGTGATGGCGCAGTGGCAGCCGAATGGTTATCGCTCGAGACCGCCGTGATGCTCGCTGCCGCGGGACCGTGGGGTCAGGAGTTTCCGGAACCGGTGTTCGATGGTGTATTTCGAATTGTGCAGCAGCGCCGACTTGCCGATAAACATCTCAAACTGGTCCTGAGTCCGCCACAGCACCCCCAGATACTGCTCGATGCCATAGCTTTCAATGTGCCTGCAGATGCTTGGCCTGTGGCCGGTCAGGAGGGCATTGAAATCGCTTATCGCCTCGACATCAACGAGTATCGGGGACGACGTACAGTGCAGTTGCTGGTGGAACAGATCCTTGGCACCCGGCCACACTGAGACTCGTATGCACGAAATCCGGCCAGGCCGGGTCTATTGCAGGAGGGCACAAACGCCCTGTTCAACCTGGCTCCAGACTCCACTGTGGCCTGACGAGGCAATGACAGCGACGGGTGGTTTTGTTACCTTTTGGCACTACTTTGACGCCCCGTGAGCGTACAATACAGACTCATTACCAGTGAGACGCCAATGCGTAGAATACTCTCTAATACCCTGATTTTAATGGCTTTCCTGCTGTTGCCCCTGGCCTCGAATGGGCAGGTATATCAGGACGAGCAAATCGAGGTCGAACTCATCGCCGAGGCCACGAACGTGGTGCCTGGCGAGACGCTGTGGCTCGCGATTCGACTGAAACCGATCGAACACTGGCACACCTACTGGAAATTTGGTGGCGACAGTGGCGAACCTACCCAAGCCAGCGACTGGCAACTGCCTGCCGGCGCCACTGCCGGTGAGATTGTCTGGCCCCTGCCTGAATGGACTCCGTTTCCGGGTAGTAATCTCGTTACCTTCACTTACGAACGGGAAGTCCTGTTGCCGATTCCAGTCAGCGTTCCGGCTGACTACGACGCGGCTACCTTTGATCTCAGCACGCAGATTGACTGGCAGGTGTGCGACGAAATTTGCATTCCAGGAGCCTCCCGTTTCGCATTGTCACTGCCCGTGGCAACGGCTGTGAGCCTGGATGAGCGTTGGCAGGCCCAGTTTGCCGAGACCCGTAAATTGACCCCAATTCCAGTCGGTGCCCACGACCTCGTGGCCCGCTTCAATCATTTCGATGGCAAGGTCAATGTGATGGTGCAGGCCCCTGAGCCGCTGTTTGCGAATGTGGATGAAGCGTGGTACTTCCCGACAGAGCGTCGCATCATGAATTATGCGCCGCACCGCGACGTGATGATCGATGGCGACCGCTTGCAAATCTCGACCGAGCAGCACCGACGCTATCCTGAGGAACTGGCCAGAATGGAAGGGTTGCTGGCGTTCACTGATAAAGAAGGCAACTGGCGCGGTTTCGATATACAGCCCCAGCTGACCAATGTGGCGTGGGACCACAGCATCGCAGTGGAATTGCTGGCTGAGTCTGCCACTTTCGTGCCCGGCGAAACGACCTGGGTTGGCTTGCGACTCGATCCTGCCGAGCATTGGCACACGTATTGGAAGATGGGGGGCGACAGCGGCGAGCCGACCTCGCTCACCGCATGGGAGGCGCCCGAGGGCACTGTTATCGGGGCAATTCAATGGCCGGCACCGCAATGGTTGCCGTTCTATGACACCGATCTGGTCAACTTCGGCTATGAAGGCGAAGTGTTGCTTCCTGTCGCGATCACGGTGCCGGCTGATTTTGCCGGCGATCGCGTCGACTTGTCTGCGACCGCCTTCTGGAATGTCTGTGACCAGATCTGTATTCCCGGCGAGCAGCGCCTCAGCGTCCAACTGCCGGTGGGGCAGGTGGCAGAGCTGAATGCCGATGCCAGTCGTCTGTTTGCCGATGCGCGCGCCAATCTGCCGGTTAGCGATCACAACATCAAATCGATTATCGCGGTTGCCGGAGAACGCGTCAGTTTGGGATTCGAATCGCCGGACTCCGTATTTGCTGACTACACCGATGCGTGGTTCTTCCCGGAACAGCGTCGCATAATCAAGCCAGGTCCCTTGCGTGATGTCAGCATCCAGCCCTCGCTCTTGCAGATCACCCATCAGCAGCCACGGCGCATGCTCACCGACTTGTCGGCGGTGTACGGGGTGCTCGTACTGGAAGATGCCAACGGTGCCCGCACAGCGTATGAGTTCACCGATCCCGCTGCCAATGCCAATAGCACTACAATACTGCCGCTGGCCGCGGCTGACAGCGGCTCTTCCACGCCAACAGGCGGATTGCTGTTGTACATTGTCTTTGCGCTGCTCGGTGGTTTCATTCTCAACCTGATGCCTTGTGTGTTTCCGGTGCTGTCGATGAAGGCACTCAGTTTCGCCAAGAATGCCGGTGCTTCGGTGCACAAGCAGCGTATGGATGGTCTGGCGTACACCGCCGGTGTCATCATTGCATTTGTCGCATTGGCCACGGTACTGATTGTCTTGCGCGCCGCGGGCGAGCGCATCGGTTGGGCCTTCCAGTTTCAGCAGCCGTGGTTCCTGGCCTTCATCGTCTATCTGTTTTTCCTGATGGCATTGAGCCTGTCTGGTGTGTTCGAAATTGGTACCAGTCTCATGGGGGCGGGCAGCGAACTCACCCGCAAGCCGGGCTACAAGGGCTCCTTTTTCACAGGAGTACTGGCAACCACGGTGGCAACCCCTTGTACGGCCCCGTTCATGGGGCCGGCGCTCGGCTTTGCCCTGACTCAGCCGTGGGGAGTGGCGATGGTAGTCTTTGTCGCGCTCGGACTCGGTATGGCTCTGCCAATCCTGTTGCTGTCCTATCTGCCGGCGCTGACCCGCTTCATGCCCAAGCCTGGCGCCTGGATGGAGACCTTCAAGCAGTTCATGGCGTTCCCGCTCTATGCCTCTGCACTGTTCTTCCTGTGGGTGCTTGGTAACCAGGTCGGTGTGATGGGCATGTCTCTCGTGTTGGGCACGTGCGTGCTGTTTGCTTTCGCAGCGTGGCTCTATCAACGACGCTTCAGCATGGGTCCTGTCCTGCGCACCGTGAATTACGGAATTGGCCTGGCGGTGATTGCCCTGGCTGTCTATCTGACCCAGACACCGTTCCTGCAAACAGTCGCAGCGGCAACGGTTACGGGTGCAGACGGGGAAGGCAACTCACTGGAGTATGAAGTCTTCAGCACGGCGCGACTCAATGAGTTGCAGGCTGCTGGCAAGCCGGTGTTCGTGAACATGACCGCCGCCTGGTGTATCACCTGTCTCGCGAATGAGCAGACAACTCTCGGCACTGAGCGGGTACAGGAATCTCTGCAGAAGAACGGCATCACCTACATGAAGGGTGACTGGACAAACGAAGATCCTGAAATCACCGCCGTACTGGAGCGCTTCAACCGCCCATCCGTGCCCTTGTATGTGCTGTACTCTGGAGACACGTCGAAAGAGCCTGTGATTCTGCCCCAGATTCTGACCCCAGGTATTGTGTCTGATGCCTTCGACAGTATCTAGGCCTCTCCGCATCTTCTCGCAGTTGGCCGGCGCCAGGGGTGCACTTCGTCGCTACCCGACTCTGGCATTCGCAGGGCTGTTATTGCTGGGGCTCTGTCTCTCGCTGCAATCTGTCGCCGCCACGTTACCGGATGAGGTGGCGGTGGATCGCGCCGCGTCCGCTTTGCCGCGACTGCACAGTTTGTTGATCAGCCGTGACGACGAACTGCTGTTCGAGCGCTATTACAATGGCCGCAGTGCCGAGCAACCGGCCAATCTGAAATCGGCTTCCAAGAGTATCATCTCCGCACTCGTAGGCATTGCCATCGCCCGTGGTGACCTCGCTTCCGTGGATATGCGGCTGGCTGAATTCTTCCCCGATTACATCGACGCCTCACGCAATGCCGACAAGGCAGATATCACCATAGAAAATCTGTTAACGATGCAATCAGGCCTGGAGACAACCAGCAATCGTAATTACGGCAAGTGGGTGCTAAGTGAGGACTGGATTGGTTTTGCGCTCGATCAGCCGCTGATCGCCGAGCCCGGCACGCAGATGCTCTACAGTACCGGCAGCACGCATTTATTGTCGGCAATATTGACTCGGGCTACGGGCATGGACACGAAGCGTTACGCGCAGCAGGTGCTGACGACGCCGCTCGGGTATTCAATGTCATACTGGTCGCAAGATCCTCAGGGTATTTACTTCGGTGGCAATGACATGGAACTGACGCCGCGCCAGATGCTCAAATTTGGACAGCTTTACCTGAACGACGGGGAGTATCAGGGCCAACAAGTGATTCCTGCTGACTGGGTGAAAGCGTCCTACCAACCCCACGCGGTCTCCCCTCGTGGTCAGGGTCGTCACTATGGCTACGGGTGGTGGTTGCGGGATCTGGCCGGCTTGCAGGTACCTGTCGCCTGGGGCTATGGGGGTCAACTCATCTTCGTCATCAAGCCTCTGGACATGGTCATCGTTGCCACGTCAGACAGCACTCCGGGCGCGGAACGGCGTGGTCATCTGGAGCGTTTGTACAGGCTTGTCGAAGCGCAGATTCTGGCTCCGGCTTTGGCCGCGAACGCACTCGAGGTTGACTGACGTTGTGCCGAAGCGGGTGCTGCCTGCTGTGGCAGACAGCACGTCGGGGCTAGTGCGGGCGACTGGAGAGGTAGTACTCGATCTTCAGTCGATTGATTTCAATGACATCGTGGTTTTGCAGCTTGATGGCTGCGAGACCCGATGACTTCGCCATTGACGCTGGCATGATAATCGTTTGAAGCCTGGTCCAGGCAGACGATAAAGTGCCCATCGGGTCGTTTATTGATCTGCACGACTTCGGCGCCAGACTTGCCCAATTTGACGGACGCCTTGACGAGCGGTAATTCCCTGCCAGCGCTCTTGCCATTGAGTATCTGCAGCTTCGCTGAATCGAACTGGCCGGACTGCGGGGCAGGGGTGGGCTCGTATTCCACGGTATGAGGGTTGGCCGCTGGTGCACTTCTCACAGCTGCCGATGCGACTTCGGGGGCGGGCGGTTTGCGACGGATCAGGACGGTCTTTTCGCTGTCGTCGGCGAATTGCTTGCTGTCATTGACATACTGCAGTTCGTGTTTGCCAATGACGATGACATCACCGTGTTTCAATGGATGCTTGTCGATAGCCTTGCCGTTGACGTAGGTTCCATTGGTACTGCTGAGGTCTTCCAGGAACGAGTCTTCAAAGATCGTCAGAATGCGGGCGTGATGACCACTGACGGCGAGATTCTCAATGCGAATGTCATTGTCTTCCTTGCGCCCAATAGTCATGACTTCCTTGTCCAACAAGAATTCGGCGAGTTTGCTTGAGTTAAAACTAAATTCCAGTTTGCCCGACATTACCGCTTCTCACTCATGTTAATCGCTTTGGTTAATCGCGACTTGCCCAGGCTGGGATTCAGCCCCTTCTTCGTGGACACTCTGTACATGCATCAGAATGACAGAAATGTTGTCCTTTCCACCGTGTCGATTCGCCAGCTTGATCAGTTTTCTCGCGGCAAATTGCAAGTCTTTGGAATGCTCGCCGAGTGTTTCTTCGATCAGCCAGTCCGGCACCATATCAGACAGTCCATCCGAGCAGAGCAGGAGCAAGTCGTTGATCTGAAGGTCATGGTCAATCATGTCGACCTCGACTTCGGCACGGGTGCCTAAGGCCCGTGTCACGACATGTCCCACCTGCGCGCTGCGAGCCTCTTTCTCAGTGTAGAACCCCTTGTCGATCAGGTCCTGCACCAGGCTGTGATCCCGAGTGATGCGCTTCAGCTGATTTTCCCGGTAAAGATAGAGTCGGGAATCACCTACATGGCCAGCATAGAAGCGCGAACCTCGAACGACAGCGGCTACGACAGTCGTTCCCATTCCCTTGCGTTCTTCCAGCGCTTCCGATGCCTGGAATATCTTCGTATTGCTGTCGGAAATTGTATTTGAGACGAATTGTAATAACTGAGAACTGGTTATCGGTCTTGAATTTTCCATGGAAATCAGGGCCTGTAGCGATTCGAGAACCAGATTGACCGCCATTTCCGAGGCTACTTCACCAGCCTGGTGGCCTCCCATCCCGTCGGCGAGGACGGCAATGCCAAGATTCTGGTTAAACCCGATGTGGTCTTCATTGTGCGTGCGGCGCAGTCCGATGTCAGTAAACCCGGCTATCTTCACTTGTGCGTGATCCTCTGACATTGAATATCCCTGCTATCTCCGCAAGTCGGTCGACCAGTTTTTCATAGGCCGGCGGTACACTCTGGCTCAGCTGTTCCTGCCCGTCAAAGAAGAACAGGTACTGGGTAAACACCACAACCAGAACGCTGAGCAGAATGCCGGTACGTTTGCGAAGATTCATGCCTCGTCGCGGGGACGTCGCTTGCGACTTGGAGGCACCAGGGGATACGCCCTGACTCCGCCCGCGTTTTTTATCATTTACCGGAGTATCCGTAAACGTTTTGATATGGTTGCCCGCGAGGTGATGTTCGAAGATTGATACGGCTCGCAGCAAACTGTCCCTGTGCCGGTTCTCCGGGATAGTTGATATCATGTTCGAGATCACTTGCTGAATGTCTTCCGGTAACTTGGAAAATTGCTTGCGAATCACGAATACAGAGTCGTGATCGCGCTTCGGTAGTGAGCCTGTGAACAACTGATAGAGCACGATACCGACCGCATACAAATCACTGGCTTGCGAGCGCTCTTCCCCGGCAAGCCGATAGTAGTGGGCGTTCTCGATATCTGACAGGTCGTCCTGCAGACCGAAATCCGTGACTTTCACATCACCTT
>Ga0222714_10004337_pt1 | contig 13953 bp, 10 predicted proteins | sample C33_3DmetaG_FD_165048 | JGI IMG/M metagenome (GOLD analysis project Ga0222714, IMG submission 165048) | Estuarine water microbial communities from San Francisco Bay, California, United States - C33_3D | ecosystem: Environmental > Aquatic > Marine > Unclassified | place: USA: California... | reverse complement strand
AGGAGCCTGTTCAGCATCGAGGCCCATTGACTCATAGTTCATCTGCACAGTTTTGTTGACGTGCTGCGCGTAGTTGATGGCCGTCTCAAGGCAAGAGTCTCCAATCAGGAAGTTCTCAAGTGGGATGCTATTACGGGGCCGGTCAGCAAGTGTGCCTGAGCCACCATTGAAGCCCTTCCAAACGAGGCCGTCATTGAACACACCACGGCTCTTGGCGAACAGACCTTCGGTAGCATGCGGGTTGTTGATGCTCATGTTGGCCCACACGGTGTCACCGTGACGCAGACCCCCGGTTGCGTACGGGTGTACCCAAGCACGGTTTAGGATAGCCTCATCATCAACGGTCATCACCGACTCGGCGGCAACACGAATCTTGTCGCCTGAAGTGATGGCTGCGAGGTTGTTTGCTGCCAAGATGATACGGTCAGAACCGCCCGAAACTTCTGCTGACTCGACCTTGGACACTTGCCCGAGGTAATTGATGGCTGAGCCGGTGTCCACGTACACGTGGTCGTCAGGTCGAATGTTCAGACCAACCACGTTTGCATGGGCCATCAAGTCAGCCGTAGTACAAGTGATGTTGAGCGTGGTTGTGGTACCACCCCCGTACGAGGATGAGAAGGTCCATTGGTCTGCGGTTGCAGAAGGCAAGAAGGTGACGACCTTCTTTTCCTCACTCGTTGCACTTGCAGGGTTGCTCAGCGTGTGCAGCGCGTGTGCAATGTGCTTCAAGCGCAGCGTAGCACCGACCAACGTAGGGGTTGAAGTAGCGACAATCGCAATTGTGTTCTGCGTGAACGTGTTGTTGAATCGTCCAAGGTAGTACACGTCTTGGGTCGAGCCATCAGCCTGAATTACTTCAGCAATATACAACGGGTCACCCGTTTCAAACTGAATGTTGTTGCTCGCATCTCGCGTGAACGGTACGTCAGGGAAGAGCGACCCGTCTTCAAGCGTAACCGTGTAGGTGCTACCGCTCACAGATGGAACTGAAAGAATTGTGGATGCTGCACGCTTGGACACGGTACGCGGGGCGTGTGGGTTAGCGAGCGGTCCGGCCTTGAACTCAACTGCGCTGACGTACTGACGCATACCGTAGTCGAGATTACCACCTTGCGTTTGCACGTTGGCCGCATCGTAGTAGTACGGCGAGCGTCCTTCAAAGTCAGACGATGGGGTGCTTGCATCCGAATCGGTCGGGACAAGGGTTTCACTACGGAATCCTTGAGCCACGAAAAGTGCAGCACCGGGGATAGCGTTGGTAAAGAAGCCCTCAATGAAGGTGCCGTGGTTCTTGGCCGAAGGGACAGGCACTTCGATGAATCCGTCCGTCGTAGGGTCATTGACGTACAACGCACTCATGCCGTTCGCAAGGAAGCATCGGCGGTAGTAGCCGACGCTCTTCATATTTCCAACACTTCGTGGCAAAGAGGCTTCGTCCGCATTGGGAAAAATCTGCGGATTGTCAACGTAAATCTCATAGAATCCCGGCGATGTAGTGGTGTTCTTGACGATGCGCTCAATGTGCGCCGCTGCGACAAATCCTTCCCTGTTAAAGCCGTACGCCGAGGATGCCTGCTTGTCCGACTGTCCAATGTCGTTGGCACGGCGACCTACGGGTGTCGGGTTCCATGAGTGAGCGGTGTAGGTTGCATCAAGGTGCAACTTCATCGAGTTGTCAGGACCGGGGAAGATACCCTGCTCGGGATGGTCGAAGAACTGTTGCGGGAAGACAGGAATCTCGACCATGGCCCGTGTGCTTGCAAACTGCGTACCGAGTTGGTAGTCGTGCGTCACCGTGTCCATAGACTGAAACAGTCTGTCGTTCACGGTGCTGCCATCTTGAGCCATCGCATCGTCTGCGAAGTTCGGGTCATTGTACAGGGTCAGCGAAGTCTGCACGTCGGCAGGTGATGAGGTCGTCTTCATCAGGCCAACCGCGTTGCACCACAGGAAGAAGTTGGAGTACTCTTCACCATCAGCACCGAGGAACCGCCCCGTACCGCTTGCGCTGACGTTGGTGAAGATGAAGCCGGAGCCGCCCTTGCTTGCGTATTCCGCACTCGCACCGTTATCAAGGTACACGCGCCCTACCTTTGGGAATGCGATGGTGCCCCATGATGCAATGTCAGGCGAGCCGTTGTTCAACGGTGCTACGCTGAGGATGTTCTCCGTGGTCGTGGTGTCGTCTTTGGCGTACACGTGGGTTGCACGAACGGCGCAGGAGCGGCGCGTTGAGCCGGGAAGACGCATTAGCGGGCTTGGGTCGAACGTCGGCTTTGTGTTCACCGCACCTTGCCCCGGTCCTCCAAGCGTCACCGTGACCACAGGTGCATTCGGCTCAATCTCCTTGACGATGTAGGAGTCAGGTGAGCCTTCACCAACCGTACTGACGTTGCGGTTCAGCACGGACTCCACGACTCCTGCACCGCTGACGGTGATGGTCGTTGAGTTTGTTTCAGGGTCATTTTCCTCGCTGATGCTTCGCAGACGTGTCCGTGCCATCATCAGCATCATCGTGATGGACGAGTTGTCCTCAAGTGCAGAAAGCAGTTGGTTGCTGCGCCGCCGGTCTGTCGGCTGCACAAAGAGGTACAACTTGCCCGTTGGGGCAAGGTAGTTGTCAATCACGTCAAACGTCTCATGCACCGGACTAATGCCGTCAGGGATGCCCACGTCAAAGACACCCGCACCGGTCTTTTCCTCGGTGGGCGTAACCCGCTTGTAGCCACCAATATCGGTCAGGTCATTTTCGGTCACGATGCCTGCCTTGGTGAACGTAAGACGGTTGTACACCGATTCGTGGTCCAAGGAAACGTGAGAAGCACGTACAGGAGCAGGCGGCGTACACGGCTCAGCATCAACGCTTGACACGGGTGTGTACTCAGCAGGGGTGCGTGTGAAGTCCAACTCAGGGTCGTAGTCTGCACCACCCGTGTTGTCCCCAATCAAACTGTGCGACTCAAACATGTACTCGTTGCTGCTCTTCACATCAGGGTCGAGAATCAGCATACCGCCCGGAGCATACATCGTAGCGTCAAGAGCAGCGGCAATGAGGTCGTACACGTACGTCCCGCCACCAAGGTCAAGGGAAGCCGCAGGAACCGTCTTCTCGACCATCAGCATTGGTCCGCTAATGCCCATGCTTGCACCCGTCAGGTCAATCGCATTGTAGTGAATCTCCACGAAGGGAGCCATGTTGTGCGAGGTCTGCAAGGCAGGGACATTGAGGATAGCAACACGGGACGTGGTTTCAGGAACAAGGTGATACAACCGCGTTGTATCATTCACGTCTGAGCCGGAAAACGGCACAGGTCCCTTCAGCAAGAAGGGTCGGAAGTCGAAGTCAGCACCACCAATGCCAATGACTTCACGGGCAGCAGATGGCAAGCCGTTGTGAACGACTGAAGACGCCGTGGTGCTTGACACGATTTCAGTCACCGAAGCCGTGGCGTCTTCGCTGAACACGTCAGTCAGGGCGTTCATGGCGAACGAATTGCGCAGCGAACGGGACACGTTGTCGTAGCGCATCGTCACAATGTCCGCTGCACCGGTCACCGTTTGGTCCACAACCAAGTCCGACGGCACCGGATAACGGCGCATGAACTCATGACCGACAACGTGCGAGAAGGTGTGCCGCCCGCTATGTCCAATTTGGAACAAGGGGTCAATATCGCTCGGCCACACGACCGCGAACGGATTGTTCGGGTCGTCGGTGGTGGTTGCCATACGCGATGAGTACACCATGCCGTGCTGCTCGTTGTCCGTCTCGTCAATCACCATCTGACCGGTGCGGTCGAAGACTTGCGTACCGTAGTGCGGTGGTTGGTACGGCTTACCCGTACCGTTGTCAATCAGCAGGTCGGCACCGACCACGACGAAGTAGTTGTCCACGTCAGCCGTCCGGTCGTGCAGCAACCCGCGCAGCCCACCCGTACCGTTCACGAAGTCAACGTGAATGCTCGTCAACTCGATGACACCCGTGCTACCGTTGATGCTCTTGACACGCACACGCTCCGGTGGCTTCTGATTCGGCTTCTGCGTGGCCCGCGTGATGGCACCGGGATTGATGAGCAGGTTGTAGGGCACGTGGGCAATTGAGAGCGTTGAAGGGGTGCCTGAGCCGGTGTAGTAGTCCACGACCTTGTACGACCCCATACTGTACGGTTTGGCCGTGAAATCAACGGTAGGGGAGGCAGAATCGTACGGCTTACCGGTGAACCGTGCAATGAGTGCCTGAGCATCGCTTGCAGACACCGTGATGCTCGTAGCGTCTGCACTCACGGCGTTGAACGAATACGTTCCTTCCACCACGTCAATCGGCTCTTCAAAGCGGTACAGACCGGTGGACACGTCCGATTGGGTCGGCATGTGTGACTCAACGGTTGACCTGTCGTAGTGGCCGAGGAAGTGCAGGGCTTCGACCGCACCACGGAACTCACCACCCTTGCCGCCTACGTACACGTGTTCGGTGGAGCGTGCGATGCGCATGTCCGCATCGAGTTTCTGTGATGCGATGAGGTCGCCGTTCACGTACAGGAACGCCTTACCGAAGGAGAATCCTGCTACGACATGATACAGGGGCCTGTGCGCAGCGTTAAGGTTGGTCGCTTCGCCGTAGGTACCGGTGTCGAAGCGGTTGTACGAATCGTGTACGCTGCCTGCGTGGTGAGGATAGACGATACCATCCCATCGGTCGGTGGCATCAATTGCGGAAGTTAGATATGCCTGAAACAACCCTGCGCTGCCCTCAAGCAGCAGGTCGAAGGTCGCGGGGCCGGGAGTGTCCACAGTACCAAGCGAGAGCGTGAACTGTCCCTCACGGTGAGCAATCACACCACCACAGTCAGGCACGACCCATGCCTCGATAACGAAGTCACCGTTGGCCTTGGGAATCAGCGGGCTTTCACCACCGCTGCGCCGCTCTTTCTGAAGTAGGTTGGTGACCACCTTCCCGTCCGGCGTGGGTTGACCCGTACCGATGTAGTTGCCTTGCGGCAGAATGACCGAATCGCTTACGCCGTCAAAGAAGAGGGCGTGGCTCGTTCGACCGACTGCAACCATGTATTCACCTCACAGGATTACGTCAGCCGGTAGGAAGATGATGGTGAATTGGTACAACGGTTCGCCGCCCAATCGCACAAAAGTAGCCTTGTCCACACCACCCTTAATCCCTGTGTAGGAGTTCTTCGCATCGCTAAACTCAACACCTGCGAGGGTGGCGTTCTCCACGTCTTTTGTCTCAGGATTTTGCAAATGGTATGTGCCCGTCGTCATGAAGTGATTGACGGCAGAATACTTCTCACCCGATGCTGCGTTGACCATTGACTCAAATGGAATCTGAATACCAATGATGTAATCTCCACCACCGCGTGTATTCCTACGCCCGGTCACATCATCTCGTTGACGTAGGCTTACTTTCTCAAGCCCCCGTCCGCCGTCCTGCGAGTTGTTGAGTACGCCCCACAGGTGTTGCACTTTGTCGCCTGCACTCATCCCTGTGGTACCTGCTCCTTCTTGGTAACCAACGTACTTTGTAATGATGAGTGGCTCACTTACATTGGTATTCCATTTTTTGAACTTCGGATATTTGGTGTCATTACCGTTTTCAGTACGAGTGATGCTCACTACGGCGTTTGCTTCACCTGTGTATGGTGAAGTGCCTGTTGAAGTGGTGTAAGGCGCACCCATAGCAGCAATTCGATTTGCAATGCCTTGAGCAATAGATGCTGCTGATTTGGCTGTCGAGGTTGACGCATCGTACGTGCTTACCCAATGAACTGAGTTTGGAGCATAGAAACCATCCGATGCTGAGTCTTCCACAAAGTAAATCACATTCGTATCATCGAGAGCAAGTCTTGGTGTACGGAGATTGGAAATGGTGGTAGGTTCCCAATATCCTAATGCACTATTCGTAACTACTTCCTCTTTTTCCCCATCAGTAATTTTGTCCCCAATTTTTCGTACTCCTTCAATCCTGTACGAAAAATCAATCGAAGCACTCGCTTGCGTGCTTGACGATACGAACACCGTATCATCATCGCTCATGAAACCTTCCAATTGAATGACGGCACGGGTCAGGTTGGAGTCGGTAGCAACACGGTGAGAACCCGAATACACAAGTGGCTTGGGGTTGAACTTGCGGTCCACGTCCATTGTGACCGTCGTGACGTTCAACTCAATGATGCCGCCGTTGCGCTGAATCAAACGAATCGGTGTACCGTTCGCCATCAGTACCGCCCCCTCATGGTGGTGCCGCCAAGGTTGCGGGCCAACTCTTGCTGAATCATGTTGCCAATCTCACGGGCCAATTGCCGCTTGTCGGTACGGTCGGTGATGCCTCCCGCGTTGACGGTGATGTTGTAGGTTTGATTGCCACCCGGAGCGTTGTCACCCGTAAGCGGCACAACCGCTTCGGGGCCTGCCTCACCGATGAGCGCAAGGGTAGGAGAGTTGACAATGCCACCCTTAGCGAGTGCAGGAATCGTCCAACTGCTGAGGTCCATGCCTACCGTTTGTTCACCGAATGGCCCAAGGTCGAATGTCTTTGAGAAGTTCAAACTACCAACAACTGCATTCCATCCCTCAATGATGATGTTGAGTGGTGCTTTCATCAAGTCACCAAATTGAGTAGCAAGGTTGCTGAAGAAGGTCGTAATTGACTCACCCGTAGCCGCAAGCGTACCGGTTGGGTCAGCAATGAAATCCATGAGCCATCCAATGACAGTACCACCGACGTTCATAGCGAAATCGAAGAAGTCCCCGACCTTCGTGATGCCAAAGTTCGCAGCACCGCTCAGTAGGTTGACGATGGTGCTGAGTGGCTCAGGCAGCGCACCAATGGCAAGGTCAATCCGGTCTTTGATGGAGAACGATGCAAACGCACCGCTGCCCGTGATGAAGTCGAAGACGAGTTGCAGCGGCTCAGGAATTACAAGAGCGAAAATACCCGCCCAATCAATTGAGAATCCGTCAAAGAGTCCTGTCCAATACTCTTTGGTGAAGACCTCAGGCAATTCAAATCCGGTGAACAGGGCGAAGATACCTTCGACTTTTTCCATCACTCCGTCCTTGATTTCCTGCCAACGAGCCATCACATTTGTCTTGAACTCGTCCCACCAAAGTTTGAGGTTCTCCCACTTTTCCAAGATAGGGGTCACCACGTTGTCGTTCACGAAGGTCTTGATGGATTCAAATGCCTTGATTGCCGTTTTACCAATGTCCTCAAACGCAGGAGCGATGCCTTGTACGAGGTTCGACAAGGACGCCATGGTTGAGAGCAGCGACATATCTTCACTCCCAATCCAAGAACGAGTAATCGAGGCTTACGGTTTCGCGGTCGCCGCCCTTCGCCTGTTGTCTCCTACGTTCGCTCTCCTTTGTCTTCTCTTCGGTCGCCACCATTGCCCAAACGAGGGACTGCTTGAAGAGCCGAGGACTGAGGGCGTACACTTCTGCAAGGGACATACCGTAGTGCTGCGAGATGATGTAGGCCCACAGTTCAATCTGTGTCGCTAAATCCTCTCCGCTATCGTACGTTGTCTTCTTGAGGAAGCGTTCGACCCTCACTCGCTCGGCGTCATAAACCCCCCTTGCATGGCCTCCGCAATCTCGTTTGGCTGCGGAAGTACACGCGACACGGCTTCACCGATAGGTCCCTTCAGGGACAGGAGTTCAGCACTTGTCAGGGTGGGGTTGGTGCGCACAATCCAATTGGAGAAGGCATGCTCCCAATACGCCTTGAGGGAGAGGGAGATTTCACCGTTTTGAACGAAGACCATTTTTTGCGCGGCGTCCTGAATGTCGAGGAACGAAATGTCACGCACCCAAACCTCGATGACCTGCGAAGGGTCATCGGGATTCACGGGTACAACGTGCTTCGTTTCATCATTCGTCTTCAACAACAGGCTCTTGTCCGTCACTACTTGTGTCATTCAATTCATCTCCAATGGGTGCAGCCGCCTCTTCTTCGGCGGGGGCATCCGACTCGACTTCAGGGGCCGCTTCTTCAGCGGGGCCTTCCGTCTCATCTTCTTCGACTTCGATGCCGTTGTCGTGCTGACGCAGGCGCAGCACAATCTCGGCCTTGGTGCCGTACACCGGCAAGCCGCGCTCCTTGCACAACTCACGCAGTTCAGCAACGGTCATGGCGTCGTACGCCAAGGTGGAGGGGAAGGGCGTGGCCTCTTCGGTCACGACCTCTTCAGCAGGTTGTTCCACCACTTCAACCTCTTCGACCACCGGCTCTTCCGGTACGGCAAGACGCTCTCGTACCCAAGCAATGATGGCCGAGTGGCTTGAGACAGGGCATTCGGCTGCATGCTCGACGCCATTCTTCTCACACACCCAAAGAGCGTACTGCTCAAGCCCAAGCCGTCGGCACATAGCGGTGGATATAATCATTCTCTCACCTCAGTACTTCAGCAGGGTGTCACGCGACAGAACGCGCATGGACTTGGGCATGACCTTGAGTTGACTCTTGACAACGCCCTTGTCTTCGGGGATTTGGAGGGGTGCCTCAACGATGTAGTACTCGTCAATGAGGATGACCATGCGCTCGCTATTTGCAGCAAGTGTGTTGCCAAGCGGCTTCTCAAACTCAATCACAATTTGCCCGTTTGTGGCACCGGTTTTGTGAACGCTGAACTCGGTGGCCGAGCGCATCTTGTTGAAGAACAACGGGTCGTCCACCATGACCTCAAGCGACAATTCGTAGGAGGTCTTCCCTTCAACCATCACGGCGGTGTTGCGGCTACCACCGAAGGGCACGGCACCCTCAGCCGTATCTGAGTTCTGTGTCGAACCGTTGATGGTGTGGAAAGCCTGCATGCCGGTCTGCCCACTCAGGGTGAAGTTCAGCACCTTACCTGCTTGCACACCGGCAATGTTGATGCTACCGTCATAGAACATGAAGGGCTTCTGCGTACCCAAGCCGATGCCCGACTTGAGGCGGTTGACATGGGTGTTGGCCGTGTCGTCAAACAGGCGGTGTGGGTCGTACCGGTCTGTGGAAGTACCGGGGTTTTCCAAGCGACCCGCATCGGTGTAGCACAGGGCCGAATTGAAGTTGACCGCAAGACGCAAGGCAGCGTCATTGTCGGTGGAGAGGGTAAAGTCCGTCACCTTGCAACCACGGAACACACGGGTCAGCGTTTTGGCGTCGGTCGCGCTACCGTCAATCACACCGTCAGCATCTTTGTCAAGACGGCGGTGGGACACCTCAAGGCTGAACGAAGGGGCGTGGGAACGAGCGAAAAGCAGGTGTGTAACAGGCTTCGTAATTGCACACGTCGAGGTGTCAATGGTTGGTGCTTCTCCTGCTTGGTAGTCGTACAAGAACACCTTGTCTAAGTTAGCATGGTCGTAAATCAACGGCTCATCGAGGAAGATATTGCTTCCACTCACCGCGACAATACGGCGCACTTCAAAAGGAGCCGCTTGGTCAAAATCACGCCCATCAACTGTATAATCCCAAGTGGTCGTCGGCTCATGGTCAAGAACAACAGGCACCGTACCGGATGCGGGCTGAATACCCACGTATTTTTCTGCTGCAAAATCCGTTGCACTTGTAACGGTGATAAAACACGCACCTGCCTTTGTGTCTGCACTCAAGGTGGTCTTTTCCGTACCACCCACAAGGTCAGCAAGGTCATCAAGCACCGTAATTTCATTGCCAAGGCAGTACTTGAGCCATCGAGCGGTGTGCATTGCCACCTCAAAAGAGCCACCTTCGGTGATGAACTTGCCCGGAACCTGCACGGCGGTGTCTCGCCCAAGACCGACAACGTGGTACCGCTTGAGGTCCACCTTGGTTTCAGGCAGCGTGAGTGCAGTAGCGATACCGAGGAATTGGTCGGTAAGTACACTCTCATTAGGACCACTACTTGCATACGCATTGTTTAGAGCGTCCACAGGCGGTGTCTTGTACGGCAGGACGTGCAATGAATGCGAGGTACCGGTACCGGCCAAAAGAGCAGGCGAAAAGTTCAGCGTATTACCGTCGTTTCCGGTGATAGTGAACACGCGACCATCAGCAGCGTTATCTCCACTACTTACAGGTGTTTGACCGGTCAACACAAACTGAGAGCCAACAAGCATGTCTTTGGGAAACATCAATCGGTTGCTACCGTCAAAGAAAGGAGCAACACCGGACGTGAAGGTGAACGACGTAGCACCTGATGCCGCCTCAAAAGAAGCATCAGTTCCATGTACGAGCGTAAAACCCGTCTCCGTTGCGAAGGAAACCTCCGCCAAATCACCCTTGTACACAGTACCCGGCATCTTCTCACCTCAAGGAATCAGTTCTGCAAGTGTTACAACTTCAATCTGAAATGTCATCCGGTGCATGTGTTTGCTGCGGTCTGACAGGTCGGTGCGCGTCTTGAACACCATACGGTCGAAGTTGATACCATCCCCCTTGCGCTTTGAATGGACGAGCCGTCGTATCTCGTTCTCAAGTTTTTGCAAGTGCTTCCGTCCTTTAACCGTTCGGGCATCAACGGTGATGTTGAGTCGCGTTGTCACGAAGTCGTAAAACAACTCAGGAGCCTCTTCGTTGTGCGCCGTTTCGTACAGGAGGATGAAGTCGTGCTTCTGCAAGTCAAGACGCTTGCCATGCTCCGGCTCGGTGGTCGTAATGTCAATCACGACAGGGCGGTAGTTGCCCGTGTTGGCACGGTTCCAATCGTTTTGAAACAACTCGACCATCACATCGAGTCCTTCATCCCACGTTGCAACCATTACCGAATCCCCTCCGTACGCTTCATTTCCTTCAGGTCACGGTAGTCAAGGGGTACGAAAAACCCGTCCCTGTACTGCAATTGCTGCTCACGAATCTGAGGGTTGGCTGCAAGCATCTGCCGGTCCACCGCGTCGTTGATGGCCCCAACAATCATCTCGTCCGCAGGCTCACCCGCGTCGTTGATTATTTCACCTTCAATGAACTCACAGTCAGCCGCACCCGCTTCGATGCGGAGGAACATTTCACGCATGCTCGTTGGCTCTTGCGTGAAGTATTCGTGCAGGTCGGCCTGCAACTTCTTGTCTTTCATGTACATCTCGGTAAGCCCATCAACAAGAGCCATGCCTTGCTTCGTGAACTCCCTCACTCAAACACCACCAACTCAACGTAGCGGGGCAAGGTTCGGTCAATTTCAGCCTGATACAGTTGCACCTTGCTTGCAAGGTCAATGTTCTGCGTACCTTCAGGAATCAGCACGCTACGGTCGTCAGCCATCAGCAACTCGATGGCGACCATCTTCGTGCAAATGTCCTCAATGGCCTTCTCGATGTACCGCTCGCCATAGATGTAGGCGACCTTAATTGCGTTCCATTCAAAGAACGGGTAGGAGTTGTTGAAGTAAATGATGCCCTGCTCCGGGTCAAGCCACCAATCGCGCAGACGGCCCACGTCACCGCTGCTGCTGCCACCTTGCAGGTCCACTTGGAAGGTCTTCTGCGAGATGGTGCCGGTCACGGTAGTATGGTCACCGGCCACGTCAGCGCAGCCCGTGAACGTGGTTGCCGTCTTGCCCGTGTAGCGGAAGACGATGGCTCCGTTGATGGCGACACCGGCATTCACGAATCCTTCAGTCGAGTCCACCGTGATAGTCCCCGACACGGCAGAATCCACCGTAGCCGTGTGTTCTGCCACCTGCTCAATCACAATGTCATCCGTGGTGGACACGATGCTGCACGTTTCACCGCTCTTGACGGGGCGCATGCTTGTGATTTTGACGACTCCCGTACCAAGGTCAGCGTTCGCGCTCGCAAGGAACTCGTTGTGTACGGCGACGTTGGAGGTGGAGCCTTCAAGCGTGAACGCGGGACTGAACTCCACCGCTGCCTTGTTCACCCGGTCTTCTTTGTTGATGAGGTCAGCAAGGTTTTGAGCCGCCGTGGTTGCGTCAAAGTCTCCACGCCAATCAGTACTACCGCTACCAACAGAAAGAACACCAACACTACCGTTACCACTACTAACGTACAGACTCTCTCCACCCAAGCCCGACACATCTGCCAATTTGATGCGGGCTTCGGCTGCTCCGATTTCACGGTAGTCGTCTCCTTGCCACAACTCAATCCGCAACACTTGTTGTACGTTACGGAACATGAGCGGGGCAGTACCTACGTAATCGGTGTAGTAGCGGCGACGGTAGGGCTTGTACGTGTCGAAGTTGATGTACTCCGCCGTGACGAGGTAGGGTCGCCAAGCATTGTGCGTGATGTTGTCAATCCGGTCTTGCATGCGCTGAATCACATGCTCAACCTTGGCCTTCGTCACACCACGGGTCTTGCCGTTGGTGAACGAGGCTTGGTTCTGAATGTAGCCGTTGTCGGCTACTTCGTAATCAGCCGCCGTCAATGGAGAAGTCGTAAAGGTGATTTTGACGTGTCCTTTACCCGCTGAATCCCCCGCGGTGCTTGCAGTAATGGTGCTGATTACCAAATCTTCGTGACCAAACGGGTCCGCATCGCTATACACCCGAACAAGGTCACCGACCTCAAAGCCGTGGCTACGGAACTCGTTGCCCGTGATGTACACGGCATCTGCGTCCGCATCAGCACTCATCAGCACCGCGTCTGCGGGTCCAATGTCGAGCAGGTCAGCGACTTTCTGAGCCGTGGTGTACACGATTGCCGATGGGTCCAATGGCCGGGTTTCCGGCTCACCGGGACTGAAGACAACAGGCATTCAATCACTCACCTCAGTACTTCATCAGGCTCCAAGCGTCATTGAACGCTGCACGGTGGGTACGGAACTGTTGGGAGGCCTTGCCAAACATGTCGTCGCTGCCACCCTCACCGGGGTCACGCATTTCAGGCATAGAGGTTTGAGATGGCATAACGTCTTCTTCCATAAGACACTCAAGACACTTTTTTGCGTATTGCAAAGCGTACAAATCATCCTCTTGCTCAACGTAAATACCGCTTTTGCAAACCGGACAATGCGCAAAATACTCCGAACCCTGCCAATCGTAAGGTCCGAGAGGGGTTACGTTCCCTTCTGCGTCATAAGATTGTTGCCAATCCCGCTTGACAATTCTCCATGCGTCATTGAATGGTGTACTACGCGTGAAGGCTTTGCCGTACATGTCATCATCACCACCCTCACCGGGGTCACGCAACTTCGGAGCAGCAGACTGAGGCATCGAAAGGCCGCTTGCAGCCAAGAGTTGCCGCAGTTGGTCTGCGCTAAGCGTGGAAAGCATCTCCTTCACCGGGTCAGCGGCGGGAGCCTCAGCAGGAGCAGCCTCAGGAGCAGCAGGGGCAGCCTCAGGAGCAGCGCGAGCCGATGCTGACATGTCAGGTGCAGGCATTGACGTATTCAACTTGCCTTCTTCGTCAAACAACCCCTGCGCTTCTTCAGGCATGGGGAAGCCAAACGACTCAGCGTTCTTGGCCTGCGCTCGGTCCTGCATGGCCTGCAACTTCTGCGACTGACCTGCCTTACCCGCAAGGGTCTGCACCTGCTTCGTACCGGTGCGCATGAGGTTAGCACGCTCAGCATCTCGCTGCTGACGCGGGGTCATGAATCCTGCATGGTCTTCACCGGGAGCGGGGATTTGAGAGTAAATGTCCTCAAGGGACATACCCTGCATTGCCGCCTGCATCTCAGGGTTGATTGCCATAGGCTCACCCTCAAACTCAAGGCCGTGCATCTCAGGGTTGGCGAGCATCTGCATCATGATGAGGTCACGAAGACGCTCAGCGGTAGGGCCGTACTTCGGGTCGGCTTGGTTTGTCCAACCCATCTCACGCAACTGAGGGTAGGCAAGTTTGTTGGCAACACGGGAAAGGGGATGTGGTCCCATACCGGCGTGTCGTCCACTCGGGATGTTGTAGTACACTTTCTGACGCTGAGGCGTCATTTCGCGTGCTTTGACAAGTACATACGTCATGTTATTCACAACCTGTTCTTTTCATCTCGGTGTCCGAGGTTGTACTCCATAGGAC
>Ga0222714_10004336_pt1 | contig 13957 bp, 24 predicted proteins | sample C33_3DmetaG_FD_165048 | JGI IMG/M metagenome (GOLD analysis project Ga0222714, IMG submission 165048) | Estuarine water microbial communities from San Francisco Bay, California, United States - C33_3D | ecosystem: Environmental > Aquatic > Marine > Unclassified | place: USA: California... | reverse complement strand
TCAACCTTGCGTCTAACATCGCATTCCCACAGAACTTCGTATCTAACAACTTAAACTAATAAACTAAATCTAATAAATTACAATTATGAGTGACTATTCATCTTGTCTCGTTAGTTCACAATACTCTCTCCAATGTCTTTCTGCTGTTGGAGGTTTAACTAAGGTTTACTTAGGCGGAACTATTACGGGCTCAACAGAAGTATCTGGTGAAATTGCTACCATCTCTGGTAGCGGAACGCTGTATGGTTTTGAGTTATCTAAGAACGCAGGTTCTTCTTTGACTGAAACTATCAACAATTCACTTGAAGCGGGCACTCTATTTTATCAACAAGATTTAGTATTGGTATTCCTTAAAATGGATACTGAGATTAGAAACCAAATTAAGTTGTTATCTCAAAATAGAGGTCTGACCGCATTTGCGGAAACTATGAACGGAGACATTTATGCTCTTGGTTTAGAACTTGGCGGAGGATATCTTTCGGCAGGTAGTGGAGCAAGTGGTGCGGCGATGGGAGATTCTAACCAATACTCCATCACCCTAACTTTCTACTCAAAATCACCTATGATGTTGCTTGACGATACATTACCAAATGTTGTGTCTGGAATATCAATCGTTGGATAATAGAAATAAAACCATAAAAGGGGGAGAAATCCCCCTTTTTTTATATTTAAGAATATGGGAAAAGGAATTGGATGGGGACATCTTGGAAATTACAAAAATTATAGAGTTGTTGGAGCAAAAAAAGAAGAAGAAACTCCTCTTAGTTTAGAGGAAAGACAACAACAACTTTTCAATAAGTTTAACAAATCTTGGGAGTATGACCCCGAGAAATTAAAGCCTGCCTTTGGTTGGTTGGGTGCTCCATTACAGACTGGTTCAACACCATCTGTGAGTGTAACTCCCACGCCTACACCGAGCGTAACCCCGACGATGACCCCTACTCCGTCGGCAACACCAATACCCGTGTTTAGTCCAAGTGGTATTACGGGACTACAACTATGGTTTGATGCTGATGATACTTCAACATTATCTTTAAGTGGTAATTTGGTTGAGAGTTGGACGAGCAAGGGTTCAACACCTTTGGTATTGACCGCTACGACATCAGTAAGACGACCAGAATACATTACAACGGGAGGAACGGGTAGTAGTAATGCTGTCCTATTCTTATCCTCATCAACTGCGGCAAACAGAAGCCTTTTAACTCAACAAGACACATCACAATCTTTTAACGCAACGAGTGGTTATACAATTTTCAAGGTTCAGAAAAATACTGGTAATAAATCAGCATTGGGAACTCACGGGTCTTGTAATACAATTTTATACAATTTTGGTTCTACTAACCCAACAACAGCACAACAAATCAGTATCAGTATGGTTTCAACTATTACTGATAATTTAAGAACGGGAACAACAACTGGTTTTTCATTACAATATGGTAGTCCAGGTAATTCAACAGCAGATATGGCGGCAATCTCCAATTACTTCTTAAATGGATATTCCGTAGATTATAGTGATTTATCACCTACCAAAGTATATGGTGAGGACATCATTAGTGGTAGTTCAGCATATTTGACTTCAACATATAATTTAGCCAATACCTCATTTAGTGGTAAAACTATAAATGGTATGGGTATGGGTGGAAGTAATTTAGCTGGAACTCCTTCGGGCACTTTAACTACTAATTCAGAGATGTATGAGTTCTTGGTCTATAATCGTAAATTGACTACTAATGAGTTTTCACAAGTTATGAACTATTTGAGAACCAAGTGGGATTATGTGGTTGATTTATCAACAAGTGCCATATTTGATGTCAATTACACGGGTAAAACTACAACTACAAATGACTACTATACTTTAACAAGAGGTGGTTCTGTTATCGGTAATTCATTTTGGGGAGGTCAAAATATGAAGTATGTTATGAGTGGTGGAACTAATGGTGAGTTTGTATCGGGTTTCCTCACATCTAATTTGGGTATAAATGTCAATTTGACAGATAGTAATGGTTATGTTGTTGATTCGGCAACTTGTCGTAAAACAAATAGTCCAATTATTACATATTCTGCGGGAACATATAACCTAACTATGGATATGGACTACAATTGTATTGACCCAAGTCCAACACCGACCTTGACTTTAACCCCAACTTATTCTCCAAGTCCGACACCAACTTTAACTCTGACGCCGACTTATACCCCGTCATATACACCAACGATGACACCTACACCATCGGCAACTCCTCCATCACCAGCGTCAATTAGTTACATTACTCAATCAAGTAATACTGCTAATCAGACAAACTATACCTTCTCATCTGTTGCTACGGGAGTAGGTTTGGTTGTTGTGAATATCGCAAGTGCGAACGCATCGTTTGGTAATAATTTATCATCAGTAACAATCGGTGGTGTAAATGCTACAATTACTCAAAGTTTCAAGGCAGCAGGAGCGGGTGGAAATGGATATTACAACGCAATCGCATACGCAGTAACAACAGCATCAACAAATAATATTGTAGTGAATTGGAGTAGTGGTATGGCGAATTGTGCTATTGGTGTATGGACTATTACAAATTATCAGAGCACTACACCAACTTATTCAAGTGGTTATACCTCAACATCAAGTGCTATGACTTTAACTACAAGTTCATTATTGGCTGGTAGTGTTGGAGTTGTGGGACATACTTTCGCTGATGATAACTTTACTTCAACTTTCTCGGGAGCAACTAAAAATTACGAAAGAAATTGTGAGGGTGGTCTTGGGCCTAATGCGGGTGGTAATTTCACATCTGCGGGTGGTGGTGCTTCAACAATTACAATTACCAGCAATAATTCACCTATAACATATAATAGGTCTATGATTGTTGTAACTTGGAGATAAAAAAGGACTATGCTAATAATCAACAAAAACGATGTAAATAATTTGGTTGTAAGTGCCTCACAGCACAAACAATCATCGGGACAAGCATTTTACCTATTCTCTTTTCAACATATTATGTCAAAAGAGTTGGTAAGGTTTTTCCCTCGTATGATTGTAAATAACCAAAGATACGATGAGTTTGATTTCTTGGAATCAGAACCAGAGGATTTAACTTTAACCCCTCCAACGATTACATTTCCATATGAGGGTATGTATTACTACTCTGTTTATGAAATGTCCTCATCGGGACAAACAAACCCTCAATACGCAATCTCAAAGGTTGAGGAGGGTAGAGCAGTTGTGTATAACAGAAATGTTCCATCACCATTTATTCAATTTAGCGGAACAAATGATAATAACGCTAACTGGATATTTATCTCAGAGGACGAACAACCAGTTTACCCAACAAACACATTTAGAATAAAAGCCGAAAGCGGGTATTTGATTATGACCCAAGAAGGGGACTATATCAACTACGAACATTAAAATATTTAAGAATATGTCAGACATACTAATATCTCAATTACCTACCTATACTGGCGACCCGAGCGGTGTGTGGGTTATTATCAACAACTCGGGTAATACATCAACATTTAAGGCCCAACTTGATAATATTGTTAGTGGTTCAACTGGCACGAGTGGTTCGTCAGGCAGTTCTGGTTCATCGGGTTCAAGTGGAACGAGTGGCGCTTCGGGTTCATCGGGCACGAGCGGTTCAAGCGGTAGTAGTGGAACATCAGGCACTTCTGGTTCAAGCGGTAGTAGCGGAATATCGGGCAGTTCGGGGTCAAGTGGCACGAGCGGTAGTTCAGGCTCATCGGGAACGAGTGGAACAAGTGGAGTTGCTGGTTCAAGTGGAACGAGCGGTAGTTCGGGTTCATCGGGGACGAGCGGACAAGCAGGAACATCGGGTTCAAGTGGTTCGTCAGGCACAAGCGGTTCATCTGGTTCAAGTGGAACAAGTGGTGATAGTCAATTACAAGCAGGACAAGGGGCAAACTCAATTCAATCAAAATACTACGCATCGGGCAATACTTTATCACCAACGGGTGTAATGATTGGTGGAACTGGTAATACCATTTCATCTACGGGAACATATAACGCAATTATTGCTGGTGAAGGTAATAGTATTACTACTGGTGAGGATAATGGTATTTATGTTGCTAAAAACTCTACTATTGGTGGTTCGTCAAGTTATTCAGCAATCATCGGTGGTAGAACTCATACAACAAATAATCAGTATGCTTTCATCGGTGGTGGAGCACAGAATACGGCAGGTTATTTATCAGCAGCAATTGCTGGTTTTAACTTAAATGCGACTAACCAAGCAGCAATTGTAAATGGTGAAAACAACACGGCATCGGGTGCCTATGGAGGTATATTTGGAGGAACGGGAAGTATTGTTAGTGGAACTTATTCATTAAACTTTGGTGGTTCATCGGCAGTATCTTATGGTGGTGAATATAACACAATCCTAAATGGTGCGAGTAATGGTATAAACGACCAAAATAACAACCCTGGATATAAAGACCAAATCTTAAATGGTGAAGCAAACAAAATTAGGGGTGGTGCTCGTTTTGCTTCAATTTACAACGGGTATAACAACATATTAGATACAAACGCTAATTTTAGTTCAATTTACCAAAGTGCTAATTCAACTATTCAAGGAAACGGAGCATTTCATAATTCAATTATGAATAGTGATGCGAGTGAGATTTTTACTAATGGTGGTAGTGATGATATACACAATACAATTTCATCTTGTTATGATGCTACGATAAACAATTCGGCGTGGTGTGGTATCTACAACTCATCAGATAATGCTGATATTACCTCATCAACGGGTTCAACAATCTTTGGTTCAAGAAGTGCGGCTATTGAAGGAGCTACAAATAACGCAGGTATTTATTCATCACAAGGAGCAGGAATAAATATTCCTAATGGTGGTATTTCTAATACTATTTTTGGTTCTAAACAAGCCAATATTTCAGGCGGAACACAAGATTATTCAAGTATTTTTTCAAGTGAAAGTTCCAAAATAGTATCATACTATACGGGAACAACTGACTATGGTAAGTATAACTCAATTTACAACTCAAACTTGGGTAATATTTATGTTGAAAGCGGGCAATATAATACCTTGTTAGGTGGTAGAGGAAACTATATTTCAGCATCTACGGGCAATTACAACACAATTCAAGCATCGCAAAATTGTGATATTAAAATTAGTACTGGTGAATATAACGCATTTTATTCATCTTATGATAGTGATATTACAACAGACCTAACAAGAGCAATTGGTATTGGTTTAAGTGGTAGAACACTAACTGAAAGTAATACAACTTATACTGAAAACTCATACCACTTCGGACAAGAATATAGTAATACAACAAGTCAGACTGGTTCAACTCTAACGATAAATATGAATAATGGTAATATCCATTTTATTCAAGTTACGAATAATTTAGGTTTGACTTTAACTAACTTAAAAAATGGTGGAACATACAGAGTTGTTGTAGAAACAACTGGAAACTACACCCTAACAAGTTTAACAACAAGTGGATTTACACAAAAGAAAGATAGTAATTTCAACAATTTAACTAATACTGGATTTGTTGAATTGACCTTTACTTGTGTAAATGGATATGTGTCTTGTCGTCATAGCGGCACTTTGTCATAATAATATTTAAGGGGGAGGATATGTTCTCCCCTTTTTAGCCTAATCGGTGGGTGTATAACTCACAAAATTATATTATAGATTATAGATATGGAAAATAAGAAAAAAAATGACCTAAGGATGTTCGAGTTCGGTGCTGGAGCACAACTCCCATCGTTCGAGGAGGTTATCAACTCAAAGCCTTATGTGTTCTTTGGTAATGATAATTTATGGCCTCAACACTCAATCCAAATGTATAACTGGTCTTCAATTATGAGAGCCTGTGCCAATGCCGTTATTAGTGGAGTTATTGGTAAGAATATGTTGATTGACGGGAAAGAAGCAATAAAGATGGTAAACTCAACAGAGACGATTTACGACATCTTTAAGAAGGTAGCCATAGATTTTGTTATCCATAATGGTTTCTCGTTAAATACGATTAAAAGAAGAGACGGAGAGGGTATTGCTAACCTTTACCATATGGACTTTTCTAAATTAAGAAGTGGTAGAGTTGACGACTTTGATTATGTTAAAACCTATTGGTATTCTGCCGATTGGACTTTGGTAAACAAATACAAGCCCGTTGAACTTGAATCATTCAGTTTAGCAGCTGATGCTCCATCTCAAGTGTATTATGCCTTCCCATATCACCCTAATCAAAAATACTACCCACTACCTTATTGGATTGGTGGTCGTATGGCAACGATGTTGGATATTGAGATGATGAATTACGAACTCAATTATATCCAACAAGGGTATTTCCCATCTTTGTTTATTTCGTTGAATAACGGAGCAGCAAACGAGGAGGAAAGAGATATGATTTATAGACATATGGAGGAAAGGTTCTCATCTGGTAACCGAGCTGGTAGTATGATTTTGGCATTCTCTGACTCAAAAGAAAATGAACCAACAATCACCCCTATTCAAGCAGCAAATAATGCTGATATGTTCTTGGCATTATCAGACCAAGTAGAACAAAAAATCTTAACAAGTTTTAACATCACAAATCCATTATTGGTTGGTATTAAAACTGCGGGACAATTAGGTAATAAAAATGAAATGGTGGAGGGTTACGAACACTTCATTAAATCAGTTATTATTCCTAAACAACAATACCTTATTCGTGAGTTTGAGAAATTGTTATTCTTTATGGACGGACAAACACATAAGATTACAATAGAACAAAATAAGTTGTTTGAGGATGAAACAGCTACGGGGGGTATGGTAAATCCATTACAAAATCCACAAGACACACAAGTAGAAATATGAGTTCAGTAAGAGGTATTTTATTAGTAAGTGAAAAGAAGGTTAAATCCTTCTCCGATATAAATGAGAATCTTGATTCAGCGTTGTTGTTACCTATGATTGAGGTGGCACAAGAAATCGGTTTACAAACTTTGTTGGGTTCTCGTTTTTACAATCACATTTTGGACGCAGCATCGGGTAACACCTTGACTGGGCCTGAGACAATTCTTGTAAATGATTATATTGCCCCTTATTTGTTATGGAGAGCAGTATATGAGGCAACACCTTCAATCTATATGAGGTTGATGAATAAGAGTATTTCTATTGGTGAATCACCGAACTCTAAGGCAATTGACAAGGGTGATTTATCGTATCTTAGAAATATTCAACAATCACGATACGAGTTCTATTCTATGCGCCTTATGGATTATATTCAGTGGAGACAAGCAGATTTCCCCGATTATTTCCAATACATCGCACAAGATGGAATGCCAGCATCATCAGAAAACTATTTTGGTGGTATTCATATCGGGCCTGGTGCCAGAAGATTACCGAGTTATTATAGTGGATTACCAAATTATTCTGACCCTGCGTTCCCTGGTAATTGTTGTGGGGGTTCTTATTACAATTATTAAGATATGGATTTTGATTACATTTTAGCGTTCATCACCTCAACCATTACTGGTGTTTCAAGTTATCTTATCGGTTCTAAGAGAGCCAAAAAAGAAAATGATAACCTAACACTACAGAACATAGAAAAGTCCATTACAATTTATCAAACGATAGTAAATGACCTTAAAGGAGAGATTATTGAACTCAACAAAAAGGTTAAGGGACTTGAGGAAAAAATAGATGAGTTAATGGAGGAGAATATCACCTTAAAACATATGTTGGAAAGTAAATCAAGAAAAACTAAACAAATATAAATAATATTATTTTGGCAATTCCAAGTCCTTCATCGTCAGAAAATAAATCTAAGTTCGTTACTCGTTGTATAAGACAAATTGTCAGTGAGTATAAACAAGACCAAGCAGTGGCAATCTGTATCTCTAAATGGGATAATGAAAAGTTTGCTGAGTATCCCTGGAATAAATGTATTTCAGACCAAGTTGATAGAGGATATTCGGTAAAAACAGCAGAGAGAATCTGTGGTTGGATTAAAGCCCAAAATCAGTAAAGCTCCCAAAGTTTTAGATTTTAACCCCTTTCCCCAGAAGGGGTTTTTTTATGCTCTTAAAATCCGTGTCGTTTATTGAATTGTTTGTAAACGGGATTTGAGGGGTCAGTTATATCATACCCTAAACCTACTAATATCTGTTTTGCCATATCAACTTCCCATTCGTATAGGTTATTATTATCTATACGAGAATTGTTGTTTATGGGGTTATTTTCCATATGTATTTTTTTACATATTTTACATTCAGAATCACGACCGATTGTTCGTTTGTTGTTTCTAAAAAAATCTGCTTCTGGTTTATATTCTTTACAAGCTTTACACTCAATAAACATTATACCATCTGAATTGGTAAAGGTTGGGATTACAATATTATTACTCATATTGAAAAAATACTAATAATTTATATTATGATAAATAGAGGGGGGTTGGAGTTTTTCAAGTTTCACACAATTACTCATATCAAAAGCAAGTGCCATATTGCTTTATTTTTTTTCTCCACCCCCCTTTATTTAAGTATGTTAGAGAGATATCCATATTATTACAGAAAAGGGAATATAAAGACCCTACAACCACTTTCATCACCAACTATGAGTGATGTATCATCTTGGGTGTCAAAGATGTCTCAAATCAAATATTTTAACAACTATAGGGTATATCTCTTTGGTTCATTATCACAAGGATATTCTAACCCTACAGATATGGATATTCTTTTTACTGGTGGTGAGTATGACCCCGCTAAATTAAGTTGGTTGTTGGATATGGGATTGAATATTGGTATGAACGAAATAGGGGTCAATACAGACACTTTCTACATACCAGACATAAGTTACCTTGATTTACCCTTTGCTAAACCATTAGGTGAAGGATATTCAATCTATACGAGTTATGATTATGTGGTTGAGGCGATGGCTGGTGAGTTAAAAGTATTCAGAGATTACCAAAAGAATTATACTAATGGGTTGTATGAGTTCAAACATACTGGTAACGCACAAAAAGCAGTAATGAGAGGATATGTTCCGTCAAAACATATTTTGTTGAACTGACTTGATACTTTTTAATTTTTTCAATATATTTATTAGTAAGAGTGGATAATGGGTTGGAAACTTGACCCTCCACGACAAGTGAGATTAAATGACATTATTGACCTTCTGGGGACTTGTGTCTGTTGTCAGCCTGAGAAAGTAAGATTTTCAAGGTTCTCTTCTAGATGTATTAAGACTAGTCTAGCACTAGCAGCATCTAGAGGGGACTTGATTATTTACCGAGAAAGAAACTATCTCACTTGGAAAACAAGTTTATCTGTAAGAGAAAAATAGGTAGGTAGTATGTGGGTAAATGTTCCTCAAGAAAAACAAGAATTAGTAGATAAGGTAGTAGAAGATTTACCAGTATCTAAAATAAACTTATATGAGTTTTTAGATTCAGATGAGTATCTACCATTACTCATTAGAAACCAAGTTACGATGGAGAAATACATAAACGCCGTAACAGATTACTTAGACGCAGAAGACGAAACACGAGTTTTAAGAAACTTATTCTTGTCAATCTATATCTCCATATTCACACAAGAGAAATACGACCACCAGGATTACATAATGAAGATATATGAGTTCTTCAACGCATTAGAGGACATAGAATATTCCATACTCAACAAATCACACGATGATTTTGAGATGGTAAAAATAATGTTTGAGAAAGATATAGAATTACTTGACTAACGGATAACAAGTGTTATATTATCCGTATGAGTAATAACAAAGAAACAAAAGTATTTTTCAGAGTTGATAAACGCAACGATGAAAAGTGGGGTGAATCATTACCTCAACATTCCGACAAGTTCTTTAACTGGTTGGAGAACAAACAACTAAAGGAAGAGTTGTATTATCTTGAATTAAAAAAACAAAAATTATGAGTAAAGTATTGGTAAAATTGGAAATTGAAACTGATGTGGAAACCGCTTCAACCATATTGGATTTCATTAGTGAGAAACTAAACAAGAAACAACAAATAGAGCAAAGAACATACGAGGGTATTGGTGGTGATGTAAGTCCTACAACCTTCAATATGTCTAAATCAAATAAAGGCCCAAGATATTAAAAACAAAAAGAAACATTATGGCATATACAATTAAAAACAAAGTAAAAGATTACTTAGAGAAATTACCAGAACTCCGTGAAAACAAATTACATCTGATGAAAGCAATTTGGGAAGATGAATTAAAGTATTACAATATCCCTATGGAAGGATTTATGGAGGCATTACTTATTGGTAAATGTTCTCACCCCGAGACATTGCGTAGAACAGCAATGATTGTGGCAAATGAGAACCCACATCTTAAACCATCTGTTGAGGTTCAACTTAAAAATAAGGAGATGGAATTAAAGATGAGGGGTGGCAAGGGTGACCCTTGTTAAACAAGTATAAAAATATTTTATTTTTTTTCACATAAGGTTTGGCAGTGTCAAACCTTTTTTGTTTCTTTGTGGTATGGAAAACAACACACTATACGACTTGATGAAAAACAGCGACTACTCAAACGCTTTCAACAACTACTTCTTTCTTTTGGGCTGTGGTAAAAAACGACAAGCCAACACCTTTAAGAAAATTATGGATAAAATTGAAAAAGATTTTGCCAGTAAATAATTTTGTAGTATATTTGTAGAACAATAAAAAAACTAACACACTATGATTACTGAACTGACCCCCGAGATGAAAGAGTGGAACAAGGAACTCCACAAGAACCACAAAGAACTTATGTTGGAAGCCTTTGATTTATGGTGTAAACACGCTAAAAGATATGATGGTGGTATCTACGGGTTTGATTACGAGGGTAGATTTGCCTTCTCAAAAGACACTTATGATTTGGCTCGTATCTTTGAGATTTACTACGCTGAACTCAACGGAATAAAGTAAAAATATTTTATCCGTCCCCTTGACGGATTGATATTTATGATTATATTTGTAGTATAACAATTAAAAACTAACAAAATGGAACAGACAAAAACCACACGCAAGCGTTCAAAATTGAACCAAAAAGAAACAGCACAAATCAAGGAATTATTCAAGCCTGGTTTTATTATTGAAAAAATAGACCGAGAGGACTATAAGATGTTGAAAGTAGTTGTAGATGGATTTGAAGCATTAGGATACAAAGGTCAATCACAATTAGTGATTAAAAAAACTGAAACCGATTACCCTACGGAGTTGTCTTACGATATGGGAACTTTTACGCTTGAAGAAGTGAAGGAAGGCAAACCTAAAATCAAAGAAGAGGTTTATATTAGTAGATGGAACGAAATAACTTGGGAAAAGTTTATCAAATAATTTCGTAGTATAACAATTAAAAACTAACAAAATGGAAAACACAGAAAAAAACTTTTACATTCTCCACCTAATGAAGGGGGAACGAGTAGTTAAAGCATTTGAGCTCTTATCAGAAGATTTGATGGAGTTCAAGGAATATATCACCGACATCTACGGAAACGAAACTGGTGGTATTACAATCATTATTACGATAGAACTTTTGGATGACACAGAAGAGACCCTTGATGTATTTGATAACATTTAACAATTAAAAAAACAATTAAAAAAAAAACAATATGGCACAGAACAAAACCCCCCGAACAAAAGAAGAAGTAATCATTTTTCAGAACCAAAGTCACCTCATAGAACGACATTTCGCAAATTGCGGATATTGTCCTACACTTTTTGAGGTAGCACTGGCAACAGACCTTATGGTAGAGTTCGCAATGTATGGTTACTCATCAGAACTCAAAAAGAGATTTGATAATTTAGAGGCACATATGGCATCGGAACACAAATCACTCAAAGACCAAATAAAGTAGTTATTTGTTAGTTTTATCTACTTTCCCTCCATTTCTTAAATGAAGTGGAGGTTTTTTATTTTTACTGATATTTATTATTCGGATTACCACCATAAATTATTTAGTAATGAGTAAAGTATTTGATGAGATTTGTGAGTTGGATAAGTCAAAATAACGACTTGTGTCTTAACAAGGTTAGGGAGATTGTTAGTAACCCCGATGAAGCTGATGATTTATATCAGTCAGTCGTAGAACAACTCCTAAGGAAACCAGATAAGATTGACAAGGTTACCGATAAGGAAAAGTATTATTTCTTTATTAGGGTGATTAGAAACAATTATTTCTCAAAGACAAGTCCGTATCACTACCAATACAGAAAACCCTCAGAAAAGAATATACAAGTAAAAGAGGATATCTTAGAACAAATAGAAGATGAGGAATATAATGAGGAACAACCAAGCATGGAATGGATTAAAAATGAACTACAACATTTGGATTGGTTCTCAAGGGATTTATTCCTTTTATGGTTGGAGTTAAACACCATCTCAAATGTTTCAAGACAAACTCAGATACCCCTTAACTCAGTAAGCCGTTACATAAACAAAATTAAGAAAGAATTAAAAAAAAGATGGGACACGAGATAATTGAACCACAATGGACTTTTGAGGAATTACAGAACGCTCAGAGGTTACACGACAGACAAAGATACTCCCGTGAGGAGATTGACGAAATGTTTGGATTATACAACAGAATATTCAATACCAAGAAACAACCTACGGGGTGTGGAAAGTGTATTGTAAATGTGTTGGAATCACTTAGAAGAAAATACGATGAACTCAACAAAGGGTAAGGCAGGTAGACCTATTGGGACTACAAGAATTAAGATGAATAAATCTCAAGTAGAATCTCTCATTACAGAGAGTGTAAATGAGATTTTGAGTAATCATATGTCTTATACCCATTTCATCAAATACGCTCAAAATAAATGGGGTATTTCAGAAACGCAAGCAAACGAGTATTGGTTGCGATGTTGGACTTTGTTAAGGGAGAAATACCAGTTGGAAAGGGATATGTTGATAAACAAACATTTAGCGGCATATTGGAGCATATATGACTTGGCAATATCCAAAGATGATTTAAGTAACGCAAGACAAACATTAAACGACATCAGTAAGTTATTGGGTATGGCAGAAGCGGAGAAAGTTGATGTCAAACAAGAATTGAGAATAAAGTTTAAGTTCGGTGAGAACGAAGATTAAAAAATTATTCACTATATTTGTAAAAAAAATTATGGCAGTAGTATATTTTCACAGACGGAAAGACACCAACAAAGTATTCTATGTGGGTATTGGAAAAACTCGTGCTCGTTCTAAATCAACCATCAGTAGAAATAAGTTTTGGTGGAGTATAGTAAATAAAGTCGCTTATGATATTGAAATAGTTCATAATGATTTAAGTTGGGACGAGGCTTGTAAATTAGAAATCAAATACATCAAAGAGTTTGGTCGTAGAGATTTAGGTTTAGGGGAACTTGTCAATATGACAGATGGAGGAGATGGTATTGAAAATCCAAGTCAAGAAACCCGTAAAAAAATTAGTAAGGGTGTTAGTGGTGAAAAGCATGGTATGTTCGGTGTAAAACAAACAGACCAAGTAAAAGAAATAATCAGAAACGCAAATATTGGTGATAATAACTATTGGAGACATAATAAAATGACTTTGGAACATAGAAAAAAATTGTCATTAGCTAAAATCGGTAAAAGAGCACCTAATAGTAAAGTTAGTAATGATGATGTTTTATGGATTAGAGAAAATTATATCCCAAAAGACAAAATATTTGGTGGAATAGCAATAGCAAAAAAATATAATTTGACTAAATCAGCAATTAGTGGAATAATAAACCGAAAAACATATACCGATATCTAAATAAAAAAAATGAAGACAACTAATTTTGACGAGAAAATTGAGGATATTAAAAATGGTATGAGTTATACAGAATACCTCACTAAATGGAGTTGTAATGCCTCAAACTATTATTACCTAAAAAGAAACTATTTTGATGAGGTTGAAACAAAAAGATTTCAATCACCAATACAGAAACAGAAATACGAAGATGTTGAAAAGGGTATCACCCTAAAAGA
>Ga0222714_10004335_pt1 | contig 13957 bp, 22 predicted proteins | sample C33_3DmetaG_FD_165048 | JGI IMG/M metagenome (GOLD analysis project Ga0222714, IMG submission 165048) | Estuarine water microbial communities from San Francisco Bay, California, United States - C33_3D | ecosystem: Environmental > Aquatic > Marine > Unclassified | place: USA: California... | reverse complement strand
TAAATTTTTAAAAAAAAAAATTAATATTAAAAAAAAAAAAAAAAAAAAAAAAAAAAAAAAAAAAAAAAAAAAAATTTAAAAAAAAAAAAAAAAAAAAAAAAATTTTTCAAAAAAAAAAAAAAAAAAAAATTTTGAGCGTGCTCTCTCTCTCTCTAAAAACAAAAAAAAAAATGGTCAAAAAAGTATAAAAAAAGTATATTTTTTTTTCCCACCTAAAATCTCTTGGTTTTTTTTTGACCCTTGAAAAATAAAGGTTTAAAATTCTTTTAAAAAAAAAAAGTATAAAAAAAGTATAAAAAAGTATATTATGGTGTGAGTCCTTATAAAAATGAATATACTTTTTTTTTGGAAATGGTAAAAATATGTTTTAAAAAAAAAAAAGTATAAAAAAGTATAAAAAAAGTATAAAAAAAGTATATTTTTGAAAAAAAATTTATTTAAAAATAAAATATTCTAATAAAGTAAAAGGAAATGACTACATACAATTGTGACGTTTGTAATTTTTCGACAAAAATTAAAACTCACTTCAATAGACACTTAAACACTCCTAAACACATCCGTAACAATTCCGTCACTAAAACAACCATGGAGGGAAAACAAAAAAAAAGTATATTTTTTGACCCCAATTTGACCATTTTTGACCATTTTGGGCAAAATTTTGACCCCAATTTGACCATTTTTGACCCCAATTTGACCATTTTTGACCCCAAATCGCAAAAAATCGCAAAAAATGATAAAAAATCGAAAAAAAATGAAATTAAACAAAGATTTATTTGTGAACTATGCAAAAAAAGTATGAGCACAAAAGGACACCTAAAAAGACACTTAAAAAATAGTTGTCCTAAGATAAGAGAACACCATAGTATTGAAGTTAGTAAAGTAGAACAGAAAGTAATAGAATCAAAAAATGAGACTGAGTTACTTAAGGATTTATTATATGAACAAAAAGAAATGTTTAATGAAGAAAGAAAGGATTTATATTCACAAATGGAAAAATTATTAGATAAGGTTGGTCATACAACAAATATTCAATCTAATATAAGTAATACAATTAATTTAAATAGTTATGGAAATGAGGATTTGAGCCATATTACGGATACTTTAAAAAATGAATTAATAAAGATTCCATATGAAATGATCCCCAAAATGATTGAAGCAGTACATTTCAATGACCAAAAACCAGAAAATAAAAATATATCATTATCAAATATAAGAGATAATAAAGTAAAAATATATTCAGAAAAGGGTTGGATTTATAAAGATAAACTAGAAACAATTAATGATTTAGTTGAAGGAAAATATTTTATTTTGGAGAATTATTATGAGAAGAATACTGATGACTTAGAAAATGAAAATAAGACAAATTATGTTAAGTTTAGAGAATTTTTTAATGCCGAAGATAAGGAATTAGTATCAACACTAAAAAGAAAATGTGAGCTTGTTTTATTTAACAACCGTGATAATAAAAATTGATTTTTATTAATATTTTTTTTATATAATTAATCAAATAACAAATCTTCAAAATGACTACACAAACACAACAACCATCATCAGTTTCATATACAAATGATGATGAATCTTGGAAAACATATGAAGAAGCAGTTGAATATTATTATAATAATTACCCAGAAGAGCATTATTTTACATATCCTGAATTTACAGTACAAAAACTAGGATTGGATCAAAATGTTCTTAATTCTTTGAATAATAATCCAGAATTTAGGAATAGAGAAAATATTAGAGACTGGATGAAAAGCCTAAATATTACACTAGATGAACTTTATTTTGTTGGATGGTAGATTTTAAATAATATAAATAATAAATATTATATTTTCGAATTATAATAACGATTATAAATAAATTATAAAAGCCTATTATAATGGAATTAAAAAATTTTTTTTTGAAATATTCTATAGCATCATGTATATTTTATATTGTAATGAGTAGTTTTATAATAAAATATATAACTGAATTAGAGAAGAAAAATTGTGAATGTTCAAATTATTGGTATAGAGATTTTATCAAATACTATACATGTGTTATAGTTATAATAGTTATGTTGTATGCCTTTAACCAAACACATTTTTTAAAAACATTACAATCTAGTAATTTAGCTCTATTTTTTATGGCTATAATTAAATTCATATCATTGATATATTTTGGTGTTATAATATTTTATTTTATGAAATTAAAAAATAGTGATTGTAAGTGTTCAAAAAATTGGAAGAGGAAATCTTTATTATATCCAATAATAATATTTTCATTAGGAATGTTAGTATTTATATTTTTTATGATGAAAAATACAATAAGTTACTTAGTATAAATATACTTAGTATAAATATACCTAGTATAATTATAAATACAAAATATTTGAATATATTTTATGGTTTTTACATAGATTAATTTTGTTTTTTTTATATTTTAAAATATTAATGTTTAGAAATTTATTTATTAATTTCGATAAAAAAATTAATCTATCAAATATTGAAATACAGAACATAGATATTTTAAAAGAGATTATAGAAAAAAAATATGGTTTAAAAAACGACACATACTTCATTTTGAATAAAGGAAAATTAGTAAATAAATTAAAAAAAATTTCAAATAATGATATTTTAGAAATTATAAAAAAAAAAAAAGGTGGTGAGTTATTTTTCCTTGGGCAAATTGCATCTGTTTCTGGTATAATTGCTGTTTTAATTGTTTTGATGAAACCATTAATTGATATAATAAAAATAATGGTAATGATAATTAAAATTATTGGACAAATCTTAGCATTGTTTCCACAAATAATTGAAACAATATTACTTGTATTTAATCCAAAGAAATTTATTGATGATATACTATTTGGTGTTACGTACGCTATAAAACTTGTAATAGGGGGAATGATGGATTCAATTGATTCAGGTACTCAATCTAACAAAGGTGAAGAAGAACCAGATAATGTACCAAAGGTATGTTTGCCACCAACATTATTTAATTTGTTTTTGTTAATAATATGCCCACCATTAGCATTAATGATTCATTTAGGAAGTGGATTACAAGGAATATTTTTGGTTATTGTATGTGCTATATTGACAATATGGTGTTATTATTTCCCAGGATTAATATTTGCTGCTATGCATATACTTTGTTAAATTTCCCTCCCCTCCGTCCCATAAATATAACAAATAAATCAATAATAAAATTGATAGTAAAGTTATAAAAAATATTCAAAATAACTTAATATTAAATTATTAACTCCATTTCAAAGCAAATAATAAATATTTTATTTTTTTATTACTATATTTTAATGATTGAAAAACTATTACTAACTAATAGTCATTTAGTGGAACACTTTATGTTACCTCCAGTTCCATTTATTCCTATGTTATTTCCTGTTATTATGATATCATATGTTTTATTCAAATGTAAAGATATTTTAATTCCATTACTAGAATTAGTACCAAAAGCAATAGAATTAGTATTGTTATTATTTAATCCTAAAAAATTCATTGATGATATACTATTCGGTGTTACATATGCGATAAAACTTGTAATAGGTGGAATGATGGATTCAATTGATTCAGGTACTCAATCTAACAAAGGCGAAGAAGACCCAGATAATGTACCAAAAGTATGTTTGCCGCCAACATTATTTAATTTGTTTTTGTTAATAATATGCCCACCATTAGCATTAATGATTCATTTAGGAAGTGGATTACAAGGAATATTTTTAGTTATTGTATGTGCTATATTGACAGTATGGTGTTATTACTTTCCAGGATTAATCTTTGCGGCACTACATATATTATGTTAATTATTATGTTAATTATTATGTTAATTATTATGTTAATTATTATGTTAATTATTATGTTAATTATTATGTTAATTATTATGTTAATTATTATGTTAATTATTATGTTAATTATTATGGTAATGGTAAATATGTTAATCTAAAATATGCTTTATTAATTATTTAAATAAATAATTCAATATAGTTTATTATTGAAAATCATTTATTGGTTTATTATAATGGACAATATACAAATAATTATTAAATTATATGAAAACAATGATATAAAAAATCAGTGTGATTTAATAGATAAGACAGATTTAATAAACCAAAAAGAAATAAGAGATAATACAGAAAAAATCATAAATAAATTCAAATGTAAAAAAAATAATAGTTCTATAATTTTTAAAACATTTAATAAAAATACAAAAATTAAAGATATTTTAAAAAGTTTAGAAATTGAAGATAGTTATTTGTTATTTTGTGGAAAAATATTAAAAGAAGATAAAACGCTTGTTGATTATGGGATACAAAACTACGATTTAATATTTGAGAATAAAAGAATAAAGGGTGGTATTTTTTCAACGATTGTTAGAGCATTAGTTAAAATTGTTGAATTTTTCATATTAATTTTAACATATTTAGATGATTTTATTATGATTTTTGTAAAACTTGTTGAAATTATACCATTAATATTTAATCCAAAGAAATTCATTGATGATATACTATTTGGTGTTACATATGCGATTAAGCTTGTTGTCGGTGGTATGATGGATTCAATGGATTCAGGTACTCAATCTAATAAAGGTGATGAAGATCCAGATAATGTACCAAAATTATGTTTACCTCCAACATTATTCAACTTGTTTTTGTTAATAATATGTCCTCCATTAGCGTTAATTATTCATTTAGGAAGTGGATTACAAGGAATATTTTTAGTAATTGTATGTGCAATATTAACAGTATGGTGTTATTATTTCCCTGGATTAATCTTTGCGGCACTACACATCATATGTTAATGTTAATGTTTATGGTAATTATATCTAATTTTGTTTAGTTTAAATATAAAAATATTTATTTATATTAATGACTTCTTTAGAATATGGAAAGAAATGTAAAAAAAATAGCGATTGTGCTTCAAACATATGTTCTATGAAATATAGAGAAGGTGAACCACAAGGTCGTTTTTGTTTAGAAGGTGATGGAAATAAATATACAAAGGAGTGTGAATTTCCAAGAGATTGTGTTTCAAATAAATGTGTAAAAATTTATAATGACCAAAATAAATTTATTGGTAAAAAATGTTTAAAAGGTAAAAGACAAGTGAAAGATTCAGCATTAGATAATCTATTTGGGAAAACACCACCTTCACGATATGGTGTAAATAATGAAGAATATATGAATAATAAAATGGCTTCTATGGGTCATGCAGGTCCTGTAACAGAAATTATTGTTATTGTTTTTAATATTTTAGGAGATTTATTTTCCGTTCTAATATATAATTTTAGGGAATGTTCACATGACTATGAAAGGCAAGGATTAATTTATGGTCTTTTTATGGCTATAGCTACATCAGTTTTTAATGCATTAATGGGTCCATATGACGAAGGTATTTTCTGGGGTGGTTTACAGAAAAAATACTATGACAAAGAAAACAATAAATGTAAGGCAAATTCAAATAGTTTTGATATGTGGTATGTTAGAACCATAATAACAATATTATTTCCACCAATGGGAGTTTTTATGGCAAAAGGATTATATGGTATGGGAGATATTGTTATGACATGTATTTTAACAACAATTTTTTATTTCCCAGGACTTATTTATGCTTTTGCTGTTATGTCTACTTCAAAGGCAAGTATTAAAGAAAACGAATTATTGAGAAATTTTAGTTAATAAATATTTTAATTTTATTTTATAATTATAAGTATGAAAACAAATATTGAAAACTTTAAAACAAAGGCTGAATGCAGAGCAGAAGTTGATGCAAAAAGAAATGATGGACAACATACATTAAAGGAAGCCATATTTGAAGGAGGTATAGGTTATGGTAAAGTATGTGTACCAACAAGTTTAAATGATTTTGTAATGATGATTTTATATCCTCCATTATATGTATTTTTTAATCAAAAGGGAAAGGGATTTAAAAATATTTGGCAAATATTACTTTCATTTATATTAACATCATTCTTTTATTTCCCAGGACTTATACACGCATTATACACAAAATATAATACTAAGTGTGGTAGTGTTTTGGATGACGATAATGGAGTATAAAATGAGGTTGTTTTTTGTTTAATTTTAATTTTTAAATTCATTCTTATTAATTTACTTTGCCTTTATTGAAATTTTTTGTTTATTATGTTAATTAAAATATAAAATATATTTATACAAACACTTATGTCAAATAAATCATTAAATAAATCATTAAATAAATCATCAAATAAATCATCAAATAAATCATCAAATAAATCATCAAATAAATCATCAAATAAATCATCAAAGAAATTAAAAGTTGTTGCAAAAGACCCATATGATTCAAAAATAATTGATTATTGTGATTTGGATTAATAACAACAAATACAACAAATCCATTAAAAAATAAAATAATGAGTGAAATAGGAGAAATCTTTGATATTTATTGCGTTTCAAAATCTAATAAGCCATTAGCAGGATTAGATTTTTCAGCATATGGAAAAAGGAAGTTAAGAAAACTAAATGTATCAAAAGTTAATGAAGTAATAGATTATTCTAATTATAAAAATGTACAATACTTACATAATAAACAAACTGGTGGTATGTATTTAAAAAGTGTATTTTTCTTACCAGAAAATTATGAAAAAGCATTAAAACTTATGTATGTATTGTGGTCACCAGAATTTGATAATAGTAAAGGTGAAAAATCTATGTTCATTGGATTATTGTTTGGCTACAAAAAAGAAAATATAATACATTTTTACAAGATTAATTTTGATAAAGAAATAACAATAAAAGATTTAGATAAAGTTGAAAGGAAACTATTTAAAATGAAAGTAACATTGGAAGATCTACAAAAATATCATAAAATAGTTCACAAAACAAGTGTTGAAAATATTTGAAAATATTTGATAGAATATAACTCTTGAAAATATTTGATAAAAAAAATATTTATAGGTGAAAATATGTATAAGAGTAATAGTATTATTAATTTAATCACTATAGATATAAAATTCAATGAATAATGACATGCTAATCAAATTAATAATATTTTTCTCAGCCCTAGGATTAATTATATTGAATCTTTTTATAAAATTAGTATATTATATTTTAATTATAACTAAGTTAAATAAATTCAATATAAAATTAGATCAAATTATGGATACATTTAATATGAGTATTTTTTGTAATTCAAAGTCTATTTATAGAAAAATAAAAAATATAAAAACACAAAATGAAATTAATAATTTAATTAAAAAAAGAGAAGAGGAAATATTAAATCCATTTAATTTAAAAAAAATAGATATCAAAGAAAACCCAGAATTATTAAATAATTTTAATTGTGTAATTTGTTTAGAATCGAACACAGATTTTGAATATGATTATGATTATGATTATGATTATGATATAAATATTAATTTTGATGAAAATAATAACGATAATAATAATATACAATATAATAAAGTCAATAACTTATCATATAATGAAAATATGCTTATTGAAGCACAAAATCAAATACAAATATTATTAAATACAAAGAAAATATATGAATTAAATTGTGAACATAGTTTTCATTTAGAATGTATAAATAATTGGTTACAAGTTAAAAATAAATGTCCATTATGTAATCAACAAGCATACTTTTAATATTTTTAATACTTTTAATACTTTTAATATTTTTAATAAAATGTATTATCTTTTATTTTTATATATAATTATATTATAAATGCATGGTCTAATTTACTTTATACTTTATTGTATATTAAGATATTTAACTCAAAATATGAAGAATAAATTATTTTTAAAATATTATGAAAATAACCCTATAAAAATTTATGATATTGGTTTTGAATATATCCCAATAATAAATTGTCATTTCCTAGATGATGTTATGGTATTATTACCAATAATTTTATGTTTTTACTATAAAATTAATTTTAGTAACTTTTTATTTTTGTTGACATGTATATACTTATTAAGAGAATTAACAACAACAGTAACACTTTTACCACCAACACCATTTTGTTTTAAAAGAAATAATGATAAAATGAATATGTCAAAGATATTAACAAAATTAGCAGGTACATGTAATGAAACAATATTTAGTGGACATACAACATTTATGTTATTATGTTTTTTATTTGTGTTACCAAAAATCAATAATAATTATATTAAAATCGCAATTTATGCATATGCCTTACTTACAAGTTTTATTATTGTTGCTATGAGAAGTCATTATACAATTGATGTTGTATTGGCTTGGGTTATATGTGTATTAGTATATGTTTCATTTTTTGGAAATAAAATAGTAAAGAAACTTATTTTAAATTAAAAATTAAAATTAAAATTAAAATTAAAATTAAAATTAAAATTAAATATCTTTGATATAGTATTATTATTAAATATCTTAGTATTATTTAAATATGTCACAAGAAAAAGATAAACCAGTATGTATTCCAAGTGTTTTAGGACCAATGTTATTGTGTTTTATATTTCCACCATTATTTGTTTTTGTTCATGAATTAAAAAAGGATCCACCATTTCAAAAACCTCAACAAATATTTTTAAGCATGTTAATGACATGTTTTATGTATTTCCCTGGATTAATACATGGTCTTTCTTTAATTAGAAAAGAAGGTACATGGACTGATAACTATAGCGGAGGAGGTTTATAATTATAATGAAGAAATATAATTATAAATAGATATGAATTAAATTAAATTAAATCAATAGTTTAGCAGTAATAGGTCTATGGTCTGAAGTATAGTTTAAATACTTCAATTTAAAATCAGTGGGTAATAGATTGTTGAACTTTGAATTGAGTGTTTCACATTTATTAATTAATTTTATGTTTTTACTAATAAGTATATTATCAATACACTTTTCATAATAACCTTCTTTTATCTTATCTAAATTATTCGGATTTAAGCTTGTTTTTATATTTTTATTTATTGGTATTAATATTTTTTTAGTTTTTCTAATTTTATATGATTTTTTAAGTTCTTTGTTAAAATCTCCAAAAATAATTACTTTAACATTAGATTTACATTTAGAATATTTAACATATTTTGATAAAACACTATTTTTATATATTAAATCATAAATCTTATTAATATATTTAACTTCCCATTCGTAATTTAAATGAGGTCCATGAAAATTACCAACAACTAATAAATTATTTGTATTTTTATCAATAAATGTTTGATATAAAAAAGGTCTACCACATTCATCTAAATCTCCAAATATTCTTTTACCAACTTTTTTTAATTTATTTGAATTATAAATAATAATACTATGTTCTTTACATGATTTACTATATACCATTTTATAACTACTACCTAAATTCTTAATAATATTTGTCGTTAATTTTATATTTGCCTCTTGTAATCCTATTAAATCAAATTTAGTATGTGAAGCAACTTTTGAAACATTCCCAAAACACATATTATTACCATTTTTCTTTTTAGTTTTACTACATTTTATACCATAATTAACAGCAGACCCTTGTTTGGTTTCACCAGACATACACTCCCAACATACATTATATGTTAAAACATTTAGTGTTGTCATTAATATATTTAAATGATATATAAAAAAATTATTTTCATAAAATTTAAAAATATTTTGATTTCAATATATCAATATACCAATATTTCTGTATTTAAAGTATATAAATTTCAAGATTGTGCTTTCTTGCTTTACGAATAGTGCTCCATGTTCCAGAACGCAACTCTTCCTTATTTTTATCAATTGGACAAGCAATTAATATTGATGAGTTTTTTACAATAGCTAAATTTCTTTCTAAATAAGGTTTTTCATCCATAATCAAATCACCTTTATTAAAGGATCTAAATTTAGGATAATTTGGTGGATAAATATCTATTCTAATTTTTTAATTTGGGTGTATATTTCTAAAATTTACACATATATTATGGAAATCGGTATCCGAACCAACACAACCTCCATGTGATACAATTAAATTATTATATTTATCAAGTATTTTAATTATTTCTTCTTTTTGGTTATCTGTAATTCCATGACGATTTCCTGTAAAACCAATTTTAATTTGTTCTTCCATTATAGTTATTTTTTTTTAAATAATAAAAAAAATAATAAATCAATTTTAATAAATATTGTAAATAACATTAGTTATAATAAAAAATTATTTAACAATTATATATGAAAAATTTAGAAGTTAATGACTTTGTTGGAATATCATTTTGGATTATTTCTATTTCTTTAGCCGCAACAACAGGTTTCCTTTTAGTTGAAAGAAAAAACGTAAAAGAAAAATGGAAAACACCTATATCGGTATCAGCAATCGTAACTGGTATTGCTGCTTCGCACTATTTTTATATGAGAAAAATTTGGGTCAATTCAAAGATTAATCCTGTTGTTTATAGATATATTGATTGGATATTAACAGTTCCATTACAAATTATTGAGTTTTATTTAATATTGTCAGTAGCAAAAAAAATACCAACATCATTATTCTATAAATTGCTTGGTGCTAGTATAATAATGATTGTTTTTGGTTATCTTGGAGAAACAAAATTAATAAATAAAACTATTGGTTTCATTATTGGAACTATTGCTTGGTTATATATATTATATGAAATATTTTATGGAGAAGCAGCTAAAATAAAAGAAACAACAGAAGACAAATCAATAGTATTTGCATTTGATGCACTTAAATATATAATATCAATAGGTTGGGTTATTTATCCAATCGGGTATTTACTAAATAAAGAATATATGAATTTAGTGTATAATTTAGGTGATTTAGTTAATAAGATATTATTTGGATTAATAATATGGTATGCTGGAAAGATGCCTATAACAATATAGAAAAAAAATATTATTTATTTAAAATATTCAAGACTAATAAGTTTTTTTTAAATAAATTATTAAAATATATTTACTTTAATTTAATCACAAAATCTATAGTTCATTTCTATATATAATTTTTTTAAAATATTTGGTTGGTAAAAATCCTTTATCATCTCCAGGTGTTAATATAACACCATTTGGTGATTCATAAAATTTAAATCCATCTTTTAGTGTTTTTTCTAAATCAATAAATATAAATACTTCACTCGATTTCCTCATTCCACTAACAACTTTTGAAACATCAAGATTAGTTGTAAAGTGAATATGGATTCTTTCCATTTTATTCAAACCTTCTGCTTTTATTTTTTCAATTACATTAAAATATGTTCCATGTACAATATCTTTTTTTTTGTATAAATTAAAATTTTCTAAGGTAATTGGTGTCAATATTTCACTTTCTATTTTTATAGAATGTCCTTGGTTAGCAGCAATGTATAGTTTTCCATATTTTTCTTTTAGAATCATTCTTTTTTTATTACAATTATTTACAATATTTTTTAATTCATCAATAGTTAAATCTTTTAACTTAGGAATTTTTAATAATGAATCAACATCAATAAATCCATTACTATCCATATTTAAATTATAATTTGAAGCAGTGTGACGTAGTATAGTAACAATAAGCCGTGAAGCTTTATTCAGTTTTTTATTTAGAGTACTCATAGTAACAAGTTATGCAGAATTTTTGATATTTTTTTTATATTTTTTTTTTATAATTAATTAAAAAGTTATAAATTTATTCAATTTTTATTTACAATAAACAAAAAATATGGTTGGGCTATATATGATTTTCTATATTAATATATAAATGAAACCAAAAAGTTATAAAAATATTAAAGAAGCTCATGAAAAATTAAATTATCCAGGAAGCTATAGAGTAGGGACATTAATAAAGGATAATATAGTTTTAAGAATTTATAGTAATTCCAAGATAGCACATGATTATTTTTCTAAAAATAGCACTGAATTTAATTATGTAATAAAATCTGATAAAATCTACAACGCTTTTATGAATACTAAAAAAACAAATCAGTTGGTTGATGTTTTCAAAAAAGATTTAGAAACTAATAGTGTTAAGTATTATGGCAAATATAGAATTAAAGGATTTAGAGAAAATAAAAAATATGTATTGTTAGCTTTATCAAAATAAAATAATTTATTTTAATAAAAAATAAATAAGTAAAAACAAAACGTAGTTAATCAAAAAACTTTAACTATTATTTCATAATAATTAGTAAAAAAGAAAAAAAAATTTTATTAAATAAATTAATGACAATCCCAATAGATTATAGAATAAATGATAATAGATCTGCGAAAGATTTGACAAAAAAAACATTAAGTCACTATTTACTAAAAGACGTATTAAATATTTTTGGAAAAAGTTTAATGACATGTAAAATAGAAGAGTCATGTAACTGGGCTATAGAATTATTAGTAAGTGGGTGCTACGATAAATTTTGGGATAAAATCTTTTCTATTTTTCTTAAAAATATTAATATTAATAATCCATTATTACCATTATTTATATATAAAAGGTATTGTAAATTTTTAGATTACTATAATAAGTTTGAAAATAAATTAGAATTAAGAAATAACCAAGTTATTAGAAATATGTTTTGTGAAGTATGTGTTGTTATTTGTATTAGTTTAAAATTAAAACCAATAGGATTTACTAAGATTACAGAAAATGATTTTAATTTAAATTATTTGGGTTCAAAAATGAAAGCAGATAAGGAAACCTATGTTAGTGATAAATTAAAATTTGGTGATCCAACTGAAATGAAAATAATAATGAATGAGTTTAATTATTGTTTAAATACAAAAAACTATGAACTTTGCAATTATTGGATAAGTTGGGCATTAGATTATGAAAAAAAGAAAACCAAAAAGGATAAAATGTATATTTGTGGATTAAGAGAAATAGATAATATAAATTCAAAATTTAAAAATGATTTATGTTGGTTTATATGGGAAATTATAATAAAAGAATCATTTAAATTATCTAATACTGTTAAGAATAATATACAAGCATTGTATAAATTATATAAATATGATTTTAAACCAACACAAAAAGCAAAGAAAAGTTATTATATTTTGTATGCTATAAAATATTTCACCGATATTTATAATATTGATAAACAAATAATACCTAATTTAAGTATTGTAATTCAAGCTTGTAGTAACATAAATTTTATTTTTATCGATAAAATAAATAGTTGTGTAAATAAAGAATTAAAATATGTACAACAAAAAAACCATGAAGAAAATGTTAGCGTTATAACTAAATCTAAAATAGATAAAGAGAAAAAAGAAAAACTTAAGCATCTGAAGGATATAGCAAACGAAAAAATGCGACTAAAAATAAGTGCAGTTGAACAAATTGATTCTTTATTAATAAATGGTAAGATTTGATTTGAAAAAAAACAATAATAAACAAAAAAAACAATAATAAACAAAAAAACAATAGTAAACAAAAAATCTCCTATAATAATAATGAATTCATTAAAAGATTTAATAAACGAAGAACGTGGTAAATTAATTGTAAAAAAACATGATTTCGATAAAAAATATGATTTAGATTGTACAGTAAACTATTATTTAAAAGATAATGGGAAAATTTATGGTTATAATAAAGATAAACTTTTTTTCGAAGCAAATTATCAAGTTATAGGAACTGTAAATGAAAAAAATTGTTTTTTTAGATGGGCATGGTCAAATCCCTCGATACCTGAAAAATCATTAGAATATGCAAAGAAAATGATAAAATATGGCGAAGACAAAAGAATACCACAACTATTAAATACAAAATTAAAAGGTAAAACATTTGGATTTAAATGTTTAGTATTAGGATCTCATATTAATAATGATTGTGAAACATATGTTGTATATAAGAAACCAAGAACAACATTAATGGTTTATATGTTAATAAGAAATAGCAGAAAACCAAGAATTTCACATAAAAAATTCATGGATAATGAAATTAATATTGAGAATAAATAAAAATTATTAAAATATAAAATAAAAATTATTAAAATATAAAATAAAAATTATTAAAATATAAAATAAAAATTATTAAAATATAAAATAAAAATTATT
>Ga0222714_10004334_pt1 | contig 13957 bp, 10 predicted proteins | sample C33_3DmetaG_FD_165048 | JGI IMG/M metagenome (GOLD analysis project Ga0222714, IMG submission 165048) | Estuarine water microbial communities from San Francisco Bay, California, United States - C33_3D | ecosystem: Environmental > Aquatic > Marine > Unclassified | place: USA: California... | reverse complement strand
GAACTGATAAGCCCCCAAAAGATAGGGTTTTATTGATGTCAAACTTGTTGATACGCGAAGCAACCAGCGATGATGCTGAGGCAGTTCGTTCGATTTACAACCATGAAGTCGAAAATGAAACTTCAACGATGGACCTTGTGCCGCGAACTCTTGAAATGCAACGCGAATGGATCGCTGCTCGAAGCGGAGCATTCTGTGCGATCATTGCCGTTGACGGAACTGGAGAAGTTCTCGGCTTTGGTGCGCTTAGTGAATATAAAGATCGAAGTGGATATCGATCAACAGTCGAAAACTCTGTCTATGTTCGTCGAGATGTCGCCAGACGCGGCATCGGCAAGCAGTTGCTTTCGCACTTGATTGAAACAGCAACTATTTCTGGATTTCACTCAGTAATCGCACGCATTGAAGCACAGAGCACCTCGTCGCGCACCTTGCATGAATCTTGCGGTTTCGAGCTTGTCGGTGTCGAAAAACAAGTTGCACGAAAATTTGGCAAGTGGCTTGATATCGCCGTTATGCAAAAGCTTCTTTAAACCTAAGCCAAAAAATTTTCACCGTACATGTCTAAGTACAAAGGTGAAAGACTCGAGTTAAAAGGTGCGAGTTTTGCGATCGAGTTTTTTGAAAGAAGTGTATGAAACTTCTCTCGGTAAAGATTCTGCATCTGTTCGTGATCTGATTTCGGAGTGTTCAGAGATTTGTAGAAGTCAAGGCAATAGTCGCGAATATGTTCTGGCGAACTCTGTTCTACTGTTATTCCGGCTTGATCGAACGCCGTTGATCCCAAGAATCTTCCTGCACCCGATTCGAACACTTCCGACAATGACATTGCGCGCCCCAATTTTTGACTGATCAATCGCGCAGGCACCCAAGTGACCAAGCGCGTACCAGCGAAGCAAAGCGAGTATTGAGCGATATCAACATACAGAACTGGCACTCGGCCAACTAGTGCGACTGCGTCCGGCCCAGACATTGTCGAGACGACACACTTTGCATGTGCAGGTAAGTAAACATCTAATAACTCGCTTTTGTCTTTGCTGTTTGCGTAGTCAATTATCTTTGTGCCGGCGGTTTGAAATGTTCCTGCAGCACCAAGTTTGATTACAGCAACACCCCGGTCGGCCAGAGCTTCTGCAGCCAAAAGAAAGTCTTCGAACGACCGACTTCGCAATGTGCCACTCGATGAAGGACCGGTAGTCGGTGGCGCCCAAGCGGCTTCACGCACGATCAGACATATATATGGTTCTCCCGGCTCGATTCCGACATGGCGCAAATAGTCCTCACCAGTCTGGGTTTCAGAAGCTGTGAATTTGAGATGCGACTCGCAAAGATCAAGAACGTGATCGTTCTCATGCAATTTGTCAAACTGCAAGACCTTCATCTCGAAATTTGGCAACCACTTGCTAGCCCGGTGTATCGCATCAACAATTGCCGATGGCAGCACAAACAACTCACGTCGCCATATTTCGACGAGAGCTTTGTTCACTTGGTCTTTAGATTTACCGAGGGACCAAATCAAAATGCGCTTTGGATCGCCAACTGATCTTGACCCCTGGCTCGCAAAGTTGCTCAGAACTTTTTCAGGCTCGAGAGCCAAGTGCCCAAACAAAGTGACATTTGGAAGCACAAACTCGACTATCACGAATTTTTTCAGCAGATAAAAAACCAAAACAACCGGCAGGGCCAAGAGCCGCAAACCAATCTGAACAAAGGTTCTTAGTACCTTCATTTCAATAATTAATCTTTTTGAATCAATAAGGCAAGTCGGTCAAAGCCAAACTCGGCGACAGTCGACTGCGCATTTTTTCTAACACTCTCTATCTGTGCGGCGTCAGGAAAGTTTTCGAGCTTGTTGATATCCAAAATGTTGTGACCGTGATTCATCCAACTCGGACTCAGTGAATCTAAATTACTGATCACAGCGCAGCCATGAGCCATGGCGCTCATGACAGTTGTGTTGTTTTCACGCACGCCGTTTGGAAAAAACGCCACGAGCGCAGTTGTCTCTTGTAAACGGCGCGAGACTTCTTGGTCAGCGAGAAATCCCAGGAAGACAACATTTCCACCGAACGCCTGCGAAATCTCGTCGGCGACAATAAAGAAATTTGCATCAAAACTTGTGCCTTCATGAAGCGCCGATGAGACCTCTAGTTGAAACGATTTGTTTGAAGTGGCAAGTATCTTCGCAAGTTTTTGATATCCGGTAGCGCTGATCTTGTGAGCCATACCGAAAGTCAACAAACTGATCTCAGATTGCTTTGATACAGCCGAAATCGGAGCGCCTGGTGCAAATAAATTTACGACGTCGGATCGCCTTGATTTTATTTCTTGACCGATCTCAGCACTTGCAGCAAAAACTTTTTGCGCGCGTTTTAAAAGCTGGTTTTCAAGATCTGAACCGTCAGAAGCATGCAAAAAAATGTCAAACGTCAGGTTTGAATTGCTCAAGATTTTTTCAAGATGTGACTTGCCGGCGTCATCAATTTCTTGCAGTTTGATTGAAAGCAAGACTTTGCCAGACTCATATGATGATGCCGCTGCCAACGCCAAAACTTTGCTGTTCAGAGCACCGGCCAGCGAAACATTGAACCTAGCCACTCCGCATGTGTATGGATTCGTATGAAATGAAGCCACACAGTCGTACGTTTTCATCGCGATTATTTACCTGACTCGCTTGAAAACTTCTTCAAGATTTCAGAAGACGAATTAAACACCGTCTCTAAATAAATGACCTGAATGCTGTGCGTCTTGCAGATTTCGAGTTCTTCTTTCGGCACTCCGCCGCGCGCCTTCCAATCACTGCCTTTGGCGTAAACAAGTGGTCGCAATTCAGCAAGTACCGATGCAGTTGAGCCAACCGAAACATGCACAAAGTCAACAAATTTGATCGCATCAATCACTACCGCTCGCTGCGGGGCACCCAATAAAACTGTGTGCTTTGATTTTGTCCATTCGTCTGATGCGATATTGCACAAAACAGGGTTGCCGAGTTTTTTTGCCTCTGAAAAATATGCGATATGGCCGTCATGCAGTGGATCAAAACTGCCATCGACCATAGTCACGCGCCCAACATAATTTTGCAACTCGTTGGTCGAGATGATCATTTAAAAATCTTACGCCCTATCTCGCTAAGACCGAAGTGATTGTGGGCCGGGAAGGATTCGAACCTTCGTAGACATAAGCCGGCAGATTTACAGTCTGCTCCCTTTGGCCGCTTGGGTACCGACCCCACATCATCTGACGCCGACACGCTATCTCTTTTAGGTATCGTTTCCCCATGCCAAGTTTTGATGTTGTTTCAGAAGTTGACCGCCAAGAGTTGCGCAATGCAATCGACCAAGCCCAGCGTGAACTCGCGAATCGCTACGACTTCAAAGATACGAATTCTGAAATTGAACAGAAAGATCTTGTCTTGACCCTTAGAACCTCGAGCGAAGACAGATTGCGGGCACTCAAAGTTCTGCTTGAAGAGCGCTTCGTCAAACGAAATATTTCGTTAAAGAGTTTGGATTGGGGAAAAATTGAACAGGCAACTGGCGAAAGTGTGCGCCAAGTCGTGACGATCAAAGTTGGTGTGCCCGCCGACAAAGCACGCGAGATCAACAAACTGATAAAAGAAAAAGGACCAAAGGGTGTTTCTGGTCAGGCTCAAGGCGAACAACTCAGAGTGAGCGGCAAAAAGCGCGATGATCTGCAAGAAACGATCGCCATGCTGCGCGCAGCAAATCTAGATTTGCCGTTGCAATTTATTAATTTCCGCGACTAACGCGACAATCCTTTTTAGTCTTCAGCCGGAGTTTCAGCCGCACGGCGTTGCAACTCACTCACTACCGATGCATCAGCAAGTGTCGTCGTGTCACCGATGTTGCGCCCTTCGGCGACGTCGCGCAAAAGTCTGCGCATAATTTTGCCACTTCGAGTCTTAGGCAAGTCGGGTGTAAAAAAAATCATCTTCGGCTTAGCAATTGGACCAATTTCTTTGGCGACATGCTCGCGTAGAACTTTTTCATCAACTTCTAATCCACCACGCAGCGTCACATAGGCAATAATCGCCTGACCAGTCATCGCATCATTGGCGCCAACGACTGCTGCTTCGGCAACACTCGGATGTGAAACTAGCGCCGACTCAACTTCTGTTGTCGAAATACGGTGGCCAGAAACATTCATGACGTCATCAACGCGACCAAGCAACCATAGATATCCGTCGCTGTCTAGTTTTGCGCCGTCACCAGCAAAGTATCGACCAGGAAATCTGCTCCAATATGTTTCGCGATAGCGCTTTTGATCTCCCCAAATGCCACGCAACATTCCAGGCCAGGGCGTCGTGAGCGTTAAATATCCTCCACCTGAAGTGACTCGGTTGCCTTGTTCGTCAACTAGTTCGGCGCCAATGCCCGGTAGTGGGAAAGTTGCTGAACCTGGTTTTGTGACCGTGACTCCGGGCAACGGAGTAATCATCATTCCACCTGTTTCTGTTTGCCACCAGGTGTCGATGATCGGACAGCGCGAACCTCCAATGTTCTCGTTGTACCAAATCCATGCTTCGGGATTGATCGGCTCACCCACGGTGCCGATCAAACGCAACGATGTCAGATCATGTTTCTTCGGTTCTTGTGCACCCCACTTCATGTAAGTGCGAATTGCGGTCGGAGCCGTATAAAAAATTGTTGCTTTGTATTTTTCGATAATTTGCCAGATTCGGTCATTTGCTGGAAAGTTAGGAACGCCCTCGTACATAATTTGGGTCGCGCAATTTGCCAGTGGCCCATAAACGATGTAGCTGTGGCCAGTAACCCAACCAACATCTGCGGTGCACCAAAAAATATCTGTCTCTGGCTTGTGATCAAACGCATACTTGAACGTCGTCGTCACATGCGTCAAATAACCGGCTGTTGTATGCATGATGCCTTTAGGTTTGCCGGTTGTGCCGGATGTATAGAGCAAAAACAGCAGATGTTCTGCTTCCATTGGTTCGGCTTCGCAAATCGCATCTGCCTTCGCCATCGCTTCGTGATACCAGACATCACGCCCTGGAGTCATCGCAACTTCATTGTTGCCACGCTTCACGACCACGACATGTTCAATCGTTTTTGTCGACTTCAATGCTTCATCGGCTTGCGACTTCAGCGGGAAGACTTCTCCCCGACGCCAACCGCCATCAGCAGTTATCAATAGTTTTGCCTCGGCATCGTTAATTCGGTCAGAAAGAGATTGCGACGAGAAACCGCCAAAGACAACACTGTGGGCCGCACCAATTCGTGCACACGCCAACATTGCCACCGCTGCCTCTGGAATCATCGGCAAATAAATGTTTACGCGATCACCTTTTTTGATGCCAAGACTTTTTAAGACATTGGCAAATCTTTGTACTTCATCCAAGAGTTGCGCATAAGTAATAACGCGTGAGTCGCCAGGTTCGCCCTCCCAGTAAAACGCAACTTTGTCGCCGCGACCAGCAAGCACGTGACGATCGAGGCAGTTATACGAAACATTCAATGTGCCGTCGCTGAACCACTCGGCATACGGCAGATCCCACTCAAGTGTCTTGGTAAACGGCTGAGCCCAAGAAACAAGTTCGCGCGCATGACGCGCCCAATAAGCCTCTAGGTCACGTTCGCCCTCGAGATACAAACTTTGATCTGAAACGATTGCATTGGCTTTGAATTCGGCTGAAGGAGGAAACTTTCTTTGCTCGTATGACAGCGCATCAATCGCATGAACCTCGTTATTCATTCGTCCCTCGATTCAGAACCGTGTGTTTGAATGCCTATCGGCGAGAATAGTAAACCGCGATGGAAAACTCACATTCTGCAGGCACTGAAAAACCAGCCAATAGCACAATAGAAACTCAAGATGATACGAACCTGCAATTCGGTTGGTTCGAATGGCTTTTGGCCCTCGGGATGGCACTTACTTGGGGTTCTTCGTTTTTGTTGATCGACATCATCATCCGCGATGCCCCGGCAACTTTTGTGCCATTTGGGCGTTCGTTTTTTGGCATGGTCGCTCTATTTTTTATACCTGGCTCACGTCAAAAAATTGATCGGCGCCATCAACCTCGACTTTTGATTTTGGGGTTGATTTGGATGGCACTGCCATTTCTATTGTTTCCTCTCGCTGAACAAACAGTTGCTAGCAGCATCGCGGGCATGATGAATGGCGCACTGCCGGTGGTCGTTGCAATAATCACCGCGATATGGGTGCGTAAAGCACCTTCACCTCAACGTGTCTTTGCCGTCGTAGTTGGCTTTGTTGGAATTTTTCTGATCGCAGTACCATCAATTCGTGACGGAGGTTCTGCCGACTTCAAAGGAATTATTTACTTAACATTGGCGCTCTTGTGTTATGCGGTCGGTCTAAATATTGCTCGACCGCTGCAAGCGATCTATTCGCCAGCCACACTGATGCTTCGCGTTGTAGCAATTTCAACTTTGCTGTCGGCGCCGCTCGGAGTCGTCGCCATGCGCTCAACTACTTTTTCTTTAGAAATGATCAGTGCCACAGTTTTTCTTGGTGCGCTTGGTTCAGGAGTCGCATTTTTGCTTTTCGGCACGCTACTGAAACGCACCGGCCCAGTGAGGTCAATGATCCCGACTTACTTCACTCCAATTGTTGGCACTTTTCTTGGGGTGCTATTCAACGATGAAAAAATTCTGATGCTTTCTATTGTCGGAATGCTGATCGTAATTTTTGGCGCTTGGCTAACGAGCAGACCAGAAAAACCGATCACACAATAAAATTATTTGTGAAGCAATCTGCCTTACAGGCGCCCTAATCAGACCGACGAGTTGACCCCGCACTAGATCTACCGAAGAAACAGAATCTTTATTTTCTTGACGAATTTTTTTGGCAAGTGATCTAACAGAACCAAATTGAGATTTTTTCAAGCTCGATGTCCAAGAAGTTTTACTTATGCGAAAAGCCGAAAGGCGACTCGGAATAAATAGGGCCGATCCAATCTCTAAAAGCCCGACCCACATGTTCAAGTCGATTACATAATCTCCGTGAAATTCGCCCGCTTTCTCAAAAGCCGATTTGCGAAAAGTTATAGCCATTGGTTCACCGATTGGATTGCCGCCACTGCGAACTATTTTGCGAAGCATCTGAGTCTTTGAGAGTTTCTTCTGATCAGAATCGGCGATTCGTCGGCCCTTTATAAATCGATTTTTCGGAGTCACAAAGTCGCGCAGGCTGAAGCAAAAAGCAACGTCCTGATTTGCTGAAAGCGACATTGCTTCAAACTCTGTCTGCAGACATTGCCTGTAAAGCAAGTCATCTTGGCAAACCAACTTAACTAGGTCTGCCCGGGCGTTAGCCACTGAGTTGTTCCAGTTGGCCTCAGCACCAACTTTTGCTAGAGAGTCAATTCGTACGATGCGCGAATCATTGAATGATCGAACTATTTCAAGAGTTTTGTCAGTTGATCCGTCATCTGAAACAATGATTTCAAAGTTAGAAAAAGTTTGATCAAGAACACTTTGAATTGTGCGCGCAATGAACTTCTCGCCGTTATAAGTAGGAATACAAATCGAAATCTGCGGTTTCAACTCAGTCATTTAAATCTCAAAACTATCTAGGTCGATTAAAACGAATGAATCATTGGTAAAAACCGCAGCTGGATTGCTCTGCCATTTGCCGTTGTTCGCCCTACTCAAATCAACTATGTACCAGCGCACATCAGAAGTTACAAAAAACTCAAGGATTCGCCCACTCGGCATTAGCGCGAAGTCGGCTGAAAACTCAAGTCGCTCTGCGAAGTCGCCAGCGCCATCTCGTGACTTCGGCTCAGTAAATGCCGAAGCAATCCATGGCGATTCGATTAGCGCACGGCGCTCAACCGTGGTTGACAAAAGTGCCCGCTGCGAGAGTTGTGGCGCACTGCAGTCTTCGCCTTCACAGACATAGTTTGATGAATAAATATCGCGATCATTCGAATTCTCGCTCATCCAATCGCGCAACTCAATTAGATCTTCTGAGGGAAGATACAAATCACTATTACGTTTAAACCCCGACATGTCGCGCTCGTATGACGCTCCGTTGGTTGCGATAAATGTAGTTATAGATATTGTGATTGTCGCTAAGAGAACTCCCTTACCAATACTGAGTAAAAGATCACCAGATTTTCTCGCAATAAACAACAACGGAATAATTAATGCTGGTAGTAGAACAACTAAAGATCTGATCGTTCTAAACCAGATCGCACTGTTTGCGCCAGAGTCACGATCTGGGATCAGATAGATCAACAACAGAGAAACTACGGCGATCAAAACACAAGCGAAAGCCTCAAACATCACAAGCTTTCTTCCTTTGTTCCAAATGCTGACAGCAACTACACCTGAAATCGACACGACCAACATCACCGAAGCATGCAAAAAGAACAATCCGTTAGGACTAGTTGGACCACTAGATAAATTCGAAAACCCGATACCGGCCAGCAACGATGCAACCAGGCTGAAAAAAATTGCCGAGCGATCACGGATAAAAGTTGCTCCGATAATCACCGTACAAAACGATAAATACCCCATACCGATGACTAGTGCAGCTGCCGCCACCCACAACGAGCGTCCATAAAATGCGTAAAGATCTCCTTGCAAATAGGCTGCCCAAGCTGCCGGTCGAGGTGATAGCGAACCACCTGTGCCAAACAGAACGCGACTAGTTATGAACATCGTGATTAAGACTGCAGATGTTGCAAAAAAGTCGCTTAATGAAATGCTTTTACTTCGCCAAGTGTTAAACGCCTGAAAGGAAAGTAGAAACGCCGCTGCAACCGCAGCATGAGAAACTTTACCGCCCACTAATCCCACAAACAAAAGACATAGATACAACCATGATTTTGTAATTAACTTCTGACTGAAATCGATAGCCCAGAGAAGTACAGGAAATAGCCAGATCGTCGCAAAGAGTTGCGAAAAAGAACCCATCATCGCTAGAGGAATGATCACAAACCACTCGCCAAACACTGAAGAAGCAGAAAAAATGAGAACTCCGAAAATAGGAGCAAACGGAGAAGAACTCAGCCGCGATGAAACGATCCAAACAAAAGAAACTAGACACAGCGCTGGAATCAAAAAACCAACTCTCGTGAGCACTACCCAATCAGGAGAATCACTGATTCGAGTTACTAGACCAGACCAAGCGTAAGGAAACCAGTGGTACTGCAATGAGAAACCCGCCGAAAAAATGCTTTCTTGCCAGCCCCACTTTGCAACAGACTTAGTTAATCCTTCATAAAAGTGTGTGTCACCTTGACTAATCCACCAAACTTTTGGGCGATTCAAAAGTGTCAATATGGCTGAGCCACCGATCAGTAACACAAAACCAAGATTTTTATAACCTGGGGCCACTTTAGAAAACAACTTGTCTCTTAGCGATAAAACAACTGTTGCGAATATCGCAAATGGAAGCGTCCAGACCCACTCACCACTCAGGCCTAGAAGAGTTGCCACAAAGATCCACCGCAGTGTCTGCCAGTTGATTTCTAAGTGACGAGTAACGGTGTTTCTGGTCAAGAATCGCCTGACTAGCGCTGCGACAAATGGAACAATCCAACCAACTCTTGGCAATGAGACGGAAATGAAAATTTGGTCACTAATTAACCAAGTAAGCGAACCAAAAGCAAAACCAAAAGCCGAATATTCAACCAAAGATAGAGACCCTGACTTTTTGAAGTAGCGATAGATTTCGCCACCCGTAACTACCTGAGCCAATAGAACCAGTAGAACTCGCAGTCCGACCAGAGGCGCAACATCACTGAAAAGAAGCAGCGCGTAAAGCGCCATTATTGCCAAAAATACATCGCGACTAACACGAGAAACTGGGTAATACTCAGTTAAGTATTGGCTTTTACTTAATTTATCTATGTCTCTACAGTAGGTGGATTTTGTGAGGCGTCTTGGGTTTGATTATTTGTGCCATTCGAGCACTTTGAAATTGCCAAGACCATTTGGGTCGCAAAGGGCATCAGATTCGCTGACTCGACTGCGCATCTTCATCGCTTTGACATCGGGCTTGGCTGCATTTGCCCGCCAATAATTGCGACCATCATCGACGAGTTGATTGATGCCATTGCGAATTAGCCAGTCGGCCTGAGTTTCAACACGATCGGCCTGGCGCACCAGCTGCAACTGATCGACCATTACATGACTTGTGATGTCTTGCGACCCAGGGTGACGCAGATAATGCTCGCCTAGTTCATGTTGCCGATATGTACGTAGCCAATCTCGCCACGGACTAGCGATCGCATTAGAACTCGTTGAACAATAATCAAAAACAGTTATCGACCCAGATTGCAATAACTCGAGACAATCGGCGAGCCAATTTGTAGAAGCACTCTGCACGGGCACGCGTGCACCATGAGGCGCAATTTGTGGCAACCACTCTGGTGTGTCATTGACCTTGCGCAACACCTCGACAAACGACTCGCCCTGTTCAGCGACAAATGCTTCGTGCCAAATACCATCAAAAACGAACAAACGAAAAGGCAGATTATCTAGCAACTCATTGGCGATAATCATGCCCACTATTGGCTCGTTAGGCACTGTTGACTGTGAGTGCATCTCGGCGGTGTGCAACTGCCGCTGAAGATCAGAAACTTCGACTGCGATATACCTCAACGCATCTCGGCACTCAAGTTCGGCACTTAAAATACTGCGAGCAAGAGTGCCTGGACCTGCGCCTACTTCGACGAGTTCAAACTTCTCGGGACAACCAAGTTTTCGCCATTGTGCATCGACAGCGTTGGCGACGACTGCACCAAACAATGGTCCGACCTCGGGCGAAGTGATGAAGTCGCCGCGTCTGCCCGCCCGAACTTCTGTCGAATAAAAGCCAGCAGGCGCATACAGAGCCAACTCCATGAATTTTTCAAACGAAATTGCCCCGCCAGCCGCAACAATGGCGGCAGAAATCTCGTTATCTAATGATCGCACCGGCGATTTCAGCCAGATCAGCAAAGTGCAAACCGACACCAGGCAGAATGCCAAACACGAGTGTTGCGCCTGCAGTAATCACTAACGCCAACTTCAAACTTCCCGGCACTGAAATTAATGTCGTGTCATTATCGGGCACCGGTCGCATCCAAATTTCGCGCATCACATTGCCGTAGTAGCCAAACGCAACCACCGAGTTGACTGCACCAACAACTGCCAAGGCATAACCCCAAGTTGACTGCGATTGAATCAACGATTGAAAGGCAACAAACTTGGCAATCCACCCACCAAGTGGTGGGATGCCGGCCAAAGATGCCAAGAACAAAGTCATCAGCACACCAAGTGTCGGAGCATAAGAAAATAAGCCGCCGTAACTAGAAATCTCTCCACTACGCGTCTTGTTTGACACAGCAAGAATTATTGCGAACACACCGAGATTGGTTGCCGCGTAGACAATCATGTACAAAACAACTGATCGAAGGGCTGTTGTGCCCGAGCCAGCCAAACCCGCCACAGCGAGAGGCATCAACACAAAACCACCTTGGCTGATTGATGAATACGCAATCATTCGCACGATGTTGTTTTGCTTTAGTGCCAAAACATTGCCGATAGTCATTGTTAGTACCGAGAGCACCCAGATAAACGGTTGCCATATGTCTTGCGCCAATGGAAACGCGGTGTAAAGCAAAACAACCAGTGCCACAAAGCCAGCAGCCTTTGACGCCACAGATAAAAACGCCGTCACAGGTGTTGGGGCACCTTCGTAAGTGTCTGGCGCCCAAGTGTGAAACGGCACAGCCGAAACCTTGAATGCAAAACCAACAACCACGAACACAACTGCCAATGCGTGAACTGCTGAGAACTCGCCAGTCGCTGTGAACTTGGCACCGATTTCGGTCAATAAAGTTGAGTTCGCCACGCCGTACATCAACGACATGCCGTACAGCATTACCGCAGACGCAAACACGCCGAGTAAGAAATATTTGACGCCCGCCTCATTGCTCTTCGGATCACGTTTGCGCCATGCAGCCAACATGTATGCAGGTATTGAAAGAAACTCGAGCGCAACAAAAATGCTGACCAAATCACGTGAAGATGCCATCATTAACATGCCAAGCAAACTGGTCAGCAGCAAGAACCAGTATTCACCGCGCCAATATTCACCCTGCTCGATGTGCGAACTCGAAAGCAAAACGACGACGTAGCCCGCAAGCAAGAACACTGCCTTCATCACGAGACTGAAGTTGTCGACGACATATCTGCCGTCAAACATTGTTCGAACTTCAGTTTCAGAAAGCGCCAACATCAAAACCGGAACCATCGCTACCAACAAAGTGAATGATGAGATTGCCGTGAGCATCCATTTCTTTCGCTCGTCAATAAACAGATCGAGCATCAACACCAAGCAAAGACCGCCAGCCAGAACAAGTTCGGGCGCAAGACCGAAATAGTCGATCGTCGGCGCAACCCATTGCGCAGCGAAGATGTTCAGTGTCTGCAAGTTATCCCCCGAAGGCGCTCAAAGTAATTTTTACTGCAGGATCAAACACGCTGAACAACAAGTTTGGCAAGATACCAAGTACAAGAATGCCGAGAAGCATCGGGGTCCAGGCGATCCACTCAAATGTTGTTACGTCATGCAAATCGTCGCTGTGTGCATTGTCGTGACTTGAAGAATTCTTCGCTGTACCAAACGCAATGCGCTGAAACATCCATAACAGATACGCAGCCGCAAGAACCGTGCCGAGTGCGGCGATAACCATGAATACTCTGAACACGGTCTTGTTCAAGCCTTCGGCAGGATTGTAAGCCGAAAGAATTGCCGGGAACTCGCCCCAGAAACCTGCCAAGCCAGGCAAGCCAAGCGAGGCCATTGAGCAAAAACCGAAAATCCATCCGAGACGCGGCATCGAAGTGAGCATGCCGCCAAGTTTTGAAATTTCTAGCGTGTGGTACCGCTCTTTTACACTTCCGGCAATAAAGAACAACATGCCGGTGATTAGACCGTGAGCCACCATGCCAAACATTGCTGCGTTAACACCGAAACTGGTCAAAGTTGAAATGCCGAGCATTACAAAACCCATGTGCGCAACAGACGAAAACGCGATCAAGCGCTTCATGTCAGTTTGCGCGAGACATCCGAGCGCGCCGTAGATAATGCCGATCACCGCGAGACCACCAATGTAAGGCGCCCACTCGCGAGCAGCATCTGGCAAAATCGGCAATGAAATTCGCACGAAACCATATGTACCGAGCTTGAGCAAAATCGCTGCCAAAATTACCGAACCCTGAGTCGGTGCTTGGGTGTGTGCATCTGGCAACCAAGTATGAAACGGAAACATCGGTACTTTCACTGCGAAACCAACGAACATTCCCGCGAAGATCCAAATTTGAATGTTTTTCGCGATACTTCCACCGTTTTCAATCAAGTAAGGAATGCTGAAACTCTCGGCGCCTGTCTTGAAGAACAATGCCAAGAAAGCAACCAGCATCAGCGCCGAACCGAACATCGTGTACAAGAAGAATTTGATCGAGGCGTACTGGCGCTGCTCTCCACCCCACACGCCGATCAAGAAAAACATTGGTAGAAGAACAAGTTCAAAAAAGACAAAGAACAAAATCAGATCTTGAGCGATGAACGTTCCCGCCATGCCGGTTTGCAACACCAATAAAAGTGAAAGGAAGGCTTTTGGTTTACCTGGGCTCGGCACATGGTCGAGTGAATAAATCACGACGAGCAAAGTGATGATCATGCTCAACAGATAGAGCGGCAAACTAATGCCGTCGACGCCGATCAGATATGAACTCTTAATTACTGAAATCCATTTTGCGTCGGCAACAAATTGCAGTTTTTCAGCTTGGTCAAAATCAAATTTGAGAGCCGTGTAAATACCGACTGCAAGAGTTGCAATTGATGTCACCAATGCCACGAGTTTGACCATTTGGTCTGAAGCTTTTGGTGTGAGCAGCAACACCGCTACGCCAAGCAATGGCAGGAATGTGCCGACACTCAGCAGCCAATTGTT
>Ga0222714_10004331_pt1 | contig 13962 bp, 17 predicted proteins | sample C33_3DmetaG_FD_165048 | JGI IMG/M metagenome (GOLD analysis project Ga0222714, IMG submission 165048) | Estuarine water microbial communities from San Francisco Bay, California, United States - C33_3D | ecosystem: Environmental > Aquatic > Marine > Unclassified | place: USA: California... | reverse complement strand
AATAACAGACGCAACAAAACACGAGCTTAGTGTCAGAAAAGAGTCAGTATTCGCCCGTTTTCCCGCTTTTGACCCCCTAGGGAGTGCAAAAAAGCACGCCACCCCTCTCGAAACCGCGGGGCAGTTTTCTTTACACCCGCAGAAAATGCCTGAAAAAAGCAAATGTTAGAAGACTCTAACTTTTTTACCTAAAAATATCATGGAAGTACAAAAAGAAAAAGAAAACCCGCAGCCCCCGATTGAACTAAAGGGGAGGGCCTTGGAAATTTGGGGCGTAACAGTTGAAGAGCTACGCAAAAGCGGCGCTTTGTTTTCAACTGACTTAAACCTTTTGGCTAGTTATTGCAAAGAGCTTGCAAACTATGAACACGCTTGCGCTCAGATTGAAGAGTTCGGCGAAGTTATACAAGGCATACACGGCCCGACCTTAAGCCCTTGGCACACTATCAAGCACAAAAGCCTAAAAGCCGCCTGCGATATTGGCCGCTTATTTGGTGTAACACCTAACGCAAGGCAAGCCCTTAAACCTGAAAAGAAGGAGCCCATTAAAAAGCTGGGCGTTTTCTCGAATAAACCCAAAATTGCATAAATATGGCTAAGAAAATTAAACCCAAGAAAGTCGGCGAGTTTTATACAGACGCCCCGACAATTGAAACGCAGGGCCCTAACTATATTTTAGTTAAGGACGGTAAAAGCGTAGACGGCAAAGAATACCGTAATTTATACGTAGCCCAGCAGGCTCTTATTTACTGGGTGTCCAATAATACAAAAGCGCCAAAGTTCAATAAAATAGAAAAGGCCCAACTTGCCGACGACGAGCAAACAAATAGCGACTAATTACGCCGAGGAGGTCCTTTCTGGGCAAATAGTGGCGGGTGGCTTAGTAAAACAAGCCTGCGCCCGCTTTTTGTCTGACTTGGAGCGCTTTAGGTTTGAAGAGCCTTTAGCTGATCATGCTATTGACTTCATACAGAGCCTAACCCATACAACGGGCGAGCACGCGGGCAAGAAGTTTAAGCTTGAACCTTGGCAGGTTTTTATCGTTGCTAACCTTTTTGGCTTCTTAGGCGAAGATGGGGCCCGCCGCTTTTCTAGGGCCTATATTGAAGTTCCCCGCAAAAATGGTAAGTCTACATTTGCCAGCGCTATAATGCTCTACGGCTTGCTAGCTGACGGCGAAGAGGGGGCCCAGGTCTACTCAGCGGCTACTAAGCTAGACCAGGCCATGATGGTTTTTGGGGAAAGCGTAAGGGCGTGCAATGCTCAAGAGTGGCTAAAGGAGGAGCTGGTAATTCAGAACTCTATACACAATAGGCGAATAGTCTACGGCAACTCTATATTTAAGCCGCTGGAATGGAACCCAGGTAAGCAGGACGGCCTTAATACTCATTTTTGCGTAATTGACGAATACCACGCGCACCCTAACGACGAGCTCTATAACGTTATCTTTAACTCAATGGGAGCAAGGCGCCAGCCGCTTCTTTTTACAATTACTACCGCAGGCTTCAACCGACAAAGCCCTTGCTACCGCCATAGGCAATATTGCCAGCAGTTACTAGACGGGCAAATAACAGACGAGGCCCTTTTTACTGTTATTTACTCGCTTGACCCTGGCGACAACTGGACAGACCCGAAAACATGGGCAAAGGCCAACCCTAATTGGGGCGTAAGCGTTTACCCTAAGAAACTAGAGCAAGCGGTTAACGAAGCCAAGGAACTAACGCACAAAGAGGTAGAATTTAAGACTAAGCTTTTAAACGTTTGGACAGACACGGCCCAAACCTGGATAGCAGACGCCACCTGGGCAAATTGCGGCGAGCCTTTCGAATATTCAGAGCTGGAGGGCTTAGAGTGTTACGGAGGGCTTGACCTTGCAAGCGCTAGCGACTTCTGCGCCTTTTCTTTGTACTTCCCAGAAAGCGGGCACGTTATTACCCGCTATTACTTACCCGAGGAAGCAGTAAAGCGTAGAACCGACGCAGTAGGCGAAAGCGTGCGCTCCTGGGTACGTGAAGGGCTTATAATTGAAACAGAGGGCAACGTAACAGACTACGCTTTTATCAAGGCCGACATTATAGACCTAGCCGAGCGTTTCGACATTAAAGACATAGCTTTTGACCGCTTTAACTCTAGCCAGCTAATTATAGAGTTGCAAAATGAGGGGCTCACTATGTACCCCTTTGGCCAAGGCTTTGTATCTATGAGCGCCCCGACTAAGGAGCTAGAGCGCTTGGTTAAAACGCAAAACATAAAACACGGCAATAACCCAGTAACACGCTGGCAGATGAGTAACGTACTGCTTAAACGCGACCCTAGCGACAACGTTAAAATAGACAAGGCAAAGAGCGGCGACAAAGTAGACGGGCCCGTAAGTATAGTAATGGCTTTGGGTACTTATATGCAAGAGGCTGCTAAAAACGAGAATAACGAATTTTGGTTTATTAAACTTTAAACAATATTAAAAATGGCAAAACGAACAGACGCCTGGCTAACCTTTAAAGATGACTTTATAATTGAGTTTTACAAGGAGCTGCCCAAGTCTAAAACTTACGCAGAGGCTTACGAAAAAATCGAGGCCCGTTACATGGCTATCTTTAACCGCCGCCGTTTTAAAGATTACGGCGTCTTTAGATCAACCCTAAGCAGATGGCTAAAAGAGAACCGATAAGGCTACTTTGTTGCAAGCGTTTTAACCTACTTAAGTAATTTCGCCGTATGCAGTTTAGCCTTAAAAGGCTTTTTAGCCCTAGCCGCCTAGAAAAACGGAGCACGTTAAGCGCCCCCGCTGAGTGGCTTATAAACTCTTTGACAAACGTTTTCGGAGCCCAGACCTCTAGCGGTCAGGCAGTTAATACCCGCACAGCTTTAAGTATTGCTTCGGTCCATGCTTGTGTTAGGGTTATCTCTGACGGCTTGGCAACTCTTGATCTTAAGCTTTACGAAGAGACAGACAACGGCAAGCGAGTAGCTCGCGCTCACTACGCTAGCGCCTTGGTTAACGAGCCTAACCCTTATCAAACTAAATTCGACTTTTTAAAGTACCAGGTGGCCCAGCTTGCGCTTAGAGGTAACGCTTACGCTTTTATCAATCGCGACGTGCGTTTTATTGGCGTTGAGTTGCACCCAATTAGCGCCGAGTTCGTTAAGCCCGTTTTAAGCGACGGCCAGGTATTTTACAAGGTCAGCCTTCCAAATTTCCCTAACCTAGTGCCCGCCGTTGATATGCTGCACTTTAAGGGGCTTTGCTTTGATAACCCCCTAGAGGGTAAGAGCCCCGTCCAGATCCACGCTGAAACCTTGGGCGTTGACTTGGCCGCCATTCGTGCAAGCGGCGACGTTTATAAGAACGGAACCCTTAAGTTTTTGCTTAAGTCTGAGCACCAGATTAAACCTGAGCAAGCGCAAGGCTTAAAACTGAGCTTAGACGACGTTATTAACGGCTCTGCCCGCTCTACCGTTTTGCCCGCTGGCGTTGCTATGGAGAAGCTTAGTATGAGCCCAGAAGAGGCGCAGTTTTTAGAAGAGCGCCAATTTTCAGCTGAAGAGGTAGCCCGTATTTTTGGCGTGCCCGCTTCAATGATCGGGGCCAATAAAGACGGGGTTAAGTCTAGCGTGGAGCAGGAATACCAAGACTTTTATAGCCGTACCTTAATGGCTTACGCTATTAACATAGAGCAGGAGATGCGCCGCAAATTGCTAACCGAGTCAGATAAAGTTAACTATTACTTTAAGTTTAACTTTAACTCTTTGCTGCGCGCTACTGCTAACGACCGAGCAGACTTTTATAACAAGGGCATAAGAGGAGGCTGGTTAAGCCGTAACGAGGCCCGCCAGTTTGAGGACGCTAACGGCTTCGAGGGTGGCGAGTCTTATTTAATCGAGGCTAACCTTATGCCTTCTGAGCAGATTAACGCCTATATGCAGGCTAAGATTGACCAGCTCACAAGCGCCGCCTTTAAGAACAACAACCCCGACGGGAATAACAATAATACGCAAGCTTAAAATGGAAACGAATAAAGAACGCCGCAGCTTTGTAGGCACCGTAGAAGCCCGAAAGGTAGAAGGCCAAGAGATGCCCGCCGAAATTGTTGGCGTAGCGGCAGTAATTGACCAACGTACTGACTTGGGTTTCGCCGAGGAAGTTATAACCGCTGGAGCTTTTAACGAGGTGCTAGAGGATGACGTTAGAGTCTTGGGCAACCATGACCCTAACCTGGTGCTAGGCAGAACTGCAAGCGGCACGGCTAAGGTATTTATTACCGAAAATGGCGAGCTTGGTTACTCCTTTACTCCCGATTACGAGAACCCTACACACGTTACCTGGGTTCGCTCTATTATGCGCGGCGACATTACGCAGAGCTCTTTTGCTTTTACTGTTGAAAAGAACGGCAGCGAGTGGCGCACTTCTGACAAGTACGGGGTAAATGGTTTGCGCGTTATTAACAAAATAAGCAAGCTCTACGACGTTAGCCCAGTTACCTACCCAGCTTACGAAGGCACAGCAGTAAGCGCCCGCGATTGCTCAGGAGCTATCGAGGAACGCGAGTTGCTAGAGGCCGACAAGCACGAGGCTAGTGCTGACTTGCTTAAGTTGACCCTGGCCCGTTATAAGAACTACTAAAAAACTAAGAAACAAATAAACACTTAATACAATGAACAAAATTAAAGCATTGAAAGAAGAGCGCGGCCGCTTGATTGGCGAGTTGCAGACTCTGCAAAACAACATCGAAAAAGAAGCCCGTAGCATGAGCGACAGCGAGAGCGCCCGCTTGGACGAGATCGACGCCCGCCTTGATTCTATTAAGGTAGAAGTAGAGAAGCTCGAGAAGTTGCAAGCTCGCGCTGCTGAAGCTGCTAACTTGGCTGGAGCCTCTTCTTACTCTGAGCAGAAAGAAGTTAACAAAATGAGCGAGAAGTTTAGCTTTAAACGTGCTTTGCAAATGGCTGCCACTGGCCGCAAAGATGGCGTAGAAGCTGAATTGAGCGCTAAAGCTGCCGACGAGTTCCAGCGCAGCGGTGTTAGCGTTGCTGCTCACTCTGTTTTGATCCCTTCTGACGTTTTCAAGCGCGACATGACCGCAACGGGTGGAAGCCCCGCAGGTTCTGAGGGTGGCTACAACATCGCTACCGAAGTGGGTGGAATTATTGATGTGTTGTTGCCTAAGACCGTTCTTCGCGGTTTGGGTGTACAGCAGTTGAACGGCTTGGTAGGTAACTTGGACTTGCCCCAAGCTTCTACTTTGCCCTCTGGTGGGTGGAATACCGAAAACGGTACCGCTACCGAAAAGAGCCCCGCTTTCGGAAAGGTTTCTTTCTCCCCCAAGCGTTTGGCCGCTTACATTCAGGTTTCTAACCAGTTGATGCTTCAGAGCTCTAACAGCATTGACGCCTATGTGCGCAACTGGCTGTTGCAAGCTATGGCTCAATCTTTGGAAACTGCTGCTATTAAAGGCGGTGGATCTAACGAGCCTACTGGTATTATTGCTAACGGTTCTGTAAACGTTACTTACGCTGGTGGAGCTGCTTCTAACGCTACCAACGCTAACGGTGCTGCTGTTGTTTGGGCTGACGTTATCAACTTGATGAAAGCCGTAGAAAACGCTAACGGCGATGGTGTTGCTTACTTGACTAACCCCCTGGTAAAAGCTGCTTTGCAAACTACTCCCCGCCAGTCTTCAGGCGTAGAGGGTAACTTTATTATGCCTTCAGGCGCTAACGAGTTGAACGGCTACCAGGCTGCCTTTACTACTTTGTGCCCCTCTAACTTGTCTAAAGGTTCTGCCTCTGACTTGAGCGCTATGATTTTTGGAGACTTCTCTAAAATGGCTATTGCCAGCTGGGGCGGAATGGAATTAGTCGTAGATCCTTTTAGTGGTGCTACTGCTGGCTTGACTAATGTAATTCTTAACTCTTACATGGACGTTAACTTGCTCCAGCCTACTGCCTTCGCAGTATGTAAGGACATCGACGCCTAATTAAGTCTAACAAGCCGCTAGGGGCTTAAACCTAGAGCCTGGGGGTGGTTAACTCTCGCCCCCAGGAGCCACTTAAGAAATGAAAGTTAAATTTTTGATTAACGCAAGCGGTAAGTTTAACCTGAGCTACGGCCCTGGAGACGTTGCCGAACTTGACGCCAAGCAGGCCGAGCTTTTGATTGAGGCAGGAGCTTGCGAGGTTGTAGCTGAGGAAGTAGCAGAGAAGGTGGAAAAGACAGAAAAACCCAAAACGATTAAGAAAAAATAAGATGCTAACGGGTAAGCGTATTATAAGCCAGGCTAACGCCGCAACAGATTACTTAACCTTATCAGAGGCTAAGTCTCACTTGCGCGTAACAAGCTCAAGCGACGACAGCTATATTACTGGGCTTATCGGCATGGCTTTTGACGCTTGCGGGCAGTATCTAGGTTACAACGTAATTAAGTCAACAGTTCGTTACGGCTTTGATGGCTTTGTAGGCCTTCCTAGCTTAATAAACCCCGTTAACGGCCTCCAAACGCCTAGCGGTAACTATTTACGCATACCTAGCCGAGTTCTGAGCTTAGAACATGTTTATTACATTAACGAGTCCAACGCTCTTACCGAGTTCGACGCTGCCGACTGGATCAGCGCCCCCGACCCTTTGGGAAACTACGGCCGCGATATTTTCTTTAACTCTGCGCCTAGCTCTTTAACCGACGACCGCACTAAATACTTAGTAGAGTGCGTCGAGGGTTTCGAGCTGACTAGCGCCACAACTGACTTAGGGAATAAGTTGCCCTTGAGCGTTAAACACGCTGCGCTTTTGCTAGTAGGCCAGTATTATGACAACCGCTCGAGCGTTACCTCAAGCTCTGGAATGAAGCCCTTAGACTTTGGCCTAAAATATATGTTAGACCCTTACCGCTTGGAGGTATTTGTATAATGGACAGCGGGCGCTTTGACGAGCTTATAAGCATAGAGAGCTATACCGAAAGCGTAAGCTCTAACACGGGCGAGCGGGTCCAGTCTTGGGCTGAGTTTGCGCAAGTATGGGCTCAGGTTAAAGAGAGCGACTTCGGCCAGGAGCCAGTTAACGCAGATCGCAGAGAGCATAAGACTAAGGTAAATTTTATCATTCGCTACGTGAGCGGCCTTAATACTAAAATGCGCATAAGCTGGGGCGGCAATTATTACAACATTCTAAACATAGCAGAAAAGGAGCGGCGTATGTACGCTAACTTGCAGACTGAATTAACGAGCTAATGGTTACGGGTGTCAATAAGGTAGTAAACAAATTTAAGGAGCTTGTAAAAACGCAAGACTCTAAAGTTTACGACGCAATTAAAAAAGCGTCGCAGCCTATTATTACAGACGCCCAAAGTCAGATAAATAGCCGCACGGGCAACCTACGGGCCTCTATTGGTTTTATTGAGCGCTCTAAACGTTACAAGAAAGCCGCTATAATTGGCCCACGTACTTACGGCAACTGGCGAGGCTTCCACGCTTATCTTATAGCTAAGGGCTGGGAACGTAAAAGAGTAGACGGCGGCCTTACCGTTGTACCAGGTAACGACTTTATGGGTAAAGCTTTTAACAAAAACCAAAGCGCAGTAAAACAAAACTTAGAGAAAGAGCTAAGTAACTTAATTAAGCAACAAATTAAAAAGTAAATAAAATGGCAACTTCAGGACTTGTAAACGGTACCCTTATTGCGATCTACAAAGACGTAGCGGGAACCTTGACGAAAATTGCAAACGCAACTTCTAATGACTTCGACATTACTAAGGACATGATCGACGTAACCAACAAAGATAGCGGCGGCTATAAAGAGTTTTTGGCTGGCGAGGCTGGCTGGACTTTGAGCTGCGAGGGTATCTTTGAAGAAGACGGCGGTGTAACTGGTATTAGCTGGAAAGACATTATTACCGACTTGGTAGCTGGTACTAGTGTTACCGTAGCTATGACTTCTCAAGTAAGCGGCGACATTAAACTGAGCGGCAGCGCCTTCTTTTCTAACTTGACCATGAGCGCTCCCAACAACGACGCTACCACCTTCTCAGCCTCTTTGCAGGGAACTGGTGCTTTGACTGTTGGAACTGTATAACAATTAGCGCCTTTTTGCGTATAATTGCACCATGCAAGAGATACAAATAGGTGATAAAAAGCACCCTCTTTTCTTTAACATGGTGGCAATAGAGCGCGTAATGCAAGGCGCTGACGTTCAAGACTTCGACCAACTCGCGCAGAGCGGGCAGGGATTAGCTAAAACACTAAGCTTTGCCCGCCTTTGTGCTTTTTACGGAATCCAGGCAGGTTATAAAAAGATCGGCGAAAAGTGCCCGTATAAGGACGCTGAAGAGTTAGCCGAGGACGTTACCGCCTTGAGTGAAGTTAGCCCAGCTCTTAACGCCTTTACTGAGGCTGTAAGCAAGTTCTTTGCAGTAGATGCAGAGCAAGCCGTAGAGGGCTCAGAGGGAAACTAGAAAGCGGCAAGCGGCAGCCGCTAACTTTTGATAAGCTTAAGGCTATTGCTTATGGCGAAATGCTACTAAGTGAGGCCGAGTTTGAAGAGATAACGCCGCGTTACTTTATGCTGCGCTTAAAAGGGCTCAGAAATGCCCAGCAACAGCAGTACCGAAATGAGTGGGAGCGCACTAGATGGCTCGCTTTGTTTGTCGTTATGCCTTACTCTAAGCGCAAGATGCAACCTAAAGACCTTATAACTTTTCCTTGGGAGCGTAAAATTGCGGCAAGTGTTAAGCAAGTAATAGAGGCGAATAAGGCTATATTTGACAAGCTAACCCCCGACAAATGAGAGCCGCTAAAGTAATTTATAATATACTCGCCAATAGTGCGGGCGTTAGCGCTTTAGTTTCAAACCGAATAAGCCCAGTATTATTACCTCAAGGCTCGGCCTTCCCTGCTGTTGTTTATTCGGAAGTAAACATAAACGCAACGCCAACGAAGGACAGTAATAGCCGCCTAGATTTTACACGGGTGCAAATTGACTGCCTTGCTACAACCTACGAAGGCGCTAGCACTTTAGCCGATGCCGTGCGCTCTGCTCTTAATGTAGTTACCCCAGGTACTTACAACGGGGTAAACGTGTTTTATATCGAGTTTGATAATGAGCAAGAGTTTAGCGATAACGCCGCAGACTTTGACGGCATTTTTCAAGTGTCTCAGGACTATATAATTAGCTACTCGGTATAATGGCAGGCAATTTAGATTTAAACGTAGTTATCTCGGCAAGCTTTGAGAAGCTCAAGAAAGGCATGGCCGATGCCGTTAACGTTGTTAAAGGTGGCTCTAAGAAAATGGAGCAGGCCGCCGAGGGATCTAAGCAGGCACTAGAGAAGGCGTTAGGGGGCGAGAATTTAAGAGTAAAGCGCCGCGAGCTCACGCAGACTATTAACGAGCAGCGTAGTATTTTAACCTCTTTTAAGCAGGACTTAATCAACCTAGAGAATAAGTTAGCCCAAACGAGCAAGGGCGACCTTATGCGGCAGAAAGCGCTTAAGAACGCTATTGCTAGCTTGAAGGTAGAGATTAAGGACCAAGAGCAAGCGGTAAGACAATTAACCGAGGCAAGAACAGAGGCCAATTTTAGCCTAGAGGAAGGCAGCCGAAAAGCGGAACAAAACACGCAAGCCATGGAAGCTATTAGCCGCGCGGTTAACGCTGCCTCTATGGCTACACTTTTACTAGCTGGGGATAACAAAGGCCTGAGCAAAGTAATGCGCGGCGTACAGGTTACTATGGCTCTAGCCTCTGCTGCCGTCGCCGTTTATAACTTAACTCAACGTCAAAACGAGGTATTTACCTTAGCCTCTTCTAAAGCTCAGGCTATTTACGCCGCAGCCGTTGGAACCTCTACGGGCGCAATGAAGGCCTTTAGAATTGCTTTACTTGCCTCTGGTGTAGGTTTAGCTATTGGCTTAGTGGCTGCCCTTGCTAGTCATTTTATAGACTTAGCAGATAGCGCAGACCAAGCTGCAGGGGCTACCGAGCGCTGGGATCAAAGCCTAAGGGATTCAGTAGTAAGCCAAGAAGCAGAAAAGCGTTTGGCCGCAATGGAAGCAGAAGGTAAGTCTCAGCGTGAGATTATGCTTCAAAAAATTGAGGACGCTAAAGAAACCGAGAAGCTTTATAGACAAGATGCGGCAAGACTTACGCAAGGAACTAAGGAGTATTTAGAGGCTCAGAAAAAGATAAGCGAAGCTGAAACTAACGTAAGCGTATTAAAAAGCAAGCTAACACAGCTAGACAACGAAGAGAACGCCAAGAACATAGCTGACAAACTAAAGCGTTATAAAGATTACGTTAAAGAAGTTGCAAATTTACAGCGCTCAATGTACGAGGAGCTTGCTAAGTTGCAGATAGGGTACACAGAATGGGCCAATAAGTACTTCGAACGCAAGGCGCCACCAGAAATAACCATTTCAACCTTTGCCCCTGCTTCTGTAACAGAGCCAGGAGTAAAAGCCCCAGACGTTTTACCAGGCGTTGGCTCCTTTATGGACATGGCCACGCAGAACCAAGAGGCTGCAAACTTGGATCTAGACGCTATCGAGCAGTTTAGAAAAAATACTTACCAGTATGGGCTTATCTTGGGGATGCGAGTAAAGCAAACCGAGAGCTTCGCTGATAAAATGACGATAGCCGCCGAACAAGCCACTCAAGCATTAAACTCAATGGCTGCCGATATGGCTAGCGCTTTTGGAACAATGATGGGCGAAACAATAGCAGGCAAGGCCGACGCGTTTACTACATTTATGGCAGCCTTTGCTAACTCAATGGCTAACTTCTTAAGCACGTTCGGTAAGGCCCTTATCGCTCAAGCTATCGCTATCGACGCGTTTAAAGAAAGTTTAAAGAGCTTAAACCCTGCAATAGCCTTAGCCGCAGGTATTGGACTTTTAGCCGCTTCTGCGCTTGTTAAGTCTACTATGGCAAAGGGCGAGAACGTTACAGCCTTTGCAGACGGAGGTATAGTAAGCGGCCCGACTTTGGGCTTAATGGGCGAATACCCAGGCGCTAGAACAAACCCCGAGGTAATTGCCCCGCTTGATAAATTGCAGTCAATGATTAACACAGGGCAAGGCGGCAACTTTGTAGCACAAACTAAATTCGACGGCCGCGACTTGTGGCTAGCAGTTAACCGTTACGAAAAAGACAAAGCTAGGGGTTAATTTCGCACTATGGCCGTTTTATATTATACCCGTTTTCAGAGCATAGCCTTAAATAATTACGAGGTAGAGCTTTGGAGCGACGCAACGGGCACGAGCCCCTTACAAGCGTTTAACGCATATAAGCAGCGGGTAATAGCTGACGGCGGCTATATCGAGGACGAAGAGGGGCTTTTAACTTCTTTAAGACTATTAAGCGGCACAGAGGAACTAACGGCAGCAACGCCAGGCTTTACAATAGAGCGCCAGGGCGAAAGCGATACCTTTTTTGACAACCCTATAAGGGCTAGCCGTTGTAGCGCCTTTTTTGTAGTAGAAAATAATACAGACCTAAGCGCCTTTGAAGGCATAGCCACAGACCCAGAGGGTACCTACGTTATAAAGGTTTATAAAAATACGGCTCTTTATTTTGTTGGACGAGTTCTAGCCGACCAGATGCGCTTTGAACGTGGAGCGGTTGAGGGTAAGCTTGTTATCGAAGTGGCGGCAGTTGACGCCCTTAATCTTATCGAGGGCTTTTACGTGAATCCCGCCTGGTTTACAGACGACCACTCTAGCGCATTAGACGTACTTACAAACTGCTTAGAGCTTAGCGGCTTGGCTGACTATTTTAGCTCGACAGATAACTACATATTTGACGGCCTAGAGCAATACGAGACGGCTACTCAGAGCGTAAGCAGCCAAAAGCTTGCCACGTTTTGGCTTAACCAGCTTGCCTTTGTAGATAACTTAGACGTATTCGGCGGCTTTGAGCTTTCCTGGGTTAACGCCAAGCAAGCTCTAGAGATTATACTAAACGGCTTCGGGGCTAGAATACACCACACAGACGGAGCCTTTTACATTACTCAGGCTCCTAGCTACTTAAGCTCTACGCTTGTTTTTCACAAGTACACAAAAGGGCAAACGTATAACGGCACTAGCACTATAAGCCACGCAGTTAGTTTAGGAGCTGACGAGCGCCCGCAATGGGCCGCCAAGCCTTCGCTTTATTACCAGCCCCCCTTTAGACTTGCAGAGAATAATTACATTAAAGCAAACGGGGCGTATATTAAAAAGGCCAACTTCACAGATCCCCCACTTTCTTTAGAGTTTGACCGCCCGCCTCAAGATTATAACTTTAGGGTTCAGATTAACGTTGAAAGCGTAAAGCCACCCGCTAGAAGCTACCACCGTTTAGCCTATAAAGTTTACGGCCTTTCTGCTGCAAACCCGAGCCTCTACTACGTTTATAGCGGTTATAACTGGAACAGCCAGAGTACAGTACCCCAATATCTTTACACGGCTTATAAAGAGCAAGGTATAGCTACTTTTGGGGTGCCTACTAGTTTAACCTTAGATTTTATCGGCCCAATAGCAACGGGCCCAGCTGGCGCTATTACTAGCTTTGTAGTAGAAATAGCAGTGCAGGCTATTACTCCCGTCTGGGTACGAGATCCAGTAAGCGGCGGCTGGTGGCAAAGCAGCTCCTTAACCTATCTTAATAACGTTGGCTCTATTGCTGCGGCTTATGCTTATAATACTTACACGCCAGGAACTCCCGACGAGTTTAAAAAAGAGCTTGTAACCAAGGCCACTAACAGCTTAGGCGGTAATAGCATAGTTAAAGAGTTAAGCCAGATATTTTACGACGGCGCTACTAGCTACGAAGCTGGTACTATATTCGTCGGCTCTTCTTTTGCTTCTGCCGTTGCTCCTACAAGCTGGGGCGTAGGTTGGGAGGCTGGCTACTCTGAAACTTTTCAGCAGACTTACGTCGATCAAGTTATAGCTATCTATTCAAAGTTTAAGAACGTAATAAGAGGCACTTGGCACGACGCAGGCAGTTTAAACGCAATTAAGAGCCTTTACTTTGACTCTAAGGCGTGGCTTTTGAACGGCTCAACTTTTAGCGCCCAGTATGAAACCTGGGAGGGCGAATGGCTAAGTTTAGAGGTAGATTACGCCGAGGTAGTGCAAACTGGCGACGAGGACGACATAAGGCCCAGCGAGCGCGTTTATTTTGAGGATCAAGTCGAATACTTGCGGGCTCGGATTGGTAACGTGGAGCAAATTACGGGAAACTTGCCAGGCCAATTACTTGAGGACTTTATAGAGGTTAGCGAAGGCGCACCTACGAGCGACCCAGGCAGCGACGGCACTTATACGCTGGCAATGGCTTACGACGCAGCTAACACTAATTTTAGCTGGCAAATGCGCCAACTTGGAAAGAGTTTAAACGTAACGAGCGATATTACAACCTTTCCCACTGAGTACGAGATTTTTGTCTGCGATACTTCGGCCGCCTCGATTACAATAGACTTGCCAGCTCCCCCAAGCGTTACCCCTGGCTTGCGCTTTGGCTTTGTTAAGACTAACTCAAACCATAGCGTAATATTAGACGCTGGCGCAGGCTATCAGATTAACGACACGCAGCTTTTAAGCTGGTCTAGCAAGTGGGAGACCTACTGGGTGCAGTCTGACGGGGTGCAGTGGTACATTGTGGCCTCAAATAAGTAAATAAGCAAATTGTTGCGAGCGTTTCGCCTTAGTGCTTTTATTTTTGGAGTATGGCACAAGCAAGCGCAGACATTCTAGCAGGTTCTCAGGGTTTTAAATACCACGCAGCCGCTACCGTTACTAGTGTATCTTATGACGCGGTAGTGTGTCAAGAGGACACCGTTTTTACTTCTTTTACCGTTACCCCAGATTATCAAACTGGCTCTAACGTTCTGAGCGCCCGCGGTATGAGCGGCGTAACTTTTCAGCAAGGTACTTACCTACCCGCTGGTAAAGGTCAGAAAATTACGGGCTTTGTTATTAGCTCTGGCTCTGTTAT
>Ga0222714_10004329_pt1 | contig 13970 bp, 10 predicted proteins | sample C33_3DmetaG_FD_165048 | JGI IMG/M metagenome (GOLD analysis project Ga0222714, IMG submission 165048) | Estuarine water microbial communities from San Francisco Bay, California, United States - C33_3D | ecosystem: Environmental > Aquatic > Marine > Unclassified | place: USA: California... | reverse complement strand
CATAAATTATAAAGGTGATTGAATGTTCCGTCGTATGTTAAAAGATACTGCCCGTTTTGCAGAAGAGGCGGAGCAAATTTTACAAACAATCGCAGATAGGGAAATGGCTATCTATGAACATTTAGGGGAAGAGATTACAGACGAGTTAATCAAAAACGTGGAGAATGAATTTTCTGAAAGATTGGCTAAACTAATTGCGGAGGCGTTTACAAATGGATGAAGTTACCTATCTCGTAACCCTTCTTGAAGAAGAATGGGATGCGGCTATCACCGCTTTGGGCGATACAATCCCCGCAATCCACCGTGTTCATCCTCAAATCATGGACGTGCGCTCTATGGATTCAACAAGAGGTAATGAGGGTAAGGGTGGAAATAGAGTGCGTATTTCCGTAGCCCGTGAAACTACATCGGGTGGTGTGACCCCATCAAAGGATTTAATCGTCGTTATGGAAAATTCACAGGGTATCGAATATCCTACCCGTGATTGGTCGGTTAGAAACGAAACCTATGAAATGGGCGTTTCTATTCGCACTAAACAGGACGATAGGAGAACCAACGATAATTCCCGTGTTGCCCCATCCGGTTCAACATTTGGTAGGGACAGACTCGAGAACCTTTATATAGTTGTTCGTTATATTCTAGAACACAACCGTAGGGGTTGGGAAAGAGATTCAGGAGAGATTTTTGAAAACATTAAGCATATTATTTTGGGTTCTAGAAGTGATGCTAACGATAAGCAGGCACGAATTTTTGGATATAGAATAAACGTAACGCTCAAGCGTTTCGCCGTAAGTTTGTAAAGAAGGTGAAAAAATGGCAAGTAATGAAATTTGGTTAGACTCAGGCGCGATGGTTTCGATGATTCCGGAACAAGATATTTTCTTGGGATATTTCGATGGACAGACAACAACAAATAGTGTAACAGTATTAGATATTAATTTTAACTTTACAGGTAATTTTCAGTTGTTAGCAGATTTATATGTAGGTTGCACCCTAGATATTTATAATGAATCTGACGTTTTAGTAGATACTTGCATGATTCGCTCAAACGCGGCCACTACAATTTCAGTAATTAATTTAAATAGTGCAGTTATCACTCAATTAGATTTAATTAGAGGTGATACAAGAACTACGGAACACTATGGTATTATTCGTCACTTTGGCGCACCCGTTCCCGCTACAAACGCTAGCAACCCCCAATTGTTATCAGATACTTGGGTTGGTCTAGCCTCGGCAGTTACAATCCCCACAACTTCAACTGATATTAAGCAAATTAACGTAGGTGCATCAGGCACTCGAAACTTTATTTATCAATTCAAAGGAGCAGAAACCACAAGTAATGCAAGCCTTACAACTTTTGCAAATGCCTTCCCTTGGTTATATTATGCTCTTGGTAGTAAAACAATTGATAGTGTTACTACCGTTGAAGGGGCTGAAACTTCTCCGGGTCGAGGGGCAGTATGGGACGTTACGGTTGCTGATGATGAAATTTATCAAAAGAATGGAGATACATTACACCGTATTCATTCGGGTAACTTATGCCCTCCCGCTCAAGGCATGAGTGGTGATGCTACCCCCGCTCTTATTAGAGAAACCTATTCATCCTCAGCCGCAGACTTATTTACCTACACAATTAGTGAAAACAATGGTGAAGACCTACCTTCCTTTGCATTAGAATACGTTCTTCGTAAGCCTAATTCATTCGCTTCTTCTGCTACCGATGCGGATAAAGAAGATGTTTACTGTAAAATTTACCCCGGTTGTGTTGTAGGAAACTTATCTATGACCGCTCAAGCCGGACAAGAAATTGAATGTAGTGTGGATATTTTACCCAAGAATACTTTTGTAGCCCCTGCCGGTTATCAAACAAACAATGGACAAACTGATATTACTCACTTCGTAAACTTTGGAACTCGCCGTGGAAGTATTGAATCAGGAAGCACCGAATATGCGGCTGATGTTATGGAGCCTCTAATGCGCCCATTCTTCTTCTCAGACGGAACAGTAGAACTTTTCGGTGAAGAATTCATTCAATTAGAAAACTTTACTCTCACTATTGATAACGGTATTCAGCAACGTAGGTTTATCGGCAAACACGACAAGCGTAGTCAATACGCATTTGCTACACAACGCACATATAGCCTATCCTTTACAGGCCTTGTTACAAACGCAGACTTGTTTGACTACTTCCGTCAAGAACACGCCTTTGCTTTAACACCCAACGGAACTGCTGATACTGCTGAAGTCAAACTCCGATTCGACAAAGAAAACGGTGAGTCCCTCGACCTCCGTTTCCGTGACTACCACGTTCAAGACGTGGATTTCCAATTGACTAACGATAACGGACCTATTACTGTAACTTGGACTGTTACACCGCTTTCAATGGACGATTGTGAATTAGTCACCTATTGGCCTCTTCAGGGTTAAGTTTAAAGACCTACCCTAAGAATTGCCTATTACCCTTAAGGGGAGAGTGTGAACTATGGAAGATAAGAAGACTGTAACTGATAAGACTAGTTTATTTGCACCGACCGAAAGCCGCCTACACTACATTCGTGTTGCGCCGGGGAGTGATGAATACCTCAAGATTTGGATTAAGGAACCTACATTCCTACAATTGGAAAAGGCTCAGGCAAAGTTGCTAAACCTAAACTCGAGAACTGATGATATTAGTTTGGAAATGGACCGTTTGTTTAAATATCTATGGGAAGCCTTCGTTGATAGAACTGAACCAAAGATTACAAGTGTTGAGTTATTGCGATTAAGTCCTTATGTGGGTAATCAAATTAAGGATATCCTTCCCGACCCATTCGATATGGGGGATGATGCCGATTTAAAAGAAGATACGAGCGAGCCTTGATTAAGGGTGAAATTGATGACCCAATAATGGCTTCTCGGATAAGTTTATATATCTTAGCATCCCAACTACATATTAGTCCCGCCGAGGCATATGAAATGCCTTATACTCAGGTTAGGGATTTATTATTAATTCATTCTATTTCTAAGGAAATGGAAATGAAGGCTATGGAAAAAAAGGTGAATAAACATGGCTGATTTAGAGGCTGTTTTAAGGAATATGAAACAGTTAAAGAGGGAAACCCTTGACTTTAACGAAGCCATTGGACAAGTTTCTGCCGCTACTGAGGACTTTATTAAAAAGGGTTCAACACTTACAGGTTCAGGTAATAGGGCCGGAACTGTTTGGTCCCTTATTAGCCGTATGTCGGTCGGAACAGGATTCCACCGTGTTGAAGCAAATATTCGTTCTATTGCTTTCGTATTGAAATTAATTAATCAAACGAGAGAAAAGGAAGCGAAATCTGATGCGGCGGCTATGAGAACTGCCGACATGGTTGTTACTTATCAAACACAATCTATGAGGCTACTTCAAAATATTGGAAAATTAAGAGATGGAGAAATTTCAACCTTAGAAAAAGAAACCATTTTACAAGACAAAAATGTAAAATTTATGATTCAACGTTATAAAATGGCTAAGGGTATGCAGAAAATTGAAGAAAGAGCACAATTTTTGAGAAAAAGTTCTGCTAGACTTAGAAGAAAGAGTAGAGGTATTTCTAGGGGAGATATCGTAAGAGAAAACTCTGGATTTTTTAAAGGATTAAGAGGGATGGATTATGAAATTGGGGCAGATTTAGTTTTTGCTCAAGATAGAAGAAGAGAAGTAAGAGAAAGAAAGGGTAGAATTCAAGGAATGGTAACTAAGGGTGAAGTCGCTTTAGATAAATATGACGCTCAAATTGAAGAGAAACAACAATTAATTGATAAATTACCAAGTTCAGGAAAAGAAACAATGATTGCCCGAAGACAATTAAGAAAACTTCAACAAAAAAGAAGGCTTAGAGCAGAACAACAAGAAGCACAAGAATTAATTCTATTAGAATTAACAGAAGAAGATGCTGTTCTTACAGGGGATATTGTAGAGTCTAAAAAAGCGTTGGCTAAAAAAGGGTATGAGATTTCTGATGATGAAGAATATCTTAATTTGTCTGAAGCCCCTGATAGAGAGAATGATGATAAACCTTTATGGTATAAAGTCTTTGGTGTTGATACTCTTAAAAAGGCTAAAAATCTAATTCAAGGAAAAATTAATAAAGCGGTTGAAGGTGTTCAAAAATTTTATACAGGTGGAAGTTTAAAAATGATTCTTTCTTTTGTTAGTAAAGGTGCTTTACTTTTTGGACAAGTATTACTTTGGGTTAGTTTATTAGGTGCTGTTGTTTATCTATTAAAAACAAGTGGGGTATTAGACGGTATTATTAAAATGTGGAAAGAGGGTATCTTTGGTAAAATTTGGAAAGAAGGATTTAATTTATTTTTGAGTGGTGTAATTGATATTTACATGGGTATTAAGGACTTTATTATTGCTATTTTTGACGTATTATCTGCTCTATATAAAGGAGAAGGGCTTGTAGACGCTTTTGGAAATTTAGTAGAAAAATTTGCTCTAATGATAGGTAAGGTTTTATTAGGAATAGGTAAAATACTTGTAGGTATTATCGTAATGGCTATTAGTGCTCAAATGATAATATTACTCGGTGCTTTAAATGGTTTGTATCAAAAAGGAAGAGAATTAGTTTTGGGTCCTTTGAGTCCTGAAAGAAGGCAGGCTAGCAAAGATGCAATCCAACTTGCTTATCAACAAGAAAGTCAAGGAGGTATAACAGACCTCGTATCTGCAAAAACTAAAAGATTAGGAAGAAATATTGGACAAAATTTTGGGTTTAGATACGATAAAGACGGACGAAATATTCTTGGTATGGCTAGTGGTGGAACGGTTAGAACTGGTGGTGTATTTACAGTAGGTGAACGTGGTCCTGAAGCCGTATTCCTCCCTGCTGGAACAAGCGTATTAAACAATACACAGACTCGAAACATGGGAGGAAATACAATCAACGTTTCGGTCAATGGACGTGTGGGTGCAACAGACCAAGAACTTAATGAACTAGCGAGAAAACTAGGAGAAAAGATTAACCGTGAAATGAATCGGTATTCTAACTCAGGACTCAGGGGATGATTAAATGGCGAGCGTTAAAGAAATCTTAGATGGCTTAGTATCGGATGGTTATACAGGACCGGAATCCACCGTGTTCTTAAATTTTAAAGCACACGACGATTCTCAATCGGGGGCTACAAACAGAGTTATGCTCAAGGCAGAACGTATCGGAATTAACACTAACCGTCAGGTAGCACCTATTCCCGTCCCGTTCTCAGGTGCAATTTCAGGTGAATCACGCACTTTGGCTATTGATTTAGGTATTGCTACTAAGGAAATTTCTATTTCAGGCATTATTACAGACCAAATGATTTACAAGAAGTTTAAGGGTGTAGACCAACAGGTAGCAGTAAATATGACCGCTTTTGAAGTAGCACAATTATTGCACTCTGCAGTAGACTCTTCTTTTATTCAATCACACCAAACTATTTCTCAATTAGTAGTGCTAATGCCCTCAAGAGTAAATAAACATTACAGATATCATAATGGGGTTACGGCAACTACACCAACCGACGAATTGCCACTTATTCCATTTAACTATAAGGCTCGTAAAGTATTATTAGACTCTAATGGGGATTATTCTACTGAGTATTTAGCAGAAAGTAGTAATACAGAAGTAGTAGCAGGTGATACAGAATTTGCCCTAACTCTTCGTGATTTTCCCGACCCTGATGATTACAAGGGATTAGATGGGTATATTACAAACATCTCAACAGATATTAACGCGGGCGAACCTTACGTTAATTTTAACTTTTCATTCGTAATTGCATACATTCCTTTTGGTGGTTGAATTGTCTTATACAGTATTTTCTAAGGATAGAAAATCATTACAGTTTCCTGTAATGTGTAATGGCTATGTTCACATTAAAGCGGCAGATAGTTTTAATCAAGAAACTACGGGTATTTGGGATTATGAAGGTCCGTTTACTTTAGAAATGTTAGTAACTCCATATGAAATTAATGGTAATCCTGTTACTGATAACGAGGCTAGCCAAAAAAGTTTGCCGAGAGATGCTACCTATGGTTTAACTTATCTAAGTTCCGCAAATAGACATAGCGTAGAAATGTGTCTATTTCACAATAATTACATTACAGTTTCGTTAGTTAATACTACTACTCAGGCATTTCAACAACCTGCTGAGTATTCAATTAAGTTTAGTTTAACAATTGACGGCACTACACAGACTTTAGAATCACCAACAGTATTTCGTTCTGAAGTAGTAGATAATTCATATTCTAACCCAACGGAATATTTTTATATTAATCATTTACCCGCCTATAAAAAATACGCTCAAATTGTTAGCATTGTGGATGCTAACACAATGACTATTGCAGATACTTCTGTATTGAATGCAAGCCAGCCTATTTATTATATTGACGGGGATGGGGTAATGCAAAGTAGTGGAACGATTGATACTATTACAGATGCTACAACTTTTGATATTGCCGGTGCTTCGACAAACAACTTTAGTGTTGGCGACTACATGTATATTCCCGTGGACCGTGATGTTCTCTATCCTGAAACGTCGCACCACCTCGCCGTATCATATGGCTACGGACGTATGTTTATTGCATTCAATGGGGGCATTGTAGCAGAACGCGGTCATGCAGGGGAGTTTCAATTAGACGCTTCAGATATCTACTTAGGACAAAACCCTAATGCCGCTACACCCCGCCTCACACAATTCATGGGTGAACTCCATGAAGTGTCGTATTTTAAGGGGCAGACAGTAAGTTTCAAAAGCACGAACTCCCTATCACCACCGTATAAAAACGCCCTGTTGTATTTAGATTTCGAGGAGGCTAGAATCAATGAGTAATGAGTTATACGTTCTCAATGAAGGGGTAAGCATTCCCACTTTAGGTGGTGCTACCTTCACACCCTCTAATCTGAGTCAATTAGATACCTCAGTCAATCCTAACCTTGTGTCTAATATCCCACAAGCAACGGCTGAAACTGCTGAAGGGTTGGTATCATTCTATGAAATCCATGAAGATGAACAGACTACTATGCGTAATCCTCTTTCTATCGTATCTTGGCCCACCCAATCGGGAAGCGCGTTAGATACATACGGTTCAAATGCCCATGAAACTCCCGGTTATAGAGTGGTATTAGAAACGGCCTCGGCTTTAAATCTATCAACTACTACTTATTACATTTTAGTTTATGCAGATAATATGTATAAACACCACTTTGCTAAAATTACAGAAGAAGTTTCCTATGAAGGGGATTTTAATACTTATGATTTTACACCAAGATTGAAGGAAAACATTCCTAAAAATACTAAGGTAATGATTTTCTCAGCACCTACAACCTCCCCTGTTGCATTGGCGTATGGCTTAATGAACGATGATTCAGGAACAGAAGAAAGGCACGATAGATATGTAAATGTTAGCCGCCCTACATTTTATTTCTTAGAAGGCGATTCACTAAAAGCAAATACCAAATACACGGCAGTTCGCGCCTATCACAATAATAACGATGGGAGTAATCAAAAGGATTACACCGTGTTTAGAACCGCTACTGAAACTTCTGATATGATTTTAGATAAATCATTTTACACTCAAAACGCAACAGTAAAGGATGCTAATAGAGATGATGATGATACTGATTGGGATAATACCCACTCATTTTTTGATTCTTGGACAAATGCGTTTTCTCGCTATGCTTCTCATCCGGGCGATTTAGACACTTATATGAAATTCATTTCCTCGCCGTTGAGAAACCAAACGGTTTCGACCCCTGTGGGGGTGAAATTAGACCGAAGTATTACCGCGAGGGGTAATATCTTCGAAATTGATTACATGGACCCAGAGCGGTTTCTAGACAAGAAAATTCAGGACATGGAAAATATTAAGATTTTAGAATTCATTGGTTCTGATAATATCAACTCCGAGCCATCATTCGCACTCCCCGGTGTATTTAACAACCATGATACAGACACGGATAAAATTGTAGTTACAGGATTGTTAGAAGGACAGGATTTATCTACTTTATTAGAAGACTCGGGTAGTTTTGAGTTTTTGTATATTGGTAACTATTATTATATTATTAGTAATATTACCTCTCCTGTTGGTGGTTCACAAACAATTACAATTACAGATAAGCGATTATATACATCCAACACATTTAGCGGCTCTGCAGTTGTAGAAAGTTTAACTGATGCAACGGGGTATAGAAGAAGAATTGGTAGTGTAGTTTCTAACATTGGTGTGACGCACAGTATTGATACAGAAATTAGTGGGTCAGATGTAATTAGAAACGATATTACTATTGAAACTTATGAAGCCGATGTTTATGATTTAGAATATATCGTTGGTGGAAATAATCAGGGTATTCAGTTATTAGTAAACAAGGGTGATAGACTAAATAGTTATACAGAATTACAAACAACACCTTCTAGTATTTTTAATTCAACAGGTTCATTATTAGATTGTATTAGAACTAATATTTCTTATAATAAGAAAATGGCTGAGGGTAGAGTCGAGTTTAAAGAAGTAGGAAATGACGGTGGAGTATTTAGACTTAAAATTTCTGGTAGGGACATTCTTTCGCAGTTATTGGGTAGCCCTGTAAATAAAAATTATACATATACAAATGAATACGTTTATTCAACTCTTATTCCCGGTGGAGATAGAATTATTGATACAGGGTTGGAGATTGATACAGGAACCGCCTTTGGTGCGAACACTATTACTGTAACTACTACTATTGGAAGTGAAGTGGCCTTTGGCGATGTATTATTTACATCTTCTTCAGGGGCCGTTCCCTTGGGTGTGGTAAAATCTGTATCAGGTAGTGTTATTACATTGTTCAAGGATGTTCATATTACAGACCACACAATTGGGGAATTAGCCCCCGATGATACAATTTATAGAGCACCCTATGGGTTTTTAGCAGGTAAATCGTTAGAAACTTATAATGGTTCCGTATATGATACTAAATCGGAAACTTATGTTAAGTTACCTAAGCCCACTACACTATTAGGTTCTGTTGATAAGGGTTTTATTTTTAATACAGGTAAGTATTATGAATATAATGGGAGTAATGTAATTGAGGGTGGAAACCTTTCTTCAGTTACATCAGCCAATACTGATAATGGTAATGCAATTGATAATCTAATTACTTCCGTTGTAACTAACGATGGTGTCCACGCAGATGTTCCTATTGGAATTGATATTACAGAACGTAAGGATACGATTTCTTCTATGGTTGATTTTGATATTCTAAACCAAGAAAGAGGGGAAAACCAAATTACATTTACGTTAGGGTATATTTCTCCATTGGTTTTGGGAAGAATGAGCGAATATGTAGAAACAGCGGACAAATTCTTGGAAGAATTAGCGGGAGATTATGTTAGTAGTTTTTATTTAATTAACGGACAGGGGTTACCCAAAGGTGGGTTTTTACATTTATTAAACAACGAAGTTTGTTCAACTACAAAAGGTCCAATGACCTTTACGGATATTATCGTAGATGATGGGGGTATGACTACTGTTTCCCCTGCGGTTATTTCTGATGCTCAATATGATTCTAGATTTAATCCCTCTATTTGGAGATATACGAATAAAACAAAGGGTGAATTCATTAATAGTATGAGAACAGTAGGAACGGCATCTCCTACAAGATTAACTAATCATAATGATATTTACCAAACTGGAACTAATTTTAATTTTTATCTTAGCGCATATAAGATGTGTGGAAATGAATATTTTATTCATAATCAAAATAGAGATGAAACCACATCTTATTTGATTGATAAACCCACAGAAATGTTAGGTATTAAACCAGCAGTAGGCTCTAGATTTTGGGACATTGATAGATACCCAGCATTTGCTAAAGATAGAGACATTTACGACAATATTGATACAGACGATATGTTAGAACATTATTCATTATATGAAAGATGGGATGATAAAACAGGGGCTTTACATTTCTTTTTGCCGGGAGATATTTACCCTGAAAGTCAAACCAATTGGAATAATATTGGATATGATAGCAGACCCCTTTCTGATTACTCTTTAATCTTAAAAAATAAAGAAACTACTGTTGGTAAAATGGGGCATAATACAGATACAGGAAATCCTACTCATTGGGACGGTGTTTCTAAGCATGGTAACAGATTAGATACTGATTATGCTGAAAGAAAAATTATTGACTATAATGGTGATTTAAATAGATTTAATATCGCTAGATTAATTGAATTAACATTTGATTCATATTTTAATGAAGTAGATTATGAAAATTATGATTTAAATAGAAACGCTACTCCCAATACTGACGAAATTTTAGCAGACACTTATACTACATTAGTTTATGGGAGCACCGGAGTTGCTTTGAATCATTTAAGAACAGGTAAATTTTATTACCCTGTTGAAGAAGATGCTACTATTGATATCCCTAATGCTACTATCGCACAAACTAATTATACCGCTAATAATGGTATTATTATGAAACTACCTGTTTTTATTGAAACTATAGGTAGCCCTCCCGTAACTACGGTTGAAGATAAATTTGTAGGTAGTAGATTTATTACAGAAACTCAAGTAGACTCATTTGAAGGATATCAATATATTCCCGATATGGATATGGTAATTTTAGATGCTAAAATTCATCCCGATTTTTATACTGATGGGGAAGATTTACAATCTATGCAAAATGCTTTCTTAGAAACGGCAAGTGTAAGTCTTACAGACTCAGGTGCTCAAGTTGATTTTAAAGGTTCTCCTGTAATAGACCAAATCCACGGTTTCCAAAATAATAACGGGTTTATGGAAGAGGGACAATCTTCTCTCACCTCTAATGGACACCTTAGAGCCGTTAGAGCATTATTTAAACCTAAACTTTCTAGTTCAGATTGGCAAGTTATTGATAATACAGGTGGAGTAGATTGGTCTACTCATTTAAAATCAGATGAAGCAGTATTAGAAATTGTTGTTGAAACTTCATCAGGCGGTTCAAGACATTGGATTCATTATTGTAATAATTTAACAGGTAATTTCTTATATGATTCTACTAATCAAAGACTTCATTATATTAAATCACATACGGTTAGTAAAACAGATACTACTAATTTTAGTCATTATCTTAAAATTGATAATTTTGTTACAGGGTCATTAGGAACTGAACTAATCCCATTAAGATTATCACAAAATTGTTTTTATGATTTTACACCTGAAAGAATTGTTTTTAATGCCTTGCTTGGAACATATACCAAAGTTCCCGGTAAAAATGAAACTTTTTCTTGGGCTTATGCTCCCGATGCTAAAGAAACAGATGGTGGTATTGGAATTCATGATAAAGAACACGTTAGGTCTATGTATGTAGTAATTAATATTGATGATAAAACTGCAAATAAAGATAAGTATTTAGTTTCTAGAACTAGGGCTGGGAATAACTTATATAACACCTTTGGTGATAATTACGACCAGACAGTTTATATTACAGACGGTGTTAATACTAATGAAGCATCCTTTTATAATATTAATACTGAAACATCCGGTTTATCAGTAGGTTATTCTAATATTAGAATTTCACCAATGAAAGCCATGAAAGGCTGTCCCTCAATTGGAAAAATCATTGAAGTTACTGTAAGCGACTTTAATGATTTTACACCTTCCACGGCCACCATCGCCGCTTCATTTGATGTAGTCTATGAAGCAGAAGAAATCGTAGACGATATCCTATCCTCAATTGATATTGACTACACCAAATCAACCGTTGGTAATGATTATTACCTATCTGCAAACTTTAATGGACAAAACGCCTATTCAGCAGCAAATAGTATTTTGCAATATGTGGATAAGAAATTATTTATCAATGGTAACGACGTAGTAGTAGTTTCTAACCAAGAAGATAAATTTTATCGTAATATTGAATTTAATGAAGATAGTAATGAATATAACATTACTTCAATTAAACGTGATAAATCATTGTTTGACGAATATAACGTAGTAGTAGTTTATGGCGACGGAGTTCGTTCAACTGCTAGAAATTATTCGTCTATTAAATCTCGAGGTAAGGAAATTACAAAAGAAGTTTATGATTACACGGTTTCTAATCAAACACAGGCTGATTCATTAGCCCAAAGTTTATTGAAGATTTACTCAAGGGTTAATGACGCAATTGAAATCCGTGTAGGTAGTGATATTCCCTTCCTTCAGCCCGGACATATTGTTTCAGTTTATTACCCATCAGAAGGTATTTATCGCGCTCCCTATGTAGTGCTTGAAACTGAGAAAAAGTTCGGAAGTCCGAGTATTATTAAATTAGGAGAATATAACAAAGACTTGGCTAATACAATGTCCATGTTACTTTCTGAAACACGCAATTTGCAAGGGTTTACAAAGAAAAAGGTATACGCTTCAACTATTACACCAAACATTATTCTAAACCAAGTTAGATTGAAATTCGTAAAGGCCGAGATTACAAATCTAACAGATACAACCACGTCCACAATTGGATTCGGTTACACAATCGGCTTTGATTCGGAGGTAGGGCCATGATTACAAGAGATGGAAGAACAGACATAAAAGATTATATAGTTGGGAATTATACTAGATATCAAGTGGGAACGGGTGGTGATTCTACTAACCCTAACGCTTCTTCACTTGATTCACCGTTATTGACTAAAACCTCAACAGGTTTAGTAGTAACTTCAAGCGATGAAAGCACAATTGAATGGAAATTTACTTTACAAGGTTCGGCGTATATTGGCGAAACTATTAAAGAGGTTGGCATCTTTCATACTACTACTGACGAGATGCTACTTCGTGTAAATTATGATGGAATCGGACCATTAACTAGCACGGACGAAATTGAATTTGTAATTGTAGTGGAGGTGGACTGATGGCTTTAAACCCGGCACAGATTTCAACATTGACTAACGGACTTACTACCGATGGAATTATTGATGGCTCAGATAAACTACATTCAGGTATTCTAAAGGCTTTATACTCAATGAGTATGGGTAGTTATGTAGTATCATGTAATAACTTTACAGAAAGCACGGCAGGTGCATTTACATCTTATACATTAGGTGCTGAAATTGTATATGCCGTAAATGGTGATTATCGAGAATCAAATACAGATATGACTGTGGCTATTGCCTCTTCTGCTGATGCTACTTATCCTCGTTATGATTGGATTTACATTGATACCGATGATACGTTAAAGGTGAGAGAAGGAACAATTAGTGGTAGCACATCATTAGTTTCTGATTTAGACCTTGGGGAAGTTCCTATTGCTATTGTGGAAATTGCAGCCGGTAGTGCTGATAACGCGGCTCACAATGTTCAAATGTTAATGGGAATGACCGAATTACTTCAGCAACAGGTTACAAAAATTAAGGCTAGAACAGGCGTGGCTATTACAGCGGGAGATGCTCTATATGTTTATGATAATCATAATGCTAATACCGCTATTGTGGATATCGCTGATGCTTCTGATTCTTCTAAAATGCCTGTAATTGGATTAGCAAAACAAGACCTTGCTTCACAAGAAGAAGGCTTTGCAGTTGTTTTTGGTCTATTGAAGGGTATTGATACGGTTACTGATTTTGATTCTTCAGACGTTGGTGGAACTGTATATGTAGCATCAGGTGGGGGTTTAACTCCTGATAAACCAACAGGTGCTAGTGATTTGATTCAGAACGTTGGTATTTTAACTAGATATCATGGCAGTTCAGGTGTAATTTTTGTAACAGGTATTGGAAGAACAAATGACGTTCCTAATTTAGCCTTTGTAACCGCAGACAGTTCGGGCTTGGCTAATGGTAGGCAATTGAATGCGGGGACGGGAATTACTGTAACAGATAATGGGGCAGGGTCCACCATTGATATTACTAACACCGCGCCGGACCAAACAGTTACTTTAACCGATGGAACGGGAATTACCACATCGGGAACTTACCCTAATTTTACCATTACAAATTCAGCACCCGACCAAACGGTGAGT
>Ga0222714_10004328_pt1 | contig 13973 bp, 19 predicted proteins | sample C33_3DmetaG_FD_165048 | JGI IMG/M metagenome (GOLD analysis project Ga0222714, IMG submission 165048) | Estuarine water microbial communities from San Francisco Bay, California, United States - C33_3D | ecosystem: Environmental > Aquatic > Marine > Unclassified | place: USA: California... | reverse complement strand
CATTGGGTTTTATGCGGTTGGCATCACGGTTGCTTTAATGGTCTCGTCATGAGTGAAGCCAACAATATCGAAACCAACGCAACCGCAACCGTCCGCCGTGTTATCTCAACCGGGAGCGCGAAGAGTCATTTTGACTCTGCCGTCTCTTTGATTGAGACTATCGGAGAAAACGAGACTGCCCTCTATTGGCAAGGGGAGCGCAATCGAGTGCTGTCGGCCTTCGGTAGCGTCCGCACTAAGTCTGCTGAAGGCGAAGCGACCAGCAAGGGAGTCGATTTCGGCTCTGCCAGTCTCGCCAAGGTGCTGAAACATCTTAGCACTCCCAAGCGTGAAGCCGCTTTGCTTAGTGCCGCTTGGGCAATGGCATCGGCGGTCGCTCTTAAGTAAGCGACAGAGCCGGAGCCTCTGGGGATCTACTCAGAGGCTCAACTCTATCTCTTGCCTCTTTTAACATAAAGTCGCCAAGTCTGTCTTGTTCTGTCTTGTGTGTGTTTGCCGATAGGCTTCTCACTCTTTGACAGACCACAAGACAGGCTCTCTCAGACGGGAGTCTGGCGCAATGGTTGTCTTGCTTGCTTGTTTTCGTTACAGGCACCAAAGCAAGACAGACCGATCCGGCCCTCTAAAGGCATACGGAGAAAGTGTTTTCACTTCTCCTCTTTAACTTTAGACAGAACCGGCCCGCTTCCCTCTGTCTGGTTTAGTCTCATTCAACGTGAGTCGTTACGTTACGGAGACAACCAACACGCAAGCTCTTTTGTGATAGTGTTGCAGACACAACACTAGGCACACAAGCGTCCCTTGTGGATTGATAATTGCAACCCTTTGGGGATTTATTCCCTCAAAGAGCGCGACCAAATTGCCACAAGCGGACGCATAGTATCGGGACACAAGTCTCCTCTGTCAGTCTTCTCTCTTCTCTTTTCTTCTCTTTTCTGCCCGTTTTCCCGTCTCTTGTGTCTCGATACTATGCGTTCAAATCCGACAGCCGCTTGGGATAAATCTGCCCAAGCTCAAACACACTTGCGTGCATCCATTGCACACAAGACACTCGGCAAACTTGCCATAAAACACACGTCCAAGAGACAAGCCAAGAAAGACAACCATTCTTGTCACAAAGCACGCGCTTGGCGTTGTAAGGGTACTTTTGCCGTAAGTTCTTCACAGGTTAAACTATCAAAGATTGATTGGATTTAATAAGCTCAACACGCGGAGCGTGTTGCCTTGATTGAGTAGTTAACACAACATTATGAAACACAAAACACAAGAAAAGATCGTTGCCTTTGTTGGCTCCATTGTTCTCCTAGTTGCTCTTTACTATTTCGTAAAAGCTATCATTGTCCTTCCCAACTAAACTTCAACGTGCAAAGCACGTTGCCTTGATTGAGCTTGTAGTGAATAACTACAAGCTCTTTTTTGTTCTAAACCTAAACCTAAAACATAAAACATATGCCCTGTGAAGATTATCCATGCTGCGGCCACGAGCCGGGCGGTTGTCCTATTGTAGACGAGAATGGCGTTGAGCGTTATTCTTGTGCGCGTTGTGGCATCTTGATGCAGCCTCGTGCAAGAAGTGCAGTCTGTGAACCTTGTCACAAGCGATGGGCTTTCGAGGAGTTCTCCGACGAAATGCCTGATCGTTATTATGAAGATCCTGAACCAGATAACGACGCTGGTTGGGACTTAGGAAAAGAAGAAACACTATGACAAATAGATGTCTCCGCTGTCTTGAAGTAATCCCTCAAGACAGAAAGTCTCTCGGTTTTGACAGATGTATCAAATGCGCTCCTCAATGGACCTATAAAGGCGCACTCAACTTCGGTCACAAGACCGGAGGAAGTGTTCAACCAATGCACCCTGATGCGTTTAAGGTCCATAAAAGAGTCACACATCGTTCTGCAAAAGGTACAAACGGTAAATCTTTCCAACAAGGCACAACACTCATAACAATCAAAGATGCATAAAAACATGATAATCATAATCCCATCACACATTCGAGGTTTCTACTCTTATTGTCTCGCGCCTGTATCTTATACGCTAGACATTCATACCTACATGCAGAAACTATTTGCAGAGAATCTTCTCTTTGTAGATTTTAATTTAACACAAGAGGAGATAGGTCAAATCCTAGGCGGCAATTAAAAAGTCTCCATAAAACACAAGCCCTTCAAGGAGGGCTTCTTTTTATGGAGCTTTTTCTTTTGTCAGAAATAACTTGGCAAACAAGAAGCTTTATTCGATTTGCCGGTCCCGTTGGTGACTGTGCGATAATGTTAGCGGTTCAACGTAAAACCGAAAACATCCCAATAAAAACAAACCAACAAAAAAGAAACACAAGTAAATATGAGCACTAAGAACCTCGAACTCGTCGCGTCCTTTGCCGGATCGGTTTTCACGAGCGACACCGACGGCAATCCTCAGTTCGCCACGCACGAGCGTCATGTCCGTAAGACTGCCAAATCGCCTGAGCGCACCGTGAGTTTTCAAGCCCCGATCTTGTCTGTCTCTGATCTCCAATACTACATCAAGCGCGGCGAGGCTCTTGCTGAGATTCCGACCGAGCACGTGACGAAGGTCAAGAACGAAGACGGCTCCGTGACCGAGACCAAGCGGATCTCCAACGCTCTGAGCGATCTCGTTAAGGAGCACTTGCTGGACGTCGCTGAGGAAGCTTCTGAAGCCTATCTCAGCAAAGGCAACACGCCGGACTTTTTTGCGTCCTTCATATACGGCGTGAGCGCCGACCGCGAGACCGAGAAGAGCGTCCTCAAGAAGATCGACGGCATCAAGAGCGAGATCGGTTCTTTGGTGTTCGCCCTCGCTGGAGAGTGGAACGACGACACTGCCCGGTCGCTGGGCGTGAGCGACAAGGATGCCGCCATTGCCAAGCAGAGCAATCTGATTGGCTCTCTCGCTCAGCTTCTCGCCAAGGCCAACGAGCTGGCCAGCGCGAAAGCCAAGCGCGAGGCGAAGAAGAAGACTGTCTGATATGACGGACTATCTCAAGAATCTCTCGATCAAGTGATCGAGTAGAAGTAATCAATACTAAATCACAAAGCCTCTGTGGGAGCAATCTCACAGAGGCTTTTTCTTTAGCGTTTTAGCTGTGCTAACTATTCACACATGCCAATAATTGGCACAGCTAAAGCTCTATTCGCTTTACGGGATAAACAAACAACCACTTTTATCCAAGATGAAAATCTCTATCTCCGCACAGCAGACTCAGAGTCTTATTCTGAGCCCACAGCTTCAACAAAGTCTCGCACTTCTTCAAGCTCCCATCAGCGAGCTTCAATCCCTCATGGAAAGTTTCTTCTGCGATAATCCATGCGTTGAACTCATGGATCGAGAGACTCCAGAAGAAGAAATCCTCTTCGCAAACGACAAAGCAGAGCCGCCTGCAGATATGCAGTGGACTTCGCCGATAGAGTATGCGCCAGCGACCACTGCGATAAATCCACTAGAGAATAATCCTTCTCGCGCAGAAACACTAGAAGATTATCTCACAAGAGAACTCTCTATCGCCGGACATGATATATCTGTGATAGCCCTCTTGGACGACAAGGGATTCTTCCCTTTGGATCCCGACTTGTTAAGCGACAAGCAAAGAATAGCTCTTCGTTTTATCCGTACTCTCGAACCACGCGGCTTAGGTGCACTTGGACTTGCAGATTGCTTGTGTTTGCAATTAGATTCTTCTTCTCTCGCCCACAAAATCCTCCAACAAGACGAAGACCTCTTTACCCGACGCCAAATCCCAATTCTCGCAAAGAAATATAACGTCACTTTCACGGAGATCGAAAGCCTCTATACAAAACTCCGCACCTTAAATCACAATCCCGCCGCAGAGTTTTCTTCTTCCCTAAATATCCCCAAAGACGCAGAGATCTTTCTCCTTCCCGATGGCAGGATTGATATCCCAAACGAAAAGCTTCCTGTCTTCAAGATCAATGATCATGTTCTGAGCTTTCTCCACAAGCTTCCTCCACAAGAGAGAGAATACATCCGAGATAAAGTTAAGGCCGGTAAGTTTCTGATCCGCTCAATCATGCACAGGCAATCTACACTAGCCAATGTCTCTCGTGCTATTGTAGATTATCAATCTGAGTTCTTCCTCTCCGGCAATATCCATGATCTCAAGCCGCTCACGATGGCGCAGATCGCAGCCGAGTGTGAGATCCATGAGACGACCGTCTCGCGCGCCGTATGTAATAAATACATCTCAACCCCGCGCGGGACATATGAACTACGCTTTTTCTTCACCGGAGCAATCGTAAACCATGAACAAAACACAATGCAAAGTAACCTATCAATAAAGAATCAGATCGCAGAGATCATTGCGAAAGAAGACAAGAGCAGGCCCTTGAGTGACGAAGATATCGTAGCCCTTCTCAAGAACTCTATCGCCAGAAGGACAATCGCTAAATACAGAGCCGAACTAGGCATTCAACCTTCACATCTCCGTAAAGTCTATGCTACCACAAAATGAAAACAACCAAGAAAAAATCACAGCCCAAGAACTCTGGGGCTTGCTCTTCCCAGCGTGTTCTTGTCATGTCGATGCAGAGCGTTCACACTTCATCCGCAGAACTCCAGGGAATAATCTTGCCCATGCGATTGTTGCTACAAATGAAACAGCCGAGTGGGTCAAAGCTCACAGCGCAAGTGAGCATCTCCATATTCAGAGAATCAACGAAGACGGACTTGACTATTCCGTTATCTGGGACAGCACAGAATGGAACCTCTCGGACGAACGACGAAGAATCCTTCGTGCAAACCACCTTGCCTCTGACGTATCATACATCCGCAAGAAAGCAGAAGAACTCCGCGTTGAAATGATCAGTGATGCTCTCTCAAGAGCTAAGCTATTCAACAGACAGAAAGCAACAGAAGTCGCAGTCGCCATCACCTCACAAGGCGAGGAGATTTATCTCAACAAATCAAGACAGCTAAACGATGCACTCAAAGGCGCATTCAACAACATCAACTGCTATTTCCCAATCGAAGAAGTCCTCAAGATCGTAGACACTCGCGGCATTTTAGAAACACTCAATCAACCACAAGATGAACAAAAACCTACAGAAGAAAACAATCAAAGAAGCACAGCGTCTGAAGAACAAAGTAGAGAAAGCTACAGAGAAGAACGTCTTGATCCGCCAACAGCTGGAGGATAAGATGCTCGCTGTGCAGAAAAAGCTAACGCCCCTTCTTAATCAACGCGACGCAATCAACAGAGCCTATACACAACTTGACAAACCGCTCGCTGAGACTATTGTCTTTTCTGAATATGTATCTCTCATCTCTCGAACGCCTCAAGCCTATGGATTCAAGGACGCTGAAGAAGTGATCTCTAAGCTTCTCTAAGCTTCTCTAAACTACTATAACAAAATGAACATCTTCGCTACGCCAGCAGGAGTTACGAAAGCTCCGCCGTCTACAATACAACCAACAGCATCCAAAGAAGAACGCCTTCAACAGACAGCCCTCACGACCGCCCGAGCGCAAGCTAAGAAGCTGTGTGATCTATACAAACGAGAGCCCTTTGGCTGGGAGCTTCTTCAGAAAGAACTATCTCTCGCCACAATTCCCACAAGCAAGCTAGACTATCCCACTTTGCTAGGCTTTCTCCAAAGCTGGGTCAACGCTGCCCCATCGCGTCAACAAAAGGAAGCCTTGCGTCTCGCGGAAGAACTAGCCCTTCGAGAGAAACGTACCTATACCGCCGTAGATATTAAACTCCCAAATGGCCTCGACTTCAAGCCCCAGCAGAAGAAAGCAATCGGCGCATTGCTCGATGTCCTCTACAACAAGAACCTCAGCGGCTCTCTTGTCCCACTGGGCACAGGCAAAGGCAAGAGCTGGATCGCAGCGGGTCTCGCACTGTGGCTACAGAAGCATGACCCCGGAAAGTTCTGTAACTTTCTTGGTCTCTTCCCGCCGATCCTAATCATCACAAAGAAGTCTGTAGTCTTGGACTTCAGAGAGACTCTCAAGAAACTTGGTCTCGAATCTGTCGGGCTGGCCGTAGATGTGTGGTCCTACAACGAAGTGTTCTCTGCAAAGAACCGTAACTTCTTCCGCGAGGAAGTCGTAGAAGTTTTTGGCCAACAAAACAAAGTCATCCGCTTCAACCTTCCCGCTATCGCAGCGCCGAAGCTTATCATTCTCGACGAGTGTCAAGAGATCAAGAAGGAGAAGAGCAAGCGCACTAAATATCTCGAAGCATTCCTTCAATTCCCAGAGATCAATTGGGTCTTCACCTCAGCGACCCCAGCGGTGACAGTCTGGGATACAATGTTCATGACTCTTGCCATGCGTCTTAACTACGGAGCAAGACCTATCACGCGAGAGACATTCCCAGAATTTGCACGCACTCTTACACTCGGTGCAGATCCTCGTCAAGCTAACGCTGCAGCCCTTGAGCGATGGGGCGCTGCGATTGGGGATCGCTTCGTCAAGCCGCCGGGCGATCCTCAAAAGGTCAAGGCCCTGAACAAAGTCAAGCTCTTTGAGATCACAGATCCCATTAACAAGGCGATGCTCAAGAACGCCATGAAGAATTATCTTGAAGCCCTTGAGCGCACCGGCCGATCTATAGATCCACAAGGTCAAGTCATGGTTGCCTTCATGGTCATGGCCCGAGCGGCCGAGCTTGCAACTGTAGACACATGGGTTGCTGATGCAATCGAGGCCCATCGACAGGGCTATGCACCCGTCATTGCGATCCGCTTTACAGAGACTCTCAAAGAACTAGTGATGAAGCTCTGTGATAGTGAATACTTTCGCAGTAAGAATCTCACCAAGGAAAAGATCTCTCTAATCTGGGGCGGCAACAGAGAGATCAAACTCGAAGACTTACTTCCCGAAACAAAAGCCGCAGAGATCGCCGCGAAGATGGGCATGTGGATTCTCGACAATCCCGACGAAGCCCGTAAGCCTAAGGCCGAAGACATCGGCATCACGAAAGAAGAGTTCCGAGCCTTTCACAAAGGCATCAAGTACACCTCCGAACGTATCTTCCGAGAGATGACGAAGGATGCATTCGCCGCGCGGAATGAGAAGCTCCGTGAGATGAAACTCCACAATCAGAATCAGAAGGAACGACATGAGAACGTGCAAGACTTTCTCAACGGAGCGACTGAGTTCTGTATCTATACTCTCTCCTCCGGCGGCACTGGCATCTCTCTCGATCATCGCTATACTCACACTCGACCGCGCAGTGTGATGAGCACGATGACTTACTGGGCTGAGGAATTTGCACAAGCTCTTGGTCGTTGTGTCCGCATTACCACACTGACAGATACCCTTCAAGAAATCTATGTCCCAGAAGGCACAATCCTCAGCGACCACATGGCACCTAAGCTGGCGAGGAAGCTCAAGAGCGTTGACGCTATCGGCTCCTCCAATGTAGATCTCGCCGGGGAATTAGAGAAAGCCCTGCGAGATAAAGCAGTAGCGATCAAGCTAACCGACGAAGATCTCGCCGCCGCTGAGTCGACAGGCGTGATCGAGACGGATGAAGACGATGATGATGATGACTCTGAAGAAACTCCTAACAATTAACAAATGAGCCTAGGCTATACATGGACAAAAACAAACGGCCCTAAATGTCCGGGCTGTGGTCAGATTGAATTCATAAACCAATATGGTCACGAACAATGGGACTGTGGATCACGATGGTGTAATGAGAAGAAAACAAAATTCCTGCAATCTGACGAATGCCAGCGTTGGGAACTCGATCGCTTGCACGCAAAGATCAAAGCGCTATCAGATAAGTTCGACGCATATCTAAAAGAAATCAAAAGACAAGAAGCATTGAAGTATCAACCACCTGCCGGAAAGGATTAACAAAAAATGAAAGAAAGAAAATCAACACACCTCGCTCGCAAGAACTACTATCTCACGCCCGCCGAGAGGCTAAGGATTCGTGAGTATATCATCGCTAACCCCAAGCTCACACAGCAACAAGTCGGCGACCACTTCGGAGTCTCGCGGGGCACTATCTCAAACATCAAACGCGAGCCACGTCATAGAGAATACTATGAGAAGAAGATCAATGAGCTAATGAATCTCGTCAACATTCTACACAATAAAATCTTTCAGCTAGAGTGTAAGCTACATAAACTAGAAAACAAATGAGCACCTATCACCAGCGCGGCGATAGCTATAAGCCAAAGCATAAGGTCGGATCTGTCGACGAAGAATATCTAAACATGAAAGAGATGGCCGCCGCTCGCAAGGCTATCATGGCTTATAAGCTTAAAGATCCGCCGCCCACTATCTATACTAAGAGAAAAAATAAATCTAAACAACCATGAACATCCACGCAAACGTCCTCAACACCGCAGCCGCAGATAGCTTTCTCGATAACATCCGAAAGGATGTCCTCAAGATCACAGGCGACTCTCTCAAAGAGAACTCAATCCACAACGTCGCATCATCCTACGCGACGCAAGACCCAGCGACCAAGCGAATGCTCACGGCCGCAATAACCTACGCCGAAGAAAGTCTTCAACGCTACAACGTCCTGATCGAAGGGCCAAGTGGCACAGGCAAGGAGTTGATCGCTCGCATCCTTGCCCACAAACGAAAGCCTCTAAAGGCTATGAACATGGCCGGTCTCACGGATACCCTATTTCAAAGCGAACTCTTTGGCTACATGCCCGGTGCCTTTACCGGTGCAAAGAGTAGGGGAGATGTAGGCTTCCTTCGGGCAGTCGGCAAGGGCACTGCTTTCCTCGATGAGATAGGCGAGTTGCCTTTGTCGCATCAAGCAAAGCTCCTTCGTGTCTTACAAGACAAGACCGTCTTGCCCGTCGGCGCTGTCGATCCTGTGCCTATTCAATGTCGCTTTGTGTTTGCCACTAATCGTGACTTGCTAAAGATGGTAAAGGAAGGAACCTTTCGAGAGGATCTATACTTCCGTATCAATGAACTCGGTCTAAAGACATTCAGCCTACAACAAAGAGGCTTGCAGGAAATCCGCTGTGTCGCATCAGCTATCATAGAAGAAGAAAACTGGACACCGCTCGGCGAGAGAGAACACTTCGGCGACGAGACATTCTCCTTTGGAAATGTAAGGGCGTTGAGAAATCTCCTGCTCAAACGTGAACTAGGTGAACTAGAACTACCTGAATATGAACGGCAAGATTAAGAGACCGACATCTAAAGTGTTTGTCGTGAGTGATGACACACATAAGAAACTAAAAGCATACGCCATCAAGATGGGTTATAAATTACAGTATGTTGCAGATGAAGCAGTGGTGGAGTATCTCAAGAGGAAGGAAATAAAACAATGAACATATTCAACCCCACAAATCCACAACCCCAACACAACCCAACAGAGCTTCTCAAACAAGCAGAGAATCTCCTAAATAAAACCGAGCGCAAGCAAGGCTGGCCATACTATGACATCAAGCACGCCCTGCAGTTCGCGCAGATGGTGATTAAGCTCAGCAAAATCCCCAGCAAAAAAGCGACGATCAACACCCTTACTCTACGCCAACAACCCCAGACTGTCCGCGCTCGCCTATCACAAGGCAAAGCCTTTATCGTAGACAAAGGGATCGACGTGCTCAAAGGTCAGATCGACCCCGACGACATGCCTCTCGTGTCAGAGCTCGCCGAGAAAGTCCAGATCTCTGTGCGCAAAGTCAACCTCATCATCGAACTCGTCGAGCCTGTGGATAATATCCTCGACGCAATGACTCCTCTGCTCGGCGGCACCGACGAAGATCCTTTCGCTTTCAACGAAGATGTCTTCCGCGAAGAACTCTTAGAGTTCATCAACACCGGCGAGATAGGATCACAAGCAAGCTGGCAAAACTACACCAACAGCGCAGAGAAATACGCACGGCAGCTTGCCCTTCAAGACAACACACTCATCATCGAGACCACTCCGAACGAGCTTATCATTATGAAGATGAGTGAGGAGATGTTGAAAGGTCTGGAGTGATAAGTAAAACACAACCACAACAATGCAAATCTTCCTCCCATACCCAGACATAGATCAAACCGCGAGGGTCTTAGATACCCAACGCCTAATGAAACAACGCGTCGAGTCTTATCAAATCCTCAACACCCTGCAAGGTAAGTCAAAGGGCTGGGCCAGTCATCCCGCCGTCAAGATGGTCAAGCCTTATCAAGCATGGCTTTGTTTGTACTCAATTAAAATCTGCCAAGAAGCACGGCGCCGGGGCTATGTTGATAATCTCTTGCCTCACTTTGAGAAAGAACTTCTAACATATCCCTATATCATTCAACCACATTGGCTCGGCTCTTATCTACATAAGACCCACCAAAGTAATCTCATACGGAAGAAGGCAGACTATTACAAGCCACACTTCCCAAACATTCCCGACAACCTACCATACTTCTGGCCCTCTTAACATGAAAGCTCTCATGCTCTCCTTAACTTTCTTCACAGCAGAGACAACCCTAATCGCACTGCAGCAAGACTTCGACGCCAAGCTTAGGGCGCTATCTCAAATCGAATCTAACGACAACGATAAAGCGAAAGGCCGCCACGGTGAAATCTCCCGATACCAACTCAAGCGCAGCGTCTGGAAGCAACACTTCCCTGATGAAAAAGATGGCCGCCATATTCCAGACAAAGCGAGGCGCTGTGCTAAAGCGCATCTATGCTGGCTTGAACTCAGACTCTGCCTTGCCCAGCGCGTTAATAACCCACAGCCAAGGGATGTTTACGCCGCATGGAATATCGGACTTGAAGCTTTCTCACGACGAGATTACAACTTTGATAGACTCCCCGATTCTATCAAACAACGAGCGGACCGCTTTACAAACCTATATACAGAATTCAGAAACAGCCAATGATATGAACAACACGACAGACAAAGGAGTAACATACGCATCAGCCAGAGAAGAAGCCAATGTTCCAAAGGAGCATTACTTCTACTGCTACAAATACAGCATGCATGGTTCATGGTTCTCGACCATGCTCTATGACACGCCAGAGAAAGCTGCCGAGAGCATAACCGATAAGGCAATCATTCGCACTAAGCTTTGTTGTGTTGTTCTATGAAAATTATACTTGGCTGTGTTCTTCCAGATCCACCACCAGAACCTAAGACATATTACTTCTATGTCTATAAACAAAACCGAGATGGCTCTGGAGATTGGGCAAGTTTAGCACTAGCCACTAGCCCTGAGCAAGCAGAGCGAGACGCACAAGCAGCTCGCGTCGGCTTTCCACGCAAGCTTTGTTCTATCACAATACCATGAGCAACCCCAGCCTCAACGAACTCGATCTCTTACTGGGCCTACCTAAACCCGTCGAAGAGATGACAGACAAAGAACTCGAACGCTTTCTTCTCAAGCACTTTCCACACACTCGACCAAGCGGCACCGATCTCGCTTCCCTCCTTAACGATCCCTTACTTAAAGGCATAGACGTTCAAGCTATCATCAATCAAACTCAAAACTTTAAGTTTAAGAAGTGAAAGCTGCGAAGAAAAAACGCATAGGACATCCCGGCAGGCCAGTGATTTGTATTGAGACAGGTAAAGAATATCCTTCAGCCACAGCGGCGGCCAGAGAACTCAAAGTAAATCTTGCCGCCGTGTCTCAGCAAATCTATCGCGGCCAAAAGTGCCGGGGCTTTACCTTCAAATATAAAAAATAATCTTTAGCTACCCAGCACGTGCAAGCTGTTCTTGCATAGGAGTTAAAAGGTTCTCCTAGGACGGCGTGCTGGGTAGCTTTTCTTTTTCCCTTAATAAACAATATGAACCTAACCTACAAAGACCTCCCTCATGAAGGCATTCCCGCAGTCATTCCCATTAACGCCAGCGGCCTAAAGATCTCAGCCTGTCCGCGCCGCTGGTTTCTTACAGTCTTCCTCGGCCTCAAACCAAAGGAAGACATCACTGCTCTGACCGTGGGCAAGATCATTCATAAGTTCGCAGAGACCATTGCCTTCGACCGCAGCGGAGAGAAGTGGCAAGAAGCTTGTCTCGATGCGTTCAAATCCGCAAAGGATAAGAACCTGCCAAACAAGGATCAAGATCAGATCAAGAAAGCTCTCACTGTCGCGCCCTTGCAGCAACTCCCAACGCCCCTAAAATTTGGCGACAATCGCGGGGCTGAGTTTCACTTCAACTTCCCAATCGTAGAGCATCCTGCGTTTGCCTATGTCGGAACTGTTGATCTTCTCTCTATAACACCAGCGGGCATTCTTCAGATCACCGACTATAAGACCACGCGCAAGTACGCATTCAAAGATGCGGTCGCGGGCTACGAAGGCGACACGCAGTTCTCTTTCTACTACTATATCTTCCAGCGCTTTGCGTATGAAATCTTCAAAGACGAGATCAACTACGCCAACGCTGCATGGTATCGTCGCATGGTGATTCGCACGCTGGTCGTCCAGATATCTCTGCCCGCTCCGGCATGGCGCACCGGCCCCGATTGGAGTTTCTCTGCGGAGCAACTAGAAGAATTCGGCAAGGAGCTTAAAGAGAGAATCGAACTCTTTTCCAAGCATATCAACAACGCTATGGCCCACGACAAGCTTCCTCCGCCTAGTGGCAAGCTAACCAATAGCTGCCCTTCTTGCCCGTTCAAACGTCTCTGCTTTGCAGATAACTCTACGCAAGTCGAACTCTTTCTCTCTGAGTGCGACATCGTGAAGTACGAACCACTTTCTTGGTAATGTAACCAAGCTTAAATAAAATGGAAACAACATCCCAACAACCACCAAAACTACAATGGCCCAAGACCCTCATCGCTCTTGTCGGCCCAAGCGGCGCAGGTAAGTCTACCTCATTCCGCAATGTAGACCCAACCAGAACAATCATCCTCGACGCAGAACGAAAGGGTATGCCGTTTCGCGTGCGCGATGAGAAGCTCGTCGTGCCTATCGACAGCTATGATAAGCTGACATTGGAGTTGAATAAGATCAAGAAAGACACGACGAAAGACTTGGTCGTCATCGACTCAATCACTGCGGCCATCGACCAACTGCAGGTCAAGTGCGAGCAGATCTATAAGGGCTTTGATATCTGGAAGAACTACAACGACGGCATTCAGTCGTTGTGTACGAATCTTAAATCCCTAGATAAGACCGTCATCATTACGGGGTTAGAGGAAATTGTTCCCATCCAAGGTCTCGACGGCAGCATGACAACTCGGCGCCGCTTGTATGTCCAAGGTAAAGAGTGGGCAAACAAAGGCATTGAGTCTGAGTGCCTCGCGGTGTGGTCCGTGTATGCAAAGAAAGACAAAGGCAGCGACACGATCAACTACTACTTCGCCACGCAGACCGATGGCGTTACCACAGCAAAGACTCCTATCTTCTGGGGTCTTCCGAATCCGATGGAGAATTGTGTTGTCAAGGCATTGAATAAGATTGCAGTTGAATTGGCTAAACCTTAAACCTAAAAATTATGAGCGAACAAACTGAACCCAAACTATATCCCGAACAAGAAGCCGAGATCCGATTGGTTATCAAAATCAAGCAGAACTCTGAGGGCAAACTTAATGGTTATGTCTATAACTTCGAAGTCAATAACTACGAAGGTCTTATCCCTAACTCAACTAAGTTAGCACGAGAGTATGACTTCCAGTATTCATCAGACAAGATGATTGATGCGGCTATTGAACACATCAAAGAACACAGAGCCTAAAAACTGGCCTACGAAAAGCTCCTCCCATTTGTCGGTCGCAGAATAACAAACAAATAAACAAAACATAAAATGAAAAAAGGTACTGAAGTCAAGCTCGGATTCATCCCCGCCAACGTGTATAAGGTTCTCGTCCACAAGACCGAGGCCCGTCAGAGCGCGAAGGGTTTCAAGATGGTTGTTTGTGAGTGCGAGATCATCGCGCCCGAGACTGCTGTCGCCGCCGGTACAACCTACAAGACCCTCGGCGCAAAGGGCAACATGTACATCATGCTGGAGAACAAGAACGGCGTTGACTCTGCGCTGGAACTTCTCGCCACGCCGCTTCAA
>Ga0222714_10004327_pt1 | contig 13973 bp, 12 predicted proteins | sample C33_3DmetaG_FD_165048 | JGI IMG/M metagenome (GOLD analysis project Ga0222714, IMG submission 165048) | Estuarine water microbial communities from San Francisco Bay, California, United States - C33_3D | ecosystem: Environmental > Aquatic > Marine > Unclassified | place: USA: California... | reverse complement strand
CACAATCACTGGTTTTGAGAATGACCAGTTGTTGGAAATGCATGCGGTTACAGCACAGGGACAACGCATTGCCTTGCAGCAAACCGCTCCCTGGGAATTTGTTCTCCAAGGCCCCAATGGCTTGTATTACCTGGAAGGAATCTTGGCCTCTGGTCACCGTATCAGCTTGCCATTCGTAAAATTGGATTAAGCCCAAAGGCGCATGGGTATTAACCATTTCCAAGAAAAAAGAACTCCCTGGTCGGAGTTCTTTTTCATTAAGGCCCTCTTTGCATTCGGGGCTCTCTTGGCTTGGCAATGGCTCATGCGTTTGCTGTTTTTAGGGCTAGTAGGAAATCCTGAACTCTGGTGGGAAACCCAATCCCATGCTTGGAGAATGGATGCTTCCATGGCTTCCTATTGGTTTGCTTTGGGCTTGCTCGCTCTTCTGTTGCCCGGTAAAGCCCGCATGTGGGGCCTTCGGTTGGGCTTATTTGCCTTGATCAGCAGCGGTTTGTTATTGGCTGTTTCAGATGCTGAATTTTGGGTGCTGTGGGGAAGTCGATTCAATGCTCAAACGCTGCATTACCTGGCATATCCCCGTGAGTGTTTAGCCTCTTTGAACCTGGGCCAAATGACCGGGATAGCCTTATTGATGTTGATTTCAGCATTGGGGGCATATACCATTAGCGCCCGAATGAGCCTGGGGAATTCCACCCCCTGGATTCCTTGGGGACTATCCTTGATTATGGCCTTTTTTCTGGCCCGCGGTGGCTTCAGCCCAACTCCCTTACAGCCCAGTTCTGTGTATTACAGCACTCATCCTTTGCGCAACGCAGCGGCTACCAACGGTACATGGAATTTCTTTTTCATATTGAGTCAGCAGCGCTACAAACCTCAATTGCAAGCTTGGAAAGGGGAGCCTGAGGCACAATTCTATTTTCAACAGGATTCAGGTGCATCTCCCATTTGGGTTCAAGCGAATAGACCCCATGTTTTCCTGTTTATTTTGGAAAGTTTCACCGCTCAATTTTCCCAGGTATTCTCTGATGGAAGAGGGCTTAGAAACGGCAAAAGCGAAATGCCCTTTTTGGATGAACTGGCCTTGCAAGGATTGCGATTTTCCAAAACCTACGCTTGCGGCGATCGAACTGACAAGGGACTGGCCGCCATTTTGGCAGGATATCCTGGCCAAATTTGGCAAAGCCTATTGAACGAACCCGAGCGATTTCGCCATCATAGGGGTCTGCCCAGCGTTTTTAAGGATCACGGCTATCGCACTCATTTCTACTACGGAGGCGATGGTGAATTCTCCAACACCGCTGCTTTTGCACAGGCCATGGGCCTAGATTCCATTCACGATGAATCTACCTTTTCAACCCTTTTCAAACGCGACAAATGGGGCCTTGTAGATGCAGATGTGTTGCAATCTTTAGGGTCCAGCATGGGCCGGGTACAGGATGCGAATCCTCAATTCATCACTTGGCTCTCCTTGAGTAGCCACGAACCTTATCGTGTGGCTGAATTGGATCCAGGTTTTTCTAGCTCCTGGGATCAAATGGACCGCTACCGGGCTTCAGTGCGCTACACTGACGCTTGCCTAAGGTCATTCTTTACCCAATTTCAAAAGGCAGCTTGGTTTCAACAATCCTTATTCATCTTCATGGCCGACCACGGCCGCGACATCGAAACGGGCTATACCTATGTGGGAGAACCGTCCTTTTTTCAGATTCCTTTTTTCGTTTGGGGGCCGGCTTTAAAAGAGGAATTCAAGCATCAAGAGACCCGAGGGGTCTTCAGTCAAGCTGACCTCCCCAATACCTTGTTAGCAGGAATGGGATGGGAGATGCTCCACAATCCTTATTCACGCAATGCCTTAAAATCGGGCTTTCCCCATGTCGCGATTTGGCACACCGAAGGGAGAATGGGACTCATGGATTCAGGCTCCTTTGTGCAAGGTCAAATTGAGATGGCTCCAACAATGCCGCAGCAGCGACTGAGAGGAATCGAAAATGATTTGTGGAATCGAATTGAGTCAGGCAAATGGTAAAAAAATCGACATGTTTCTGTCCATGAATTGTTTGGCATATTTTTTGAAAAGTTCAACAGCGTGAAACGATTCCCGAGAAAAATATGGTTTTTAGCCTTTTTGATTCTGCTGAATCTGGTGGGCTACTCGTGGGCCCGTTGTTATTTTCAATCCCGCCCACAATCGCTAACCGAAGAGTATAACGAACGCATACAGTCGGTTAACGCTTCGGCTTCAATAGGTTACAAATATTTGGAGTTGGGGTTGGAGTTCGTGAAGTTGCTTGCTAAGCAACGATGAAATTCGAAGGTCACTTAGCGGGCATGTATTGGAAAGGCGCTCAATGGGCCCTTCGGTACAAAATCCACCATGCATTCTTTTGGTTGCTTGCCGCCATTGTAGGGGCTTGGTTGTTTCGAAATAGCGAAACCCCGGTAGAGGCTGTATGGCGCATGATGTTGGTACTCAGCGTGCACATGGTGGTTTCTTATGTCAACTTGTATTACCTGGTTCCCAAATTCTTGCGCAAGGGAGAATATGCCATTTATACCTTGGGCCTGCTATTGACATTGGGCAGTGCTACCTTTCCCATGGCCATTTTGGTGCACACCATCTTGAACGATCAAGACTTGCAAAGCCTGGTTTGGTCTACCTTCTTCTTGGGTGTTATTGCGTTGAGCTTGTTGTTCACAGTAGCCATTTCGATGGCCTTCAAATTGGTCAAAGATTGGTACCAGGAGCAGCGAAAGAGACAAGAATTGGAACAGCTTCAGCTTCAAACGGAGTTGAAATTCTTGAAGAGCCAAATCAATCCTCATTTCTTATTCAATAGCCTCAACAATATCTATGGGCTGACGCTTTTAAAATCTGACAAAGCCTCAGCTGCCCTGCTCAAGTTATCTGGAATACTGCGCTATGTGTTGCATGATGGGTCCAAAAACCGGGTTCCATTGGAATCTGAACTTGAACAGTTGGAGAACTATTTTGAGTTGGAAATGCTGCGACTGGCCGACTCGAGCGATTGCCAAATCCAACTGCTTCCTCCCGATGAAGAAATGTACATTGAACCCATGTTATTCATGACCTTGTTGGAAAATGCTTTCAAACACGGGCATAAGCAGGGGGGGAGTCCACAGGTCTCTTGTCAAGGCCATCCAATCGAGAACGGGTATGTGTTTCGGGTTGAAAACCAAATATCAAAATTGACTTCTCCATCTGTTGAAAAAGGCGGCATAGGGTTGGTCAATCTCAAAAAACGATTGGAATTGACCTACTCAGGCCATTACCACTTTCAAACGACCATCACCGACAATCGCTATGGCTGCGAATTGTCCATAAATCTAAAGGAATAATGAAAAAAATACGCTGCATACTCATTGATGATGAGCCCTTGGCTTTGGATGTTCTCAAAACCCTATTGGCTGAATTCCCACAGATTGACATCATTGGCTTGTTCCAAGATCCTCAATCGGCATTGACCTATTGGCAAGAACACGACGTAGATGTGGTGTTCACTGATATTCACATGCCTAACCTCGATGGTCTTAGCTTGATCAAAGAGCGAAAGGCCGCTCAGACTGCAGTCGTATTTACAACCGCGCATTCAGAATTTGCTGCTGAAGCATTCGAATTGGAAGCTTTGGATTATTTACTAAAGCCCATTTCTCCTGAACGTTTGGCCAAAACCGTACACCGATTGATGGAATTTGCTGAGCTTCGGGGTCAGGCCCAGGCTTCGGTGCTAGAAGAGGGCTATCTGTTTGTCAAAGTAGATGGGGATCACCAAAAAATTGCCTACAAAGACATTCTCTACGTTGAGGCTTTTGCTGATTACGTAAAAATTTGGACTGGGCCTGAAAAACGCTATGTAACCCTTCAGACCATGCGAAAAATGGAGCAAAAATTACCCTCAGATTTGTTCATTCGCACCCATCGCAGTTTCATCGTCTCCAAAGACAAAATTGAGTCGATCCAAAGTCAAGCCATTCAGGTTGGTGCCGCGCGCATTCCCGTAGGCAAGAATTACAAAGATTCCGTGTTGTCATTGCTGAAAGAAAATGGCTTAAAATAGCGGTTGTAATAAAATTATGACTTCCTTCAAATTGTTGAAATTCAATAATTTGATACAAATGCTTATAATTTTTCTAAATCGAATAAAATAATTTGGCCATTCTCAAGTTAATACGCTTGGAAGGGCAGTGATACTGCCCTGTAAAAACAAAAATTGTGAGTAAGTTAGATTACAACAAGATCAAGAATCTTGCAGCTTCAAAGCGAATTCCCATTAAAGAATTGGCTAGGCGTTGTGACTTAAGTGAGCAGGGATTTCATTACATGCTAAAAAAACAAACCATGCGGGTAGATACCTTGGAGCGCATTTGTGAGGCGCTTGAGGTGTCACCGTTTGAGTTATTTGGCTCACTGGATGGTAGTGTAGACAACCCCATGGCCACCATGAGCCAAAATGCGCAGATGTCCAATGAAAGAGCGGAACAGCTCTTGCATAAATTGGACATCATCATCGATTTGCTGCGTCTACAGAAAATTGGATAACCCTTAACCGTAGGTATTTCGAGCTACTTCTGCAGCTTTCTCAAAAGCTTCGGTAATCAGGCTATGATCATCCCCTTGGCTAATCAACCAAGGCAATACCTGTTCGGTAGGCACATTGCCCGTTAGGTCGTCTTTGGCCATGGGGCATCCGCCGAAACCGCCAAAAGCACCTTCGAATCGCCGACAGCCTGAATCGTAGGCGGTCTTCACTTTTTCCATCCAAGCCTGAGGTTGGGCATGAAAATGAGCTGAAACGTGCAGGTCTGAGTGGCACAAGGACTGAAATAGATAGTGAATCGACGAAGGAGAGGCTTGGCCAGTTGTGTCTGCCAACGAAATGTTGCGTATGCCCAACTTCTGAATTTGCCTTACCCATGTCAGCACCTCTTCTTCGCTGTAGGGTTCTCCATACGGATTGCCAAAACCCATGCTGATGTAGGCAACCACTTCTTTGCCCGCCGCCTTGGCTAAGGCTTGAATTTTAGCGAGCCTTATGTAGGCCTCACTGCGGCTTGAATTGGTGTTTCGGCGCTGGAACGCTTCGCTCACGGAAAAGGGAAAGCCTAAATAATCAACGCCGGGCAGGCTACAGGCTCGCAGCGCCCCCCGAAGATTGGCCACGATGACCAGCAATTTGGTGCGACCTTTATGGGGTGCTATGGCTTGAATCACTTCTGCGCTATCAGCCATTTGAGGAATGGTAGCCGGGTTCACAAAAGACCCGCAATCAAGAATGTCAAATTGGCATTGCAGGAGCGTTAAACACAATTCGATTTTCGCTTGGGTAGAAATCGGCCTCTGAATGCCTTGCATGGCATCTCTGGGGCATTCTACATATTCCAAACGAGGATCGAATTCCATTACAGGTGCTCGAAAAAATACTGCGAAACTTTCTTGTACAAGTGCGCTCGGTCGCGGCCCATTACGTTGTGTTCATGCCCGGGATAAATGAAGTAATCCAAGCCTGTAACTCCCGACTGAACGCATTTCTCTACAAAGAGTTGGCTGTGTTGCCACAATACCACATTGTCTAATGTACCGTGAATCATCAACAATCGTCCTGCGAGTTTATTTGCATGATTGAGCAAGCTGTTGGCGGCGTAACCATCGGGGTTCTCTTGAGGGCGATCCATGTACCGCTCGGTGTACATGATTTCGTAGTAATTCCAGTCGATGACAGGTCCACCGGCTACCCCAACTTGAAAGGCTCCGGCTTGACGCGTCATGAGAGAGGTGGTCATGAATCCACCAAAACTCCAGCCGTGCACCCCACAGCGATTGGAATCGACATAGGGCAGGGATTTGAAATGCCGCAACACCGCCAGCTGATCGTTCATCTCGACCAGGCCCAGATTTCGAAAGGTGGCTTGCTCGAAGGCCAATCCACGATGCGAAGAGCCCCGGTTGTCAACCGTATAGACGATGTAACCGGCTTGCGCCATGTAGTGAAACCAAAGATTGGCTCCACCCAACCAGCGGTTTTGAATCATTTGAGCATGCGGGCCGCCATACAGGTAACAAACCACCGGGTATTTCTTCGATGGGTCAAAGTCACTGGGGTAAAAAGTGCGGGTATACAGGATATTGCCCTCGTTTTCCAATTGGCTCATTTCCATGCGGGCCAGCGAATACTCTTGCAAAGGGTTGGCCGCTTCAAAGACCAACAGCGGGGTCTGCACCGTAGCCGATTCTTTCCAATTGATGGCCTGCACCAGGTAGCTGCGAGGGGTGTTCGTACTGGAAAACATGTCAACAAACATCGATTGAGCAAAATTGCAGGAGGCAGGCGATACGCTATGTACACCTTGGAATTGGGTGAGCAATACGGGCTTAGAACCTTTGTTGCCCCAATTCCAAGCATATACGTCAACGTTCAACGGTGAACGCTGTGTGCTCGTATACACCATGGCATTCGCCTGAATGGATGAGCTGGATGCACCCGAAGCAAAGCCCAGAAAGTCCAATACTTCCCAATTGCCTTGGGTAAGGGGTCGAACAGCCCCTTTGCCGTGCAGGGTTAGATTGAACCCCACAGGCGATGGAGTTAATTCAGTTTTTCCCTTTGAACTATACAACCACAGGTGGTTATAGCCCGAATATTCAGAGAAAAACAGGAAATCAGTCTGGGAACCGGGCAGGAAATGCAATCCGTGTTCGGGCTCCACGTAGCGAGGGCTGGTTTGTGTAAACAGGGTTGTGATCAGGGCGCCGGTTTCGCTGTCGTATTGCTTCAACGCGCAAGTGTCTTGGCCTCGGTTCAATGCAAAAACATACACGCTTTTTTCGTCTGGCGACCAAGTGATGTTGGTCAGGTATTGGTCGTAGGGGCCTTCGGTTTGCAAATAAACCACCTTGGATGATCCGGTCTGGGCAATGCCGATGCTCACTGTGTGGCTGGAGTCACCCGCCATAGGATAGGGGATGGACTGGTGTTTGGCAGGTCTTTCATTGAGGTCTACCAAAGGGTAAGGGCTCACCCGACCTTCATCCATTCGGTAAAACGCCAAACGATGGCCCGAGGGAGACCAAAACAATCCCTTCTCGATGCCAAATTCATTGCGGTGAACGCTTTGCCCGTACACGATACCGTGGCCACCGTCGGTGGTGAGTATTTGGTCATTCAGGTACAATTGATCATCGAGCACATAGGCTACTGATCGGCCGTTGTCGGTTATTTCCAAGGCTTGAGTGCCCGCTGGAATGCGAATCCCGGCTTCTTTAGCCTGGGTCTGGATGTTTAAAAATTCAATTCCCGTCTTGGATTGAAACCAAACTTCATTTTCGTTTAACCAATGAAATGCAGGGAAATAGGGCATCTGAAACCAACTAAAAAAACTGTCAATGGGCAGCAATACAGACTCTGATCCCGATCGGGCATCACGGGTTTTCAGGTTTTTAATTTTATCGCTGTAATTCACATAGGCCAGGTTTGGACTGTTGCCTCTCCAGGCCAGGTTTCCCAAGCCTCCGGGATAAAGCGCTGAGCTGAAACAAGCATTCAAATCCAAGGCTTTTTTACCCTCAGACTGGGCTAAATCGTTCACACGGGTTTGGGCTTGTTCCAAGGATTGGGCTCGCAAGCCCCCTAAAATGCTCAAACCAAAGGCAAAGGCCGCGATATTCCGGTATTTCATGGTGCGTCTTTCAGACATATGCCGCAATTTTGCCCTTAAAATTGAGCAATGCAAACACGGGAAGAAATTGTCGAAAATGCCTGGAACGATCGCAGCCTTTTGGCAGAGGCCAATACATTGAATACCATTGAATCCATCGTCGAAGACTTGGACAAAGGCCATTTGCGAGTAGCCGAGCCCCAAGGAGCTGACTGGAAGGTGAATGACTGGGTCAAGAAGGCCGTGATTTTGTATTTCCCCACTCGAAGCATGGAAACCACTCACGCGGGCCCTCTCGAGTTTCACGACAAAATGCCCTTGAAATCGGGTTACGCCGAATTGGGAATCAGAGTGGTACCGCATGCGGTAGCTCGCCACGGATCATATTTGGCTCCCGGCGTGGTGCTGATGCCAAGCTATGTGAATATTGGCGCCTATGTAGATTCAGGAACCATGGTTGATACATGGGCCACTGTGGGTAGCTGCGCTCAAATTGGAAAGAACGTTCACCTCAGCGGCGGTGTGGGAATTGGCGGTGTATTGGAGCCCGTACAAGCGGCCCCAGTCATCATCGAAGATGGCGCTTTTGTGGGAAGTCGCTGCATTGTGGTAGAAGGGGTTCGAGTAGGCAAAGAAGCCGTTTTGGGAGCAGGTCTCACCTTGACCATGAGCACCAAAGTCATCGATACCCGCACGGGAGAAGAATTGCCCAAAGGCTTTATTCCACCTCGCAGCGTAGTAATTCCCGGCAATACGGCCAAAACGTTTGAAGGTGGGACTTTCTATGTGCCTGCCGCCCTGATCATTGGAGAGCGAAAAGCCAGCACCGATCAGAAGACTTCTTTGAATGACGCCCTTCGGGATTTTAACGTAGCTGTATAATGCGCATTGGGTTCGACGCCAAAAGGCTTTTCTTCAATTCTTCGGGACTGGGCAATTACGCTCGGTTTCATGCGGGAATCATGAGAGAAATGCCAGGCTTCGAATCAATTTGGCTAAGTCCCCAATCAGCCAGCCGAGATGGTTTGCAGGCTCACTGCCCAAAAAGGAGTTATCCCGGATTTCGAAGTTGGGGCATGGGAAAGTGGGCAACCCATCAAGGCATTGAAATCTATCACGGCCTGAGCAATGAACTCCCATTTGACTGGCCGAGTAAGCAAGCCTCTGTGGTAAGCGTTCACGATACCATTTTCTTGGATTACCCAGACTATTATTCGCGTTGGGACCGCATGATTTACCGAATAAAACTGCAATCGGCTCTGCAAAAAGCACATGCAGTGGTGGCAACCAGCGAATTCACTAAGTCCCGGCTCGAATCATACTTCCCTACGTTGGACAACGTGCAGGTGATTTACCAGGGCCTGCATCCCGAGTTTACGCAATTTCAAGACCATAAGCCTTTGACCACGGAAAGGCCCTATTTCATTTACCATTCGACCTTCAATGCCCGCAAAAATCACCGAACCTTGTTGGAGGCCTTTTCTTTGATACACAAGCAGTGCGATTGGGATTTGGTCTTGATAGGTAGGCCCGGTTCTGAATGGAAAGCGCTGAACCACTGGGTTTCCAACCAAGGGTTTGGGAATAGGGTTGCCATGCTTTGCGATTTGCCTCAATCTGAACTGATGGGGTATTTACGGTCGGCTTCGGCATTCGTTTACCCCAGTTTTTCAGAAGGTTTTGGCATTCCCTTGATCGAAGCGCAGGCCATGGGATTGCCTATGGCTGTGAGCAGGATTCCCGTTTTTGAAGAGCTTTTGGCCGGAGGCGCTCTGTATTTTCATCCCAATAACAGCGAGGAAATGGCTTCTGCTATGCTCGAATTGCAGCGTTCAGAAACGCGCATTCGCCTGCTGAGTGAATCCCAGCAGCAAAGCCAGCGATGGGAACGCCATCGAATACGGGATCAATGGGCGACTTTATACAATCAACTCACAAGGAGCCTCTGAAAATCTTAACGGCGATGGCCAGGAGAATGACACCGAAGAATTTACGCATGGTCAACATGCCGGCTTGCCCAATTTTTTTCTCAAGCCAATCGGTACCCCGTAAGACGATATAAATCAGGACCAAATTGGGAATGATGCCCATGAGTATTGTGGCCTCAGAATAAACGGTTTTAAGCGATAAAATCGTTGTCAACGTACCTGAACCGGCGATGATGGGGAATGCCACAGGAACAATGCTGCCACTTGGAGCATTGGGGTCGGTGCGAAAAATATCGATGCCCAGTACCATTTCCAAACCCAGTAAAAACATGACAACGCTTCCTGCCAAAGCGAAGGAAGATTGGTCGATGCCCAGCAAGCGCAAAAACGATTCTCCAGCCAAGAGAAAACCGATCATCAGGGCGGCAGAAGCCAAGGTCACCTTCAAGGGATGAATGTGTCCAATTTTGGTCTTCAATGAAACCAAGATGGGAATGGAACCCAACATGTCAATGACCGCAAAAAGGGTAAAGAAGACAGTTAATGATTCGTTCCAATTCATAGCACCAAGTTAATGAAAAGGACTGTCGGGTTCTTTGGATATGACACGATAGGCCACCCAATCAGCCAATCGGCTGCTCAAGGCATTGATCAGCAAGGCCATTTTCCCTTGAAAAGTCAACACCAAATGGGTTCTGCGTCGTTCAACGGCACGAACGATGTGTTGGGCCACTTCTTCAGAGCTCATGAGTTTCTTTTCATTCAAGGGAGACTCTTTTTGGGTGTCGCCCTGTGCATTCAAAGCGGTTTTGCGTATGTTGCTTGCCGTATAGCCCGGACATGCAATCAAGACATGCAGGCCGGTATGGCGGTTTTCAATGCGCAAACTTTCCAGAAAACCGTGCATGGCGAACTTAGAGGCACTGTAACCGGTACGAGCAGGCAATCCTTTGAAACCGGCCACTGAAGAAACACCGATGACACTGCCTTTGCTCGCGAGCAAATGGGGCAGGGCATACTTGGTGCAGTACACGGCTCCCCAAAAATTGATGCGCATGACGCGTTCCAAAACTTCAACATCGACATCTGTGAACAGCGCTCGCATGCTAATGCCCGCATTGTTGTATAAGGCATCGATGCGCCCAAAGGCAGACACGGCAGAATCGATTAGTTTTTGGCAATCTTCGGGGAAGCTTACATCGCCAATAACCGATACAACCTTAACACCATGAGATTCACAATGCGCTACAGTATCAGATAAGGCTGTAGCATTTCGAGCCATCAAGGCCAAATGGTGCCCTTTTTGAGCCAACTCAATGGCCAGAGATTGACCAATTCCACTGGAGGCACCTGTCACTATGCTGCAGGGAGTTATTCTTTCCATTTGACGCTGCAGCCAACGGCTGGAATTTCGGGGTAATCGATTTCCAATCCATCCAATGTGTATTCAATGGCATCTTCCAAATGCACACTCATCACTCCTGATTCATTCTCCCAATTGTCATCGATAGCCCCTTTGTAAACCAATTCACGTCTGGAATTGAAAACGAATACCTCGGGGGTTTTCTGGGCACCTAACGATTTGAGAACCGCCTGATTTTCGTCGTACAAGTAAGGGAAAGGAAGGCGGTATTGCTGCGCCAATCGCTGCATTTCAGAAAAGGAGTCGGCCGGTTTTTGCACCACGTCATTCCCATTGATGGCCACCATCGCCAAGTTGTCTTCTTCAAATTTCTTGAATAAGCGCACCAAGCGGGGCCAATAAGCCAATGCATAGGGGCAATGGTTGCAGGTCACTACCAAAACCATGGCGTACTTATCTGCGAAATCAAAGGAATTAACCATTTGATTTTCTGTGCTTTTCAAGCAAAATGGCTTGAGAGAATCCCCGATGTTCATTGAGTATGCAATTTACAATGGAAAAAGCAGGAAAACCATTGCCCAAAATTGCCAATTTTCATGGTTTGGGCCAATCCTTTTGTTTATTTTGCAACCATGTCTGACTTCGTAGTTTCGGCCCGCAAATACAGACCATTGGCCTTTGATCAAGTGGTTGGCCAGCGCCATGTTGCGGACACGTTGATGCACGAAATCAACAGCGGCAAATTGGCCCAAGCTTTTTTATTTACCGGTCCCCGTGGAGTGGGAAAAACTACCTGCGCCCGCATTTTGGCCAAAGTCATCAACCAAAAAGAAACGGCAGACGGCAAAGAGAGTGATTTTGCCTTCAATATTTTTGAACTGGATGCAGCTTCTAACAATAGCGTGGATGACATTCGGCATTTGATTGACCAGGTTCGCATTCCACCTCAAGTAGGTAAATACAAGGTATACATCATTGATGAGGTGCACATGCTCTCGGCTCAGGCTTTCAATGCCTTTTTGAAAACCTTGGAAGAACCTCCTTCTTATGCCATTTTCATTCTAGCTACTACCGAGAAGCATAAGATTCTGCCCACCATTTTGTCGCGTTGCCAAGTATTCAATTTCAATCGCATTGCAACCGAAGACATGGTTCAACACCTCAAAGGCATTGCCGAAAAAGAAGGGGTGCAAGCCGATGCTGATGCCCTTCATTTGATTGCCGTCAAAGCCGACGGGGGGCTGCGCGATGCACTGAGTATGTTTGACCAATTGGTAAGCTTTGGAGAGGGCAAATTGGAGTACAGCCAAGCCATTGAGATTCTCAGTGTACTGGATCCCGATTACTTTTTCAACCTCACCGATACATTGCACCAGGCCAAGGCTTCTGAAGCACTCATGCAATTCGATTCCATATTGAAGAAGGGATTTGACGGTTCGGTCTTTGTCTCTTCATGGGCCCATCACCTGCGCAATTTGGTCATGTGTCAAGATGCAAAGACAGCTTCTTTGCTCGATGTAGGAGAAGGATTTCGCGAGAAATATTTGGAGCAATCGCATCGCCTGGGATTTGGATATTTACTCAACAGCCTAAACTTGGTATCTGAGTGCGATGAGAAATACAAGACCAGTCGCAATCCCCGATTGCTGTTGGAATTGTGTTTGCTCAAAATGGCGCAATTGCCCTTGTTGCTGAACGCCTTGCCGAGCTTTGACGAACTAAAAAAAAAAGGCCTTAACTTAGGTTCTGTTCGTCCCATTTCTGATCGCAAACCTCGAGCAGAAGCCCAAATCATACTGGAGTCTCCCCGAAATCAAGCCCGCGAAGATGCGGCTCAGGTTTCGCAATCGCCTGTGCCCACACCTGAGGCGTCAGGTCCCCCTGCCGTCAGCAACCCCGCTTTGAGCAAGGCAAGAACGGCCGCCTTACCTTTGTCAAAGGGCTTTGAAGCTTTCAAGGCTCAAAAGCGTCCCGCTGTAGCTCCAACCCCCTCTGAGCCTGAAGTGCAGCTACAGGAGCCTAGCCCTTCACCCGAAGGATCTGGCACCCTTCAAGAAGATGCAGTCAAACAAGCATGGAACCGCTGGTGTGAACAACAATCGCCCCGCATCAAAGCTTCTTTGCTCGCGGCTGATTTGAAACTAGAAGGAAGTACCATAAACGCCTGCTTTACGGCTTCCCATGTCAAAGAAATTCTCGAAGAAGTTCGCGTTGAACTCTTGGCCTATTTGCATCATACGCTTTCTACCCAAGGCCTGAGTGTGGAATTCCAAAAGTTGGAAACTGAAACCGAGACTCGAAAACCATATACAGATAAAGAAAAGTTGGATTTCTTGATGGAAAAGCATCCCAAACTCAAGGAGGCCGTAGACTTGTTGAATCTGCGTATTCCCTAGGTTTTGGCTTTGTTGTGCAGATTGCTGCTCGTATTTTTGTATCTCCATGTCTGAGGCACGCTCCCTTCCCTCGTTTGACAATACCGCAGTGGCCTTTGCTCATAAGAGCAATTGGCAATTGCGAAAAGCAAAATGGCTATTTCGCTCATTTGGATTTACTTGGCTTCTCAAGCATGGGAATACCCTCTCCAAATGGGCTCTTCTTTTGGGTTTTAAGGGCCTGATTCGCAATACCATTTTCGAACAATTTTGCGGAGGTGAATCAGCCGAAAGCAGCGAAAAGGCAATTGAAAACCTTCATCAATTGGGTGTAGGAACCATTTTGGATTATTCGGTCGAGGGAGAAGAAACCGAAGATGTTTTTGAAACAACTGCCCGTGAAATTGCCGTGAGCATTCGCAAAGCAGGCTCAGACCCACGCATTCCTTTTGCCGTATTCAAAGCCACAGGCATCATGCCTTTTGATTTGCTCGAAGCTCAGAGCATCGGGCAAGCTTTGACCAAAGAACAGCAAGCCATTTGGGACAGGGCAGAAACACGATTCATGGGTCTTTGTGCGCTGGCCGAAGAGTGCCAAGTTCGCTTGTTCATCGATGCAGAAGAATCGTGGAT
>Ga0222714_10004325_pt1:7500-13973 | contig 13973 bp, 11 predicted proteins | sample C33_3DmetaG_FD_165048 | JGI IMG/M metagenome (GOLD analysis project Ga0222714, IMG submission 165048) | Estuarine water microbial communities from San Francisco Bay, California, United States - C33_3D | ecosystem: Environmental > Aquatic > Marine > Unclassified | place: USA... | reverse complement strand
GCTTCGCGGACCCAATTATTCCTGTGTAAGTGCTTGCGCCACAGGTAATAACAACATTGGCGATGCCTTTATGCTCATTAAGATGGGCCATATGGATGCCGCAATTACGGGTGGAAGCGAAGCCAGCATTTCCGAACTGGGAGTGGGTGGGTTTAACGCCCTCAAAGCGCTTTCTACCAGAAACGACGAACCACACAAAGCGTCACGACCGTTCGACGCAACGAGAGATGGCTTTGTGCTTGGAGAAGGCGCGGGTGCTCTATTTGTGGAAGAATTGGAGCATGCGAAAGCTCGCGGTGCGCGCATTTATGCCGAAATTCTAGGAATTGGCATAAGTGGAGATGCTTACCACATCACAGCTCCCGATCCAAACGGAATTGGAGCGATCAATGCGATGAAAGGCGCGCTGCGCGATGCGAATCTAAACACAACCGATGTGCATTATCTAAATATGCACGGCACGTCCACTGGATTGGGTGATATCGCTGAATCCAATGCCATAAAGTCGGTTTTTGGTGATTATGCGTACAAAATGAACGTGTCTTCAACCAAAAGCATGACCGGGCATTTGTTGGGGGCAGCGGGGGCAGCAGAAGCAATCGCTACTATTGGGGCTATCACGCACCAAATTATTCCCCCAACCATCAACTTCGAACACCCCGATCCGGACTGTGACTTGAACTACACGTTCAACACACCCGTGAAACGCGAAGTAAAGGTTACCATGTCCAATGCGTTTGGATTTGGTGGGCACAACACCAGCGTGATTTTCGCAGAGTTCGCAGAGTAGTTCCTACGTAGTATTCCATGGCAAAACTCATTTCTTCTGCTTCTATTGTAGAGGCAGTTGGCACTAAACCCAAAATTATTCGCGAGTGGGTCGGGCGTGTAAACACGGACACAACGAAGGTCAGTGTTGCGCAAATGAGTAGTCCACAAGGTTGGACCGAACCTGGCCAAACGCCAGAATTCGACGAATACACGCTAGTTTTGGCGGGTTGTTTGCGGGTTGAAACCCAAACCGAAACTTTCGATGTCCATGCCGGTCAAGCGATTCACTGTCAGGCAAATGAATGGATTCGATACTCGAGTCCGTTTGAAAAGGGCGCCGAATATATAGCTATATGCCTGCCGGCATTCTCACCCGACACGGTTCATCGGGACGAGTGAGTTATCTGAATAGTATTTCTCGGATAGCTTCGGAGCCGACTTCATCATTAAGCCTCTTACGCCACGCTTCCCGCTGAGCGTGAAGTTCTAGCCTCCAGGCTGCTGAGCGTACGGTAACGTACAATTTGTCTCCTTTTATCCAAGACTTTTCGATCTGGGCCGTCATTTGATCGCTCAATAAGGACTGCCATTTCTCCAATACCATACCGCGCGCCAATGGGCCAGCCAAACCTTCGTTCTTGACCCATTGTCCTAAAATGTCACCGATATGTTGAGGTAGGCTCGATCGTTTCATACCGCAACTTACCGAAAAAGCGCACGCATCACCAAGAGGAATCGATGAGATTATTGGGACGGAAAGCAGCTAGGAAAGAGGCCATACCCGGTAAAACATCCGCGCAACTCGTTGGCAGTTCTACAAAATGATCTGGGGGTGCCGGCGACTTGCAGCGAACTGCCTATTGCCAACACCCCCAAGACCACTCATCGGAAGACGCACGTTTCAATACGGCAGCAAAGCCACCATAGTTGCAGTACAGATGTAGCAAAATGCTTCGGGTTTCTGTATTGGTGACGGAAAAAGGCAAATCGTCGCTTTAGGGCGAAATTAGGCAGGGCATTTATTCGCCCGTGTCTATATTTGTACCCTAGTTTATTTTCGTTCGGTTGAAAAATGGGCTCTGTAACACGGAATATGTCGTTTATTTTCCCCTTGCTTTCAATTTCTTCGCCGCTCCCTCAGCCTCAACACTTGATCCACGTATGAAATGGAGTCCTGATACCCTATTTGCCAGAGTCGGTACTGAACCGGACGACCAAACCCGCGCGCTCTCTCCTTCCATTCAAATGGCTTCTACGTTTGCCCGTCCTTCGGACGGGCACCCTTCGGGCGAATTTGTGTATTCCCGGCTTGGCAATCCAACCCGGGAAAAACTTGAAACGGCGTTAGCTGAAATGGAAGGTGGAGAAATAGCTTTTGCTTTTTCTTCCGGGATGGCAGCAGCTAACGCGCTGCTGCAAACCTTATCTCCCGGCGATACCGTGTTGATGCCGCATGACATCTACTTCGGCATTCGGCAGTTGGCCACGCATCATTTTGGAAAATGGGGACTCGTGGTCGACACGATTGATATGTCAGATCTCGAGGCGGTTAAAGCAGCGCTTTCGACCCCCACCACGTTGGTCTGGCTCGAAACTCCTTCCAATCCACAACTGAACATCACGGACCTATCCGAAGTCATTTCGCTCTCTAAAAAAGCAGGTGCCAGAACGGTTGTTGACAGCACGTGGTGCACCCCCCTTATAACCAAACCACTGGACATGGGTGCAGATGTGGTACTTCATTCCGTAACCAAATACTTTGGGGGTCACTCGGATTTATTGGGTGGGGCGCTCATTTGTCGATCGGCTGACGATTGGAGTGAACAAATACACGCCGTTCAAAAAACCGCGGGAGCAGTCCTCGACCCATTTTCCTGTTGGCTCACCATGCGGGGCCTTCGCTCGCTTCCCGTCCGTTTGCAGCGGCAGTGCGAGTCGGCCATGCAATTAGCTCAGTCTCTAAGTACCCATCCTAATGTGGAAGGGGTCCATTATCCCGGCTTACCAACGGATCCAGGTTTTGAAGTCGCTCGGAAACAGATGACTTGGTTTGGCGGCATGCTGTCGTTTCGCGTCAAAGCTTCTGAACGGGATGCCATACAATTTGCATCTAACCTCCACCTATTTGCACATGCGACGAGTTTAGGCGGCACGGAATCTCTCATTGAACATCGGGCTTCCATCGAGGGGCCAGACTCACTGACACCCCGAAATCTTTTGCGGGTGTCTGTCGGGCTGGAGTCTGCTGAGGATTTGATTGAAGACCTTCGCCAGGGATTAAATCGCCTCGTATGAATCATTTTCGGATTACGCTTCAGCAGGGCGATCTCAAACCTCTAAGGTTTGGTTGACTAAACCGGCTGCCGTAGCTTGCCTGTCGAAACTCATTCGCCCACTTTTAATTGCCTCTCGCATGAAGCTGCCCTTTTTCCTAGCCAAGAAGTTCGTCGCTGCCGATACGGTCGAAAAAACGTTACCTGTTGCAGCCGATCTGCGTTCTCGCGGGCTTTTTACGACGTTGGACCTGCTGGGTGAGTACATCAGCGACCCTAAACTGGCCACTGAAGCCAAAGAATCCTATATCTCGCTGGTTCAAGCGATCGATTCGTCAAGTGGGAAAATTGACAAGAACATCTCCATCAAATTGTCCATGCTAGGGCAAAAGATTGATGAGTCGTTCTGCATTGACAACTTGCATGAAGTGCTAACCACAGCGAAAGAGTTTAATACGTTTGTTCGCCTCGATATGGAAGGAACGGACGTTACCGAATCGACCGTTTCTATTTTTGAAAAAGTCCATGCTTTGTATCCCGAAAACGTCGGCATCGTATTACAGGCCTATCTAAAACGTACCGCCGACGATGTAGCCCGCATGTGCGAGTTAAATGCACGCGTGCGGTTGTGCAAGGGAGCCTACAAAGAACCGGCGAAGTTGGCCTATCAAGACATGCCAACCATTCGGGAGCGCTATCTAGAGCACATGGAGACGCTTATCACAAAGGGCCGTTATCCAGGTATTGCCACCCACGACGATATTTTGATTGACGCCACGAAGACGTTTGTACGATCAAACAACATCTCAACCGACAAATTTGAGTTTCAAATGCTGTTTGGCATCCGAACCGACACGCAGCAAGCCATTGTTGATGAAGGCTTTGGGATGCGTGTCTACGTTCCTTTCGGCGACATGTGGTATCCGTACTTCTCCCGTCGATTGCGTGAGAGAAAAGAAAACGTGTGGTTCGTGCTAAAGCACCTTTTCGTGAAATAGCTTCAACCAGACTCGGCGTTTAGCCTTCCTGATCGGCGAGCCACCGCTCGGCATCAATAGCTGCCATGCATCCAGTACCTGCCGCCGTAATGGCCTGACGGTAAACGTGGTCTTGTGCGTCGCCACAAGCAAACACGCCCTCAATGTTCGTGTAGGTCGAATCGGGTTTGGTGACAATATATCCCGTTTCATCCCGATCAATACTCGAGGCAAAGATATCCGTATTGGGCTTGTGACCAATGGCAACAAACAGTCCATCAACAGGCAACGTTCGCTTGTTATTTCCTTCCGGATCAGCTAGTTCAATTCCTGTTACTACTTTGTCGCCGTGGACGTCCACCACTTGGGTATTCCAAAGCACTTCGATTTTATCGTGGGCCAAAACGCGGTCTTGCATGATTTGAGATGCCCGAAATGCATCTCTTCGGTGTATTACATACACTTTTGAGGCGAATCGTGTTAAAAACAATGCCTCTTCCATCGCGGTATCGCCACCGCCCACAATAGCCACTTTTTGCTCACGGAAGAAAGCTCCGTCGCATGTAGCGCAAGCGGAAACACCGTGACCCAATAAACGAGCTTCGTTTTTAAGGCCTAAATATCGTGCCGATGCGCCTGTCGAAATAATCACGGTATCCGACAACACTGGGGTTTCTTCGTCCACAACCAACTTAAATGGCCGTTTGGAAAAATCAACGGACGTAACGGTGCCCCATCGTAAGTCTGCCCCAAAACGTGAAGCCTGAGCTTCAAATTTCTGCATCATCTCTGGCCCCATAATTCCGTCTGGAAATCCAGGGTAGTTTTCCACGTCCGTGGTGGTAATTAATTGACCACCCGGTTCCGGACCCTGAATAACCAACGGCGACAGGTTGGCCCGAGCTGAATAAATGGCAGCTGTAAGCCCTGCTGGGCCCGTACCAATAATAGTTACCTTACGATGTTCGGCACCGTTAAAATCAATCCCTTGCATGTGTCGTGCTGAATTAAGCTGGCTGTTTGGCCAATGCTTCTAATTTGGAAAGCAATACTTTCTTAGGTGCAACACCAACCAATTGGTCTACAACGGTTCCATTCTTAAAGAAAAGAAGGGTTGGGATCGAACGAATTCCAAAATTCATGGCCGTCTGCGGATTGTGATCCACATCCATTTTCGTGATTTTGGCCACGCCGTTCAATTCTACCGCCAATTCTTCAATCACGGGTGCAATAATGCGGCATGGTCCACACCATGTGGCCCAAAAATCTACAAGCACTGGTAAATCAGATTTCAAAACCTCTGCGTCGAAATTTGCATCTGTTACTGTTACGTATTTGGCGTCTCCTGCCATGAGTTACCTCGTTATTCTATGGTCTATAATCTTTCTTATGGAGCCTTATGTTGCCCCAAAGTGTGAAGTGTTACAGATTGCTACACGAGCAAAAATCCCACCGCACATTACGCTTAATTAGTCTTCGCCATCAAGTTAGGAATGGCCGTTTCGTAGATATCCTTTAACTGCTGTGGCGTTGATTCGATCGAGGATATTCCGTCAATTTCTACTGAAAATGCAGAACCACCGATTGATCCAATAAAATGAGCCACTATCCCATTTTCCTCGGCTGCGTCCTGTACGCGCTCAGCAAATTCAGGCTGAACTTCCAATACGATTCGGGACTGCGCCTCTCCAAAAAGCGTCCCATCAACGCGGCCTTTCGAACCGACGGAAAGTTCAATCTTAGCTCCCAGTCCCTCTGATGCAAGGCTCATTTCAGCCAAACATACGGCCAAGCCACCATCAGAAACATCGTGCGCACTGCGTATCATTCCTGATTTAATAAGTTCAAGGCACGTTTCCTGAACAGCTTTTTCCCCTTTTAATTCGAACGAAGGGGCATCGCCTGCTGTTAGTCCATGGATGCGAGCCAAGTACTCGGATGCTTCAATGCCGGAAGAAGCCAGGCTCGTTGGTTGTAGGACAAACAGCAAGTTTCCAGCCTCTTTGAATGGGAACGTCGTTGTATGCTTTTCGACGTCAGCTACGACGCCCAACATACCAATGGTTGGGGTCGGAAAAACAGACCCTTGAGGGTTTTCGTTGTAAAAGGAAACGTTTCCTCCCGTTACGGGCGTATTTAACTCCCTACACGCGTCGCCCATACCTCCAACAGCTTCCTTAAATACCCAATATTGCTCCGGCTTGTAGGGGTTACCAAAGTTTAGACAATTCGTAACCGCTACAGGCTTGCCTCCAGCACAAACCACGTTTCTAGCTGCTTCTGCAACGGCAATTTGGGCGCCTTTCCTAGGGTTTAAATACACGTATCGCGCATTACAATCCGTTTTTACTGCCACTCCTTTTTTAGAGTCTTTGATACGTACGACGGCGGCATCCGACGGACCTGGACCTACGACCGTGTTGGTCCTCACCATGGTGTCGTATTGCTCATA
>Ga0222714_10004324_pt1 | contig 13977 bp, 12 predicted proteins | sample C33_3DmetaG_FD_165048 | JGI IMG/M metagenome (GOLD analysis project Ga0222714, IMG submission 165048) | Estuarine water microbial communities from San Francisco Bay, California, United States - C33_3D | ecosystem: Environmental > Aquatic > Marine > Unclassified | place: USA: California... | reverse complement strand
CTCTGCCAGCAGGAAATTGTCAGGGAGTTTCTTCTTGGGTTTCTCTTTGGTTGATGGGGCCTTGAAAGGGGTTTGAAGTTCCTTGGCAACGGTACGCATCAGTTCATAGGAGGTCTGATACCTCCAGCACAGGTCCATGACTGTTAGTTGCTGATTAACATCTTTGCAGAACTGTTCGGTCAAATTGTGTTTGGCAAGAAATGCCAACAATTCCTTTTGTTTTGGGAAGGCTTTTCCAGCGGAAATGTTTTTGCGTGTGTAAGAGTCCATTTCCTCAAGTTCCTGAAATGAATGGTAGTCCTTACCCCTAGCACGGATCAGGTCGTGTATCCTTGCAGTCGTCTGTTCTTTGGACTCTTTCTGTTCTTCCGGTTCCGCTTGCCCCTCCTCCGTACTCTCAGATGCTCTGAGGTTGTTTTTAACTGCTTTGTCAAATTTGTCTAATATGCTCTGCGCATCAGGTGCAAAAGACTTATGAATCACCTTGTTATCTGCAGTGCTGGCATTATCCACTGAGAAATTGGACAGAATCTTTTTTTCTGTTCCGAACGACTGTGAGTGGACCTCTTGTAGTTGTTCGTTGAGTGACATTCTTCTTCTCAATAAAAATTTGGTTAAGTTTGTCGAGTTGCTTGGCAGTCATGCCAAGATGAGATCGAGGGTATTCGGAGTCGTTACTGATGAACGGTTCCCAGTACCTTTTGTAAAGATGCTCAATAAATCCTTTCTCCCAGTCATTCAGGTCTTCAATCTCTTGGACCAGGGTCAGTAATTGATGAATGGAGGACAGTTCTGGAGTTCCTGCCTCCTTATTGCGTTGGTATTCCTCATTCAGACGCACCATCCACTCTGGTTCTTCAGAGACCCTGGCATTGACGACATTCCGCACAAAGGTCTTCAGTTCATCACGGTAGTAAAACCATTCACGGGCATGATGCAGATGCTGAAACTGCTTATGCAGTTGCTTCTCGGTCTTCTCATTGCCAGGAATCCATCCAAGGATTCGGATGTATGGATTGGCAGTCCGCAAGTTGCTGAGTCGTTCCTTCAGTGGTTTGTCCGTAAATCCAATCTTGACGGTCTGCTCCATAGCGTCATAGGCGAAATAAACCATGCTTCCTTGCAACTCGGTTAGAAACAGAGACCAGCACCTTCTCGGTAGATCCTAAGTACCGACTATCAGTTTGGACTGCAGAACCTCCTAGATCCCCGTCTGTCTGAAAAGCCTCACGGGTTTCCTGCGCACGACGACACAATGCCGGAGGGATATATAGCGTGATTTAGTCCCTCGATTCTGGGTCCTTAACTGGTCTCTACCAGTGACACAGGATGCCACTGATGCAGAACAGTGTTCGGTGGTGTGGACATCGTAGGAAGGAAAACGCGGAACTCCCGTATTGATTTCACAGGCATGAATATGGCGGGTATTTTTTAGGGAGGACTCCCGCTCCTGTGTTACCCCACACCGTTAAATTTCAAATAATTCGACCTCATCCTCATCGACAATCGCACCTGCTGCCCAGATGGGATGCAGGTACTTTGTGATCGTCTTGCCCTTCTTCAGATAGGCCCAAATCTCTCTGGCATATGCCGTGTCTGCAGGACAATCCTTGACCTGGATGGAGGAGTCGTCCCACTTCTTCTGCAGCTCACCCTTTTTCTTCTGTTCCCTTTCCAACTCATCAATCTTTTCCTGTCTCTTGACAGTCTGATACCCACCTCGGCACTTATGACTGCAGAACTTTGCCATCGACTTGCGGGTCCGAGGAGTGAAGTCACCCTTGCAGTGCAGACATTTCTTGGGACGAATCGGGGAGTTCTCTGTTGCCAGTCGTCCTCGTTCCCGTTGAGCATCACAATTACATGAGGCTGAACAGTAAACATGGCGTGAGTGCTTCTGCTCAAAATGGAAATTACAACTTTTGCACTTCACGATCTTCTTCTGGGGAACTCCTCGTACTTTCCAATTATTCCACTGTGCTCTCTGCCTCCTTGCCTCGTCAAAACAATCTGCAGAGCAATACTTCTGGTGGGAGTTGATCTTGGTGTACTCGTTCCCACAGTGGAGACAGGCCACAATCTCTGCAGGTTTTCTGGGATTCGATGCCCAGCACTGTCGTCCACAGAAGCGATGGTTCAACGTCTTGGGCTTAAATAGTTCCCCGCAGGTCTCACAGGGTTTCTCTGGTCGGTCTTTCAGGTACAATCCAAGTCTTGCTCGTTCCAGTTTCGACTGATACGAACACTCTGCAGAACATGTCATGGCACGGGGGATTCCGTAAAACTCAGTCCCACAAACCACACAGTTTTTCGCAGGATACTTCTTCTGACCCCTCCGATTCCTCCAGGCAACACTGCAGTCCTTGCCGCAGGTCTTTGCCTTCCGATCTGCCTGAAACACGGTCTTACAGACCACACAGGTCTTAGGGGAGACAGACCGATACTTGGCCTTCTCTTCCCTGTTCTTGTGGATCTTGCTGCAGGTCTCCCCACAGGTGAGTTGATGTGCCCTGATAGGGATGAACATCAGTTCGCAAACAGTACAAATCTTAGGTGCGTTCCATCGCTTCTCGCTCAATCCTTCTTCTCCTCTTTTCGGTCTTCGTCCCACTCCCAAAATCCACAGGAGTGAAGGGGTGCTTCATCTGCTCCCGTGACTCCGCACATCCCCCAGATGTAGGAGGAGGGAAGGCGGAAGTTGCCTGCAGTCTTGTAGTGCCTGCAGTTCCTGCAGAGTCGGTTTCCGGTATGGGGATAGGTCATAGTTCAGCAATCTTGTGGGGGTCCACATCGTAGTCCCAGGTCTGGTCATTCATTGGATCATCCCTTCTGTCCAACTTCTCCTGCATCGAGATGTCGAGAGGTCGGAGATCCGTGCATCCTGAGTGATCCGCTGGACGCAAGAGACCACAGACAGGACATTCATACACAGGGGTGTACGACGCACGGATCTCCTTCGACCTTTGTTCTGCTCTACGCACAGAAGCCCAGTACGCACGACCCATCCTGCGAGTTTCTTCCTTGAATGCCTCAAATCGAGCATTCATCTTTTCTGCGTGGGTCATCGTTTCTTCATCTGACGGATCTTCCACTTTGCAGTGATCCACTGCAGGCGTATCCACCAGTACATCTTTCGTAGACATAATCGTTGTGAAGGTCTAAGGAGGTGGGATTTGCGGGACTGTGCTTCCATATCGAACAGGTACTCTACTCGACTCATTTCACTCTCCATGTGTGGGGTTTTCATCCAATGGGATGCAGATGAAATGAATGAAGTTTCCGCTTTCATCTCATTTCCGAGAACTCTGTCACTGAGTCCTATGTTCTGCACCCCAGTGGAAGCCCAGTTTTTGACCTGTGAGGCGGGACCACGACAGTTCACAGATCACGGCACTGGGAAGCCGGTGAGGGATCTACCCAAATGCATCCGTCAAAGCATGACGGACATCCGAACCATCCTGCAGGGCATGGTGTGAAATGTAGGTTGAACCATCCTTTGTTTTGTAAAGGTAGACAGGCTTGCCTGTCTTCTTAGAATTGCAGGTTCTCATGGTTACTTTTTGCAATCCGTCATCAGTAAGAAGTTTCATTAAGTCCTCTTCTAGTTAGTCCGCCAGATGGTGCATCTGACGGATTTGTTCATTGATTCGACCCTCTTCCAATCTGCGGAGGGTCCTGACTGCAGCAACCTCAGTGTCTGCTGCGACTGTCTTGGCAATGATGCCAAGGAGTTCTTTGACCTCTTGGAGATCCTTCTTCAATTCGTCGTATTCAGTTCCGCTCATGAAGCAACTCATTGATTTCTGTGACTGCAGACTTGCTCCAGAGGATTGGTCCTCTTGGAGTAAACTGCTTACTTGTCTTGGTTTGTTTCGACTGATGTAGCTTCCGCAACTTGTCGATTGATATTCCTGTCGCTTGCGAAAGTTCGTGGGTTGTGATGAGGTTCATATTTTGCTTGGTTAGCAGTTAACAGATTATCTGTTCCTCAGATAATAATCTGAGTAAATCTGCAAAGTCAACAATTTTTGGAGATAAAAATTTGAAAGACGGATACTTGCCAGTATCTATCGGTTCTTTAATGCGAGAAAAGCGTAGAGAATTGGGGATATCGCAAAAGGAAATGGCTCAAGAGCTGAGGATCAATCAGTCAGGGGTTTCAGATATTGAAACAGGTAAACGGAAGATTGACCTAGATAAACTGGGTGTGATTATTTCTAAACTAGATATTTATGTGGAGGACTGGAGGAATATCTTACAACCAAGGCAGGATGCCACAGATAGCTTGCAGGAGGGTAAGCAGGAAGTCTCTGGGATCGAGTCAGACTATCGGGAAGTCCCCGTCTACAATGTGCGGGTTTCAGCAGGACATGGAGAATATCAAGGTATTGAAGTCGTGAAGCAGCAATTGAATATGCCAAAATTGTTCTTGCCAGAGAACGGGAAGATTGGGTTCGTCAAGGTTGAGGGAGACAGCATGTTCCCCACAGTAAATCATGGGGATCACGTTGCCGTAGAGTTCGATACGGGCTACACAAGTGACGGTCTCTACTTGATCAGAGTAGATGATGCCGTGTTCGTCAAGAGACTGCAGAGGGAGTTTGGGCAGATCCGCATCATCAGTGACAACCAGATGTACAGAGAGCAGGTTGTCCAGCACGATGACGGTCAGCAGTTCCAGCTCATCGGGAGAGTGGCCTTGATTATGAGAGTGACATGAGACGACAGGACATCAGTCTCAATAAGCAACGTCAGGTCTGGGTTGGCAATTACCGCAGAGGAAAGAAGAGGACACGATACGTCCTTGGGTCTGTCGAGGAGTTCCGAGGCAAGACGGAAGAAGAACTGCAGGAGGTTCTCAATTTCCGGTACAAGAACAACCTGGAGAGGTTTGAGAGAGAGTGCAAGGAGGAGGAGGATCAAGGTCAGTACCTCAATCAACTGCTGGAGGAGTGGCTGGAGTCCGTTGCCAGTGCCAGAGACACCAAGACCGTGGATCATTACCGATTGGACTGCAGCAGGTTTGTTGAGGTTGCTCCCCCCAGAGTCGGTCAGCTCAGTTCTGCAGTTCAGCAAGTGTACTACGACCACCTCCGCAGTTTAGGATTGGCAGACACCTCGATCAATTCGGCAGTCCGCTCGGTGCGAGTGTTTCTGCGATGGTTGTCAGATAAAGAACTGCTGAAACATCCTGTGCATCTGAAAGCGTTGCGGACGGTGAAGAAGAGGGTGCAGTTTTATACGGCAGAACAGATCCAAACCATGTTGGAATACTGCAGGGGAACCCCAGGACGCAGGTATACCTTATTATATAGGTGCATCTGGATCTTGAGTCAGACAGGAATGAGAGGAGGGGAGTTACTTAATCTGACATGGGCACATGTGACCATGAATAGGATCAAGATCGTCAGCACTGAGGATTGGCAAGTGAAGTCTCGGAAAGACGCTTGGGTCCCCATCAGCCCGAAACTGCGGGAGGAAATTGATCAGTGGGACAGAGAGGGAGAGACTTGGGTGCTGGACAAAGGGAACGGGGCAAGATATTGGGCGCACTTGAATGAGTTGACTGCCTCAATGCGTTTCGTGCAGACAAAATGCGACTGCAGAGGACCGAAACCTCTACATGGATTCAGGGCAGGAGTTGCTACGGAATTACTACGACAGGGAGCGAGTCCGGTGCATGTCCAGAGATTGCTCAGACATGAGGATCTAAGCACGACTATGGGCTACCTCGATCCTGATGCGTTGGAGATTGAAAATCTGGTCAAAGGACTATGACCGTGTTTACCATGTGTGCCCATGCTAAAATTCCCCGCAAATGGTGCGCCCATCAGGACTTGAACCTGAAACCTACTGATTAGAAGTCACTGGCACACCACCGTAAACTACTGAATTTATTTAGTATATTTTAGAGAATGCAGAGATGCTGACCATGTTTCTAGTCCAGAAGTCCTGCTCCGTACCGACCTCCGACACCTCCAAGAACCATGTTCCGTCTAGCCCGTTCTTGAGCCATCATATTCTGAAGTGCCGTGTAATTTTGTAGATCCCTGAACTGCTGTTCAATGGCATCTGTTCCCTGTGCAGTCAATCGAGGTCCTAACTGCTCGGACATCTGCCGCATGTTGTTGCGCTTGAAGTAATTGGACAACAAATCTGCACCTCTTGCAGCTATATCCAATGGGCCTGACCTCATTGCACTGATGGCTTCCTGATTGGTCATCCCTCCCAGTTCGTCCTGAGATGCCAATCGTTCTGCAGTTCGACTGTTCCCTAGTACATACCCTGCAGATTCACTCATCCTTCGTTCTGCATCCATCTCTCTTTGGAATTGTGCATACTTTTCAGGAGTAGGAAACAGAATTTCAATGCGTCTTTGCATGTTGGGAGAGGACCAGTCCCTGGTTCGATCACCTGCAATGGCAGTCTTCTCGTTCATCTGGTCCTTCAGTTTCTGGACAAACCCTGAACGCATGGCATTCATCTCGGCTTCAGTACGACCTTCTACAAAATTCTGCAATCGTTCTGGAGGCATTCGTGGAATCTCTGTGTATCCCTTCAGATTGAGTTCCTGCATCATGCGGGTGTCGTATCCTTCTCGACGCAACTGCTGATATGCAGGATTATCAACATCTGCTGCATCCATCATCTGTGAGTAGTTCTTGGACAGAGATCGACGTTCTGCGCCTGATACATATCCAGACTCCACAGGTCTGCGATCAATCATATCCCCTACCCCTTGCCGAGTATCCTCAATCTCTCGGACTGTGTAAGGACCTGGTCGGATGTTGCCTTGATCTGTTCTGATTGGACCCGTTGACGGTTCCCCTGTAGCTATGTAGTTCTGCTGAATAGATCCTTGAGCCTGTGAAAATCTGGGATCTCTTTCATAAATCTGCTGATATACCGGACTCCGCATCAAGTCATTCTGAATTGCTTGGTATCTCGGAGAAAGTGCATCTCTGGTCTGTTTCATCTCCTGGGCAAACAATTCTGGATCAGATCCAACGCCCATCCCTTTTTCTGCACTTCCAATCAAACGATCTCGTTGACCTGCCTGACGTTCAAACAAGGCATCACTGACCTGTGTTGCTGCAGGTCCTGGTGTAGTCACCAGAGAGTCTGCTCTCTTCAGTAGGTTGCGTCTGCCCTGATCCAGCAGCATGGCTTCTTCCCCTCGTCCAGCGCTGACGAACCTGTCCTGCATGTTCTGCCGTGCAGCTTGGACTGCAGCATCTCCCTTAACTCGGTAATCATCCTCCAAGTCCTGCAGGATGCTTCTCAATGCCCGATTGTTGGGATCATAATCATTGGTTGCAGAAGGAGGTCGAACCGTACCACCACCACCAGAACCACTGAATGCCTTCTGCAGTGCAGCAGTGCCCAGATCAATGGCAGGAGTTGGTAAGGCACTCATGCCTGCGCCAACTGCCATCCCTGTTGCTGGATCGACATCTGCACCATAGGATGTGATCCCCCCTGCAATTGCACCACTCCCTGCTGCAGCAGTTGCACTCTTTGGAATATTCCGCAAAGTTTGCCCTGTGACGGGTTGAAGAGATTTGGGCAATGCGAGGTTCATGGATTTTCCTACACCTCCTTCCATTCCACTACCCATCAAGGAACCGCTTAGATTCATAAGTGAGGTTGCCGTAGGGTCCATTGCCTGAAATTTGGCACGTTCTTCTTCAATCTGACTCAATACATCTGAATAGGTTTTTCGACCTCCACTTACCCAAGACCTGAAAATTGCCTCTAGTTCATCTCCCCATTCGTAGAGCATCCCATTGGTCAACTCACGGGCTACTCCTCGCCAGAACTGCGGGTTGTCCTTTTGCCCTGCTACCCGTTCATATTCATTATTATTGTAATCCTGTTCAATACTGTAGAGGACTGCATCTTCAAACCGTTTGCGGGTATATCCTTTCTTCCGCAGATATTCATTGATGACTTCCTCAGATTTCCCTCTTGCACGGGCATCAGAGACTTTTGCAAGGATTTGTCTTAGGTCCATTGGTTACTCCAAAAGGTAAGCATCAGGGTCTTCAACTTCAACTTTTGGGAGTGCCTCTTGTTTTCGGGCTTGTTCCATTTGACTCGCTAGATTCAGTTTTGCCTTTTGCAATTCAATATCTCTTGCTCTGCGTTTTGCTTCAACTGCTGCTTGCCCTTCTCCAGGTTCTGGGAAGTATTGCGCTCGCTTATCTGCGTATTCACTTTTATTTATGGCAGCACCAGATGCAGCTCGTAATACGTTCTCAATCCATCGATCTTGGGCACGGATCTTCAGCAGATATTCGTCACTGGCAAATCTTGGTGATATGAATTCCCTCAGTCCTTCTGTACCAAGCATGGGTTCTGGTTGGTCATACTTATTCTCCACAATCTCATTGTGATAGGCTTCCAATGCGGCAGCACGGTTCTCTTCTTGTTGTTGTGACAGTGAAGGTGGTTTGACGGACTGACCTTGCTCCAACTGTCTGCGTCTTGCTACCAACTCAGGGAATTTGTCTTCTATTTCTTGAGGAATCACAGGATAGATTTTTGTGACTTCTTCCCTGTTTGTGTTTGCATTGAATGTCCGATTCTCTCCAAGTTCCTTGCTGTAGATCCGATCAAAAGCATTGGAAACCCTGATGTCGGTTGAGCCAGGTTCTGCAGCGATCAATAAGTCCTCGGCACGTTCTAAAGCATCACCTTTTGATTCTTTAGGTGGTTTGAGGTCATCCTTGATCTGGTTGATGGCATTAGTGATGGCAACCGAGGAGTTGGACAGTTTCCCTTCATAGTCTCGTTCATTGACCATTTCCAGCAGCATGGTCTTGTCATCTTCAGGCAGTACAGAGTCATTCTTGATCTTATTGAGTAACCCTGTCCTCTCCGTTTCCGTCATCCCTCCTGCCAACTTTGCCAACTTCTTAGCACCTTCGACGGGACCTGCAGCAATCAATGCCTGTCCCGTTTTATTGTCAGGGTTCGGATAAATCTCTCGGACTTTTGCTTCCCACTCCTTTTGATCCTTGGCAGGTTTGGCAAGCAGGTTCTTCATCTGCTCAGTTCTGCCAATGGCCTCATTGGTCAATGCAGTCTTGTAGAGTTTGTCAAACTCGATCTGAGACCGTTTGTACTCATCCTCAATCTTCTGCCTCTCTTCCTCACTCAATCTCTTCTTGGTTCCTCCGTATCCCTGAATGTACCCACCCAGACCTCTGGCAAGTGCAGAGGATAGAGTGACATCATTCGGGTTTGTTGAGTACCGAGGTGCAGACATCAATCCCAGTCCTGCTTGGAGCAATCCCATCCGAGTGGGGTCGTCAAAGAAGTCGGTGTCTACATCCAGCAGACCCCCACCCTGTGACGGGGCAGTCTGAGCTTGTGCTGGTGCAGGTGTCTTCGGCACTGCAGGGATCTGGTAGTTGAATGATCTGGTGTCTGATGCAGGTCTTGCGGGACCTTGTGCCTGCTGTGGAGGTGCTGCCATCTGTCGAGACTGCACTGCAGGAGACGGAGGACGCACGGCAACTGGGCGAGTGGGTTCAGGGATAGGTTCCCGATCCCGATACTGCTGGAACTGCCGCTCAATCATCGATGCTGGATCAGATCCCAAGGTCTTTGGCAAGTTCGGCATCATGGCCTGCTGGAGTCTTGCTCGGTCCAACTGATCCAGATAATCCAGAGCATTCGGAGAGTATGCAGAGGCAGGACTAGATGGATCTACACCAGACAAGGCACTCAGTTGAAAGAATTCTTTATCCAAGTAGTCTTGCCATCCCTGTGGGTTAGGATACCCCATATATTGTAATGCCATCTGTTCTCCTTAACCTAGTAAACTAAGAAGACCAGCACCCCCTGCGATCCAAGGATTGCTTGTCATCCCATATGCGGCAAGAGCAGCACCTGCTCCTCCAAGGATTGGGTTCTGTTCATATCGTGGTTGCGTGGTCGTCACAATCGAACCCGTGGCTGGAGAGATCGCAGCATTGCGAAGGTCAATCTGCTGACCTGGATACCCCAGTTCACGCTGGAATTCGTTAAAGATGAAATCAAGATCCTGTTGGTTTCGAGCATCACCTGCAGAACCAGAGGCAAGGAGGTCTGCAATCCTCTGTCTTTCATCGGCAGTCTGCATCTGTGCCAGGTTGCCCAGTGCCCCAGCACCCTGCAGGTTCAGTGCGCCTGCCCCCTGTCGGAACTGTTCAGCAAGACGGGCCTGCTCCACCCCCAACTGATTCCCCTGCATCTGCAGTTGATTCTGATAACCCATCGCATCACGATCACTCTGTGCCCCTAGTCCTTGGGCAGTCAATGCACCCTGAGACCGCAACCCTCGCACATCCCGCACATCCTGAGCTGAGATGTTCTGACCTTGGAGATTCCCTGCAGATTGATAGCCTCGCATGTTTTGAATATCAGAAGCAGTCAGTCCCAATCTCTGCAGTTGTTCCTGCTGTGCACGGTCTGCGGCTTGCTGAAATCCTTGAGACCGGAGTTGCCCAACTGCAGCAGCAGTGCGATCTGCAAAGTTGCGATTGTTCTCCGTCCGCATCAGTGCCTCACGACTCCCTCCGAATGCTCCTGCCCGTGCCGCATTGCCGGAGATATCGTTGTTGGTAATCCTTCTCGCTCGATCCAAATCCTGAATGGTTTGATCCACCACCTGATTAGTGTAGGGGTCCTGGAACTGTGCAAGGTTTTGTTGAAAATCTCTGCTGTAATTCTGGGCAGGTGTCAGTCCTTGGTTGGCATTCCCATACTGGCCTGCCAGTAGTCCCTGATTCACGTTTCCGTAGGTGTTTGCTCTTGGGCCTTGGAGATTCAATGCCGCAGGCGTGAACTGAGACCGATAGTTGGATGCTCCCCTTGCTGCGGCTTGAGCTTCGGCAAACGGGTTTCCTCCAGACACTCGATTTGCCAGCAGGTTCTCGCCTTGTGTGGTTCGGGTTGACGGTGCAGCAAATCGTTGCCTGTCGTAGGCTGGAAAAGGAGTGGGCATTTCATCAGGTGTAATCGTGTTCTCATCGAACTGCTGTAATTGCTCGTCAATCAGTGCTTGAACTTCTTCCTGAGACATTCCTGCAGGAAGAGTAGTTTGATTGTTGGTATTGCCTGATGAACTGTTTGATGAACTGTTTGATGAACTGCTTGATGAACTGCTTGATGAACCACTGCTGGTTCCCCCAGGTGCTGTACTGTTTGTGTCTCCACCAGGCACAGCAGCAGGTCCAGTGGTTGGACCTGAGTAACCACTGCTGGTTCCCCCAGGTGCTGTGCTATTGACATCACCTCCTGGTGTTGCCATTGGTCCAGTAGTTGGGGCAGAATATTTTGCTGCGTTCCTTCCTTGTGTAAAATCAGAAGGAGTCGCCCAAATATCGGGAATAGAAATAGGCATGGGTTGGGGTTGTTTTGGTCTGCCAGCACCGTCAAACCCACTTGGAACAACTGGACCACCAAATGCGCCACCAAATGCTCCACCTCCGAACCCTCCAAGCAATCCCCCTCCAAATCCTCCACTCCAACCACCTGTGCTGTTCTTGCCAAGAACAGAAGATCCAGGTTGCTGTTGTGCAGGGGAAGGATTCAACCCAAACTGTCCGACCTGCGAATTGGGTTGCCCTTGTCCGTTGTATCCCCGAATTCCTGAGTAGTCTCTGTCTAACGTACTAGGTCGATAATCCGAGTTGTTCGTATAGTATTTTGTCATGTCCAGAGTGTTCTGGGCATAGTCCAGTGCCCAGTCTGGGATGTTCTGCTGGGTTACTGTCTGGTTTCCACCACCACCTTGGTTCATACAACCTCTTCTGTGTAAAGACTTGATTCCGTGTGTATACCCATCATTTTATTCCAACCTTTGCGCCCAATCATTTGGAACTTCTCAGCACCACGTTGTCGTCCAAGTTCTTTCCCAATTTTCCAGAGTTGTAGAACTTCTTCCATGATCCCTGCTGCAAGGAAGCAGTGATACAATTTTAATTTGGGGGTCTTGAGCATTTCTGCAACTGCAATTGAATTCTGATGAATCAAACAGTCGTAATCTCCAGACCAGATGCCTTGCCAGATATGGACAGGGTCATGAGTCCCAACATCCTTTGCCAATACTCTTTTGACTTCCTCATGCAGTCGAATGAACTCCTCAAATGCCCTCTGTGCATCATCAATCTCTTGCAGTTCTCTGTTTCGGCAGTCATAGATCAAACGGCACTCGCACTAAGGACACCTGAATTATCTACCGTAATTTCGTACCTCGTCCCATTAGGAGCAACAATAATTAATCTTTGATCTGCGTTGAGTTCAACATCAGATCCTTTCTGATATGAGGTCGTCAACAACCTCGCAATCTGCTGAAGAATCGGTGCAAAATAAGACTGCAGGTACGTCCCTGGAGGATTTGGTAGGATCATCTGCGACCTCCGACATGCGTTTCAAATCTTGTGTGTCCAACCGTCCAATCTTGTGTGAGATTTCCAGACACTTTGTACCGGACCTGCCTGCCCTGCAGTCGCACATCAATCTCCCCATCCGACTCCAGAGGATAACTGCTGGAGGTGGTCTCGGCAGCATCTCCGCTGGCAGCAGTATAGAATTGGAAATTGATTGCACCTGCCGCTTGTTGATCAGAGTCGCTGAATATCTTGGAGATTCTGCTGTAGCGTTCTCCTCGCATCAGATCAATTGCACCCGTCTCTGCCTCTGCATTCTCGGTCTGTGCAGGGTCTGTGGATTCATGTTGGTAGATCGTGTTGTTTCCAGCGTCGATGGCAATCGGAGCAGGCCAGATCCCCTTGTCGATCCAGCAGTTCCTACTCACACCCGATTCTGCAAGGGAGTCGTACCAGACATTGTCACGATAATTATAAACGACATAGTATTCACACTCTCCGTCTGTCCCAGAGGTGCTTGGACACCACCACCAGACTTCACCGAATTCCGCATTCCCGCCTGAGTAGATCAAACCCTCCTGAGACCAATCCACGGTTCGCAGAACTCGATCCTGAATCGGACACGGTAGAGGTTTGGCGAGTCCATCCATGACCCAGAATCCACCTCGGTTCAGCCAGCAGGTGATTTCTGAGGAACTGTGAATTGCGTAAGGGGAGTAGACCCCTGCGTTGTCTGCCAGTTTATTGATTCCGTAGACCAGGGGAGGTCCGAGGTACTGGAGTAGATGAACATCCTGATCTGTCCAGATGGCAACGCCTTGAGGAACCCGTCGAGCTGCGACGATGTACCCCTCTGTCTGGAGAGGTAAACTGCCTGCAGTGTTGGTGGCGGAGGCAGTCCACTCGTCCACCGTTTCCTGAGACGACCACCGGACCAGTCGAGCATCTGTATCTGCACCTAACGCAAGGACATGACGTTCCTGTGTGACCAACACTCCAACAGCAGTGGGAGCAGTTTCCGTATACCCGTTTGCGGTTGTGATCTCTTCTGCGGCAACCGTTGGATCTCCGGTCCAGTATCCAATCGCCTTGTCTCCTGAATGAGTAAACACCAGATTCTCTCCGAAATTATCGAAGCTCCAGTGTGCTGTGCGAGAGAAGGAGACAGATCCAGGACCTGTGTAGGAATACCCAAATACCCCATCACCATAGTAGTAATATCCATAGCCTGGTCGGTACTCACTGTCTCCAGATGCCTGATAACCTGCAGGTGTGATGTCGTAGAATCTTTGATAGGCTTGGGTCTGGTTGACGGTCACTGTTACCGGAGAGGCAGTTGCCGTGCAGTTATTATTTAACGTGATGGTGTTGGAGGAAATGGAGTCTACCACGGTCCCAGGGGGAATCCCTGACCCTGTGATCGTGTCTCCAACTTCAAAGTCCGTGGCATCGGTCACAGTAATTTGATTAGAGTCCTCTGTAGTGCTGGCAGTCGAATCCGTAAAACTCGCAGCACTGACAATCTCGGCAGCATACAGTTTCCCGTAGTTGGGATTCCCAGAACCTGCTGTTGCAAGAACAAACAGACCTACATTGG
>Ga0222714_10004322_pt1 | contig 13980 bp, 23 predicted proteins | sample C33_3DmetaG_FD_165048 | JGI IMG/M metagenome (GOLD analysis project Ga0222714, IMG submission 165048) | Estuarine water microbial communities from San Francisco Bay, California, United States - C33_3D | ecosystem: Environmental > Aquatic > Marine > Unclassified | place: USA: California... | reverse complement strand
TACTCCTAATTACTTTATTTATACTCATACGCTAGGAACTGATGAGTGTTTGTCCTTCTCCTCTTTAGTTCCACGACTGTTGCAACAATCATTGTGAAACTCGCAGATAGTTCCTCGGACAATTTGTAGTTAGTGCATGGTGGTTTAATTCTCATTTACTTTTATCCTAACCTCTTTATGAACGTACCGCATAAATGCTGATAGACATAAGAGGATTTTATAAGGCTCACTCCTAACTACAAAATTATTATACTACGAACTAAACTCTGCTGTCAACTCCTCAATAAGTTTGTAGACATCAAAGTCTCCACCCATAGTTTGAAGTCTGAGTTTAGTAGATAACTCACGCTTGGTGCTGTGAGGTAAGTTCCAAACTAACTCATAAGTAGGAACTCCGAATCCATAACTAACACCCTGTAATTTAATACCTTGATTGTCATAGTACAACCCTGTCTCAAACCCATTAGCTTCTTGAAATGATTTGACTAAAGTTTCGAGTTCTTTTTGGTCAGCTTTGATAGTTTCTTCAAGCTCTTTGTATTGGTTTACAAGTCCTGAAATATGTTCAATTCTTGTTTCAATTACACCTTGAATAGATTGAACATCCTCACGAGCTTTGAACTTATCAAGTTCAGTAGCTTCAATTTTTTCTACAACCTGCTCTATGATTAGGTCTTGGTCTTTTACTCTCATCTGTGCCATAATATATCTCCATAAATATTAGCGTTAAAAAATGGGTAGTTTTCAAGTGATACCCACACTTACCCCGAATTTAATCTAGGAATTTATAGACATGGGAGTGCCATATCTAATACGATTCCAAAGTCTTCCTAGAAAAGAAGTCTCTGAATAGTATTGAATTTCATCAATGATATCCAAAGTATCTTGAACATCAAGATTAGAAGCAATTTCAAGTATCTGCATACCTGTATTTGCTTTAGTTACAGGTATCTTTTGAGCAAAGTATAAGGCATTACTCTCATGCACTTGATCTTTTTGCTTGTAGACTGATACTTTTTCATGATGAAAAGAATTAAAAGTACGACCTGTGTCAGCACCAAATCTATTCTTTTCTGCTCTGACTCTTACAATATTAGCACCAAAGCCATGTGCTTGATTCCATATTGCTTGAATCATAGGTGATGCATTCCTAATGCTTTGAGTAGTCGCACTACCATTTCTGCTGTATATCAATTTTGACATATCTATCTCCATAGTTGTTATAGTTCAAAAGAACTAAAGGTTAATAAAGGTGCTAGTTAGTTTGTACCCATCAACTAGCAAATGGGAATTTACATATACAATCGCAATGATGTCTGTATAGTTCGGGGGAGTTTCATGCAGGTTATCTTTAAACTTTATTTACGCTGGTGTTTCTCCATGTCCCTTGAAATTAGGTTATATAATTTTATCTGAATATTTATCAGCTCTTTTACCTAATGTCCTGTCGTTCTGTGGGGTGCATTTTACCCCGATCTAGCCATGCTGTCAAGCGTATAATACTTAAAAACTAATAGGCTCGATGTCATCTTCGATACTATCGTCAGCTTCTTTAACAGCTTCACTTGGTTCAATTACAGACTCTATAAAGTCTACAATATCAAAGTGATCTAAGTCTTCCATAAGTTTCTCCTTTTAAATTAATAAATTTTAATAACTGAAGTTGGATATTCTTTACAGGTATTCATCATATCTGTAAGTAATTTCATGGCAGTATCTACACTACCATGACCATTCTCAGGATTATATTCTTTTTCTGCCCAATCTTTAAACCAATCATGATTTATGTCTGATTGATTAAACGTTTTAACAGCCTGATTTAAAACAAACCAAGCATCTTTACCAAACATACCATAAAATCCATTGATGCCTACATTACCTAAGCCTTCATCTTCAAAGTTTAAAAAGTCTCTGAAGAACTTGGATAGATTGTAAGTGTGATTAAACTCAGCAACAGTTCTGTTGAAAGTATCATCACCATGAACTTCTTTATATTCTACTTCAAAACTAATATCATAACTCATACTTAACTCCTAATAAATTGTTGAACTGTCCAAACAGTACCCATTTCGATAGTGTTATCGTTTAGAAAATCGTAGGTTGATCTTAGATACACCTGTTGTTTTGAAAACTTTTTGGTGTATAAATACGATCTGTCCTCTTTGAAACAATGACGATCTTTTAAACTAAACCCTAACTTACTGATATAGCGTAAGGCTTTCTCATTTGAGTTGAACTTTTTAGTATCAATATCTTTACTCATATTTATCTCCTAAAATAAAATCATCAAGGCATGGTTGCCGAGACGAGACCCATTTTACGCTTTGCCGAGCATGGTGTCAAGCGTATCAATACTTAAAATATACTTAATATTTTAAAATAAAATAAAATTTAAAAGTTTAAATTAATTAAAAATTTAATAAATCTGTACCTTTTCCTGTACCTTTTGTAACATTTGTGCAACATTTTGTAACATTTTAGAAACTTTTATGTAAATTTTATGTAAAATTTTTAACTCCAACCACTACACGCCCCAATTTAAAACGCCATCAATCACACGCCCCAATTAAAACTTCTTTCTTTCAACTTAACTTCAACTTAAATTTATTTAATCTTATGTGGTCTCCTTGCCAGATTTAAAAACTGCTTGAGTCTTCGAAAGCAACATTAAAACTGAGCAGGATACAACAACACAACATAAAAAAAGCCTTCAAAGACTCTTTTCAAAGTCCTTAAAGGCTTTAGTTTTAGCTGTTAGCTTCTAAATAAGCAGCGATAGAATCGGCATACTTTTTAGGCAAAGATTTCTTTTTAAACAAATCATTTGCTTGTTTAAAAGTTAGATTGCTGTTTAGTAAACAAGCTCTCACTCTACTAGCAGTAGCATAATTCATTTTTCCATTTGGTTCTTTTCCAAATTTCCAGCCTAAAGCTTTACACTGGGCAAAAGTAGCAGGGTCTGCTAATCTTTCTTTGTGGTCTGCTATATTAAATGTTGTTTCCATATTTATCTCCTATGTATTTATGGATTTATTTAGCCCTTCAAGGTAATTTTGAAGGAGTTGTGTGTCCTCTGTATCACTACAGTGGATTCCCTTAACAACAATGCCATTATAAAAATAGTTTGTTATAATAGCTGTTGCATAAGAAATTGATTTAAATATCATACTCTTGTTATTTGAAAAGTCTATGATGATTTCTTTGTTCATAATTGTCTCCCAATTAGCCATCTTTAGGCTATGAAGTCTTTTGAAGTTGCAAATGCCGAAGGAGTTTTAAAGTTTTGATGGCTTCGAAAAACTTTCAAAGTTTTACAGTTTTCGATTGCCTTGTGAGAAAATCTGTAAACATTTGACACTTCAAAAGCTTTATAGCATTGTAAACTAGACTTGGGAGACTTTTATGGATAAGAAATCATCTTTCAAATACAAGAGTTGATATTATTTCTTTGCAACACTACAAACTATTAATGGGATTGTTGTCCACTGTAGTGATACAACAACTTCTTCACCTTGAAGTCTAAAAAAATACATTAGGAGATTTGGAAACACCAATCTAGCAGACTTCAAAGACTACAAGACCTGCTAAGTTTTGTCGTAAAGCTTTTGGAAATTTCTACAAATGGGAATTATCTAGTGCTAGAAAAGCTTTTAATATCAGGAATCTTTCTCCAACAAATGATTTGTCTAAGAAATTTCTAAAAGTATTCTATCGCTTAAAAGAACTAACAGTAAAGCCTAGGACTTTGTAGTCTTTGAAGCTTACCAAATGGTTGTTGTTGTTGTATCAGCGAAGGGGTAGGCAGGAGACCACCCCACCCACCTATGTATCTATAGCATGGTTGTACATTTTACAGCAAATACCCCATTAACCAGATAGCTCTATATCTAGTTTACAACCCGAGACATAAAGACTTTAAAATCTTTATAGTAAAATAGATATTATTTTGAGGATAAGTTAAAGGGTGATGGAGGTTGTTTTAGCATGTGAGCAGGTAGCTCTGAGGTATGCTATAACCCGGGGGGCACTAAAGTTATTATACATCTTAAATCCAGTTTTGTCAAGAGGTAGAGAAAAAAAATTTAAAAACTTGACAAGTTTCTCAGGTAAAGCTATAATAAAGAACATGGCTATATTACCAAGCATTAATAATGCTCAAACAAAACGTGAGCTAACACCCAAACAAGAGTCTTTCCTTGAGTACCTGATTGAATGTCAGGGTGATGCTAAGAAGGCTGCAGAACTTGCAGGGTACAAGAGTCACTACCATCATGTTGTAAAGACTTTAAAGTCTGAGATACTAGAACTTACTCAAGAGATTTTAGCTAACTCAGCACCTAAAGCAGCTTTTAAGCTTGTAGAAATTATGGATTCTAAGAAACCCATCATTCAAGCAAACAATAAACTAGCGGCAGCACAGACTCTTTTAGATAGAGTAGGTGTAACCAAAGTAGATAAAGTAGATGTAACGCACAACATGAATGCCGGTGGTATTTTTTTAATGCCAGATAAAGCTCCTTTAGATATAGAAGATGGAGAGTATGAAGATATTTCTGACTGAGATCGAAGCCTACGGGACAACCTTTGCAGGTCCTAACATTATTGCTACGTCTTATGAAAAAGCAGAGATAGCTGCAGCCCAGAATCATTTGGTGGTTGTGGGTGAGTTAGACAGCATTTATGTGGATGATGAGTTAGAACAAGAACACCTTAATACTATTCCTAAAGAAGAAGACAGGACAATACACTAATGTTATTAGAACGATTACAGTTTAGAAAAGGTGGTAAGGCTAAATCAAAAGTCAACGAAGCAGGTAACTATACCAAGCCCGGATTACGTAAAAGACTATTTCAACGAATAAAAGCTGCTGCTTCACACGGTACTGCAGCCGGTAAGTGGTCTGCTCGTAAAGCACAAGCACTAGCCAAAGCATACAAGAAAGCTGGTGGAGGATATAAATAATGTCAATGTTAAAGAAAGCTCAAAAGTCATTAGTAGAATGGGGTAAACAGAAGTGGGGTACCAAATCTGGAGAACCTTCTAGTAAGACAGGCGAAAGATACTTACCTGAAAAAGCCAGAGAAGCTTTAAGTGATTCAGAATACGCAGCTACCACAGCAGCTAAACGAAAAGATAAAGCTGCCGGTAAACAACACTCACCTCAACCTGAAAAAATTGCAGAGAAAACAGCAAAGTTTAGAATGGCTAAAGGTGGTAAAGCAGACAGCAGATTAAAACGAGCAGGAGTAAGTGGTTACAACCAACCCAAGCGTACTCCCAATCATCCTACTAAGTCTCACATTGTGGTGGCTAAAGTCGGTGATAAAATTAAAACCATTAGGTTTGGTGAACAAGGAGCTAAAACTGCAGGTAAACCTAAAGCAGGTGAGTCAGCTAAAATGAAAGCTAAACGTAAATCTTTTAAAGCAAGACACAGAAAGAACATAGCCAAAGGTAAACTCTCAGCAGCTTATTGGGCTGACAAGGTAAAGTGGTAAAGTAATATGGGAAAACAAATAGGTAGTGACGAAAAGCCAGTTTCATTTAGAAACCACGTCTATAAAAAATCAGACAGTAAAGGTGCTAACCCAAGACCCGGATTTTATACCCAAGACTACAGAGATAACTGGGATAGAATTTTTGGTAAAAAGAACAAGGACAAGTAATGTACGGAATTAATAAATGGTTAGATAAAGTAAAGAAAGCTTATGGTAAGTTATTCAAGAAAGCTCTAACTCCAAAGAAACAAACAAAGAGGAAAACAAATGTTAAAAGAACTACTAGAAAAAAGAGTAAATAGTATGATTGAAACCAACGATCTTACAGACATGCAAGTCTGGGGTGTATGGTGTGGTATAGGTTTTATATCAGCGTTTATAGTTATGTGGATTATTTAAATGTTTGTTCCTGATAACTATATACGAAGAACATCCTCAACCATACCTTTTGGTTATGAGCTTGATGAAAACTTTGATGGTTATCTAAAACCCGTAGAAACAGAGTTGGCTGTACTTAAGGAAGTAGCTGAGTCTGTTTTTCACAACGAAATTAGCCTAGGAATAGGTATTGATTGGCTCGAAGCTGAAACAGGTAAAGGCATGTCAAGACCCGGATTAAAAAAATACGTAGATAAAATATATGGAAGATTGGGAAAAAAATCCTAAAAACTACTTGACAAATCCTGACGGGAGCTATATACTAAAGAAAGACGGTACACCAAAGCGTAAGCCCGGTAGACCTAAGAATTCAGAGCTTTCAGATTTGCAATTAGCAGTAAGAGCTAAAAACAAATTAACCAAGAAGTCAAAGAAAGTTCAAAAGCTAACAAGAAGTTTAGCAAGAGTCAAGAAAGAACTTGACCAAGAAGAGAAAGTTTTAACATCTAATGTTATCACTAAGTCAGAAAGTAAAACGCTTCCTGACCAGATACAAAAACATTTAGATAGTACAGGTTCTCATGTGGCATTCATGCCTAACGAAGGACCTCAAACAGACTTTTTAGCTGCATCCGAAAAAGATGTTCTTTACGGTGGAGCAGCAGGTGGTGGTAAAAGTTTTGCAATGTTAATAGACCCATTGCGATCTTGTCACATACCAGAGCATAGAGCCTTAATACTTAGAAGGTCTATGCCAGAACTAAGAGAGATTATAGATAAGTCTCGAGAATTGTACCCTAAAGCTTTTAAAGGTGCAAAGTTTAAAGAAGTAGAAAAGCTTTGGCAATTCCCTAGTGGAGCCAAAATAGAATTTGGATTCTTGGAACGTGATGCAGATGTTTATCGTTACCAAGGACAAGCGTACAGTTGGATAGGTTTTGATGAGATAACTCACTTACCTACAGAGTTTGGATGGAACTATTTAGCATCAAGGCTAAGAACCACAAACCCTGAGTTAAAAACTTATTTAAGATGTACAGCTAACCCGGGTGGTGTAGGTGCATCTTGGGTAAAGAAGAGATACGTAGAACCAGCAGAAGAAAACAAAAGCTTTAGAGGTTCAGACGGTCTAACAAGAAAGTTTATACCAGCAAGATTACAGGACAATCCTTTCCTTGCTGAAGACGGTGAATATGAAAGGATGTTGCAATCCTTACCAGCCATACAACGTAAACAGTTGTTGGAAGGTAACTGGGATATTTCAGAAGGTGCAGCATTCGCAGAATTTGATACGTCAGTACATGTAATACCACCATTTGATTTACCGTCATGGTGGGAAAGATTAAAAGGTATTGACTATGGTTACGCTTCTGAAAGTTGTTGTCTCTGGGGTGTTATAGACCCTGAGGATAAGACCCTCATTATATATAGAGAATTATACAAAAAAGGTCTTACCGGTGAAGCACTAGGAGACACTTTGACTCAAATGGAAGAGTCAGAAATTAAATCCATTACTGGTGTCTTAGATACAGCAGCATGGTCAAGGACTGGTTATACTGGTCCTACCATTGGTGAGTTACTGATTCAAAAAGGTCATAAACTTAGAAGAGCTGATAAAAATAGACAAGCTGGTAAGGTTCAAATACATGAGTACTTAAGACCTAACCAGCAAACAGGTAGACCAAGATTACAAATCTTTAATACGTGTACTAACCTTATTAAAGAACTTCAAGGACTACCTTTGTCGAAAAGTAATCCTGAAGATGTGGATACTCATTCGGCAGATCATGCTTATGATGCTTTAAGGTATATGATCATGAGCAGACCTAGATTAGATCATCCACATGCAAGGATGTTAAGAATCAAGCAGGATATATACCGACCTACTGATTCTACATTTGGTTATTAGTAACATATGGAAAAAGACAATACATTTTTAAACGCTGATAACATTTACATGGATGTTGAAGGTGAAGCTGGTAAAAACCTTGATCTAAAAATAGAACAAAAAAGTAATCTTGTTGGTATTGTTAAATCAAGATTTACTGTTGCTGAAGACTCAAGACGGTCAGATGAACATCGTTGGCTTAAAGCATACGAAAACTACAGAGGACTTTACAACAAGTCTGTTAAATTTAGAGACTCTGAAAAGTCTCGTATCTTTGTAAAGATTACCAAAACAAAAGTACTAGCTGCTTTTGGTCAATTAGTTGATGTAATCTTTGGTACAGGTAAGTTTCCAATTGGTATTGCTGAAACTAAAATACCTGAAGGTGAATTAGCTAACGCACACCTAGATACTCAAACAGGTGCACCCGGCATTGAAAGCACAATGGGTGGTGGTGAGTTACCAGATGATATCGGTAACAGAATAGAAAACCCATACGATGTTGGATACGAAGGTGACGGTAAAGTTTTAAAACCCGGAGCTACACTTCAAAAAGGAATCTTTGAAGAAAGTCTTGAGGATAAAGTAAAAGATCAGTTGGTTGAAGGCTTTAGTCCAATACCTACTGTATTAGAAATTTCTCCAGCACAAAGAGCTGCAAGGAGAATGGAAAAACTTATCCACGATCAAATAGATGAATCAAAGGGTTCATCAGAAATTAGAAATGCTCTTTTAGAATCTTCTCTACTTGGTACAGGGATTGTAAAAGGACCTTTCAATTACAACAAGAAACTTCACAAGTGGGATACCGATGAAGATGGTGAAAGAACTTATAACCCATTAGAGGTTAGAGTACCTAGAATTGAGTTTGTTAGCTGTTGGGATTTTTATCCAGACCCCGGAGCTACTAGCATTGAAGAGTGTGAGTATGTTGTACATCGACATAAACTAAACAAATCTCAACTTAGACAACTGCGTAACATGCCTTACTTTAACGAGGATGCTATACGTGAATGTTTACAAATGGGAGCTAACTACGAAGAAAAAAGTTTTGAGTCTCAATTAAAAGATGATGCTAGAGCTGATGAAGATTATCAAACAAACTTTGAAGTTCTTGAATACTGGGGAATCATGGATGCAGAGTATGCACGTGAAGTCGGTATAGAACTTTCAGACGATATTGATGATTTAGATGAAGTTCAAATTAATGCTTGGGTGTGTGGTAACAGTTTATTAAGAGCAGTGGTCAATCCATTTACTCCTTATAGAATACCTTACCACGCTTTCCCATACGAAAGAAACCCATACAACTTCTTTGGAATTGGTGTAGCTGAGAACATGGATGATTCTCAACAGATTATGAACGGTCATGCACGTATGGCTGTAGACAACCTAGCAATGGCTGGGTCTTTGGTGTTTGATGTAGATGAGTCTGCTTTAGTTGGTGGACAGTCTATGGAAATATATCCGGGTAAGATATTTAGAAGACAAGCTGGTATGCCCGGACAAGCTATACATGGCTTGAAGTTTCCTAACACAGCACCAGAAAATATGATGATGTTTGACAAGTTTAGACAACTTGCAGACGAACAAACTGGCATACCTAGTTATTCACACGGACAAACAGGTGTACAAAGTATGACAAGGACTGCTTCGGGTATGTCCATGTTGTTAGGTGCATCAAGTTTAAATATTAAAACAGTCGTTAAAAATCTTGACGACTTTTTATTAAGACCACTAGGAGAAGCTTTCTTTCAATGGAACATGCAGTTCTTTGAAGGCTCACTAGATGTCAAAGGTGATTTAGAAGTTAAAGCTACTGGAACAAACAGCTTGATGCAGAAAGAAGTAAGAAGTCAAAGACTAACTACTTTCTTACAAACTGTACAAAATCCTGCTGTTGCTCCATTTGTTAAAATTTCTAAACTCATTAGTGAACTTGCTTATAGCTTAGACTTAGACCCAGATGAAGTTTTAAACGACCCTGAAGAAGCAGCTATCATGGCACAAATTATAGGAATGCAAAATGTTGGACAAGCAACTGGCTCTGAAACTCAAGGCGTTGACGGGCAACCAAATAATATGGGAAGCCTTGCAGGAACACCTGCACAACCTCAAGACCTTGGACCTACAGGCACTGGCGGTGGCAACATCGGAATCGGAAATGTTCCGGTTGCAGGGGAGAGTGAATTCTCTGGTACGCCTAGAGCAGTTGCCGGAGCAGGTTAAAGAAGCAGTAAATAGAAAAGAGGAACTCTAATGTTATTACAAGATGATAAAAAAAGATACGGAATGAAAGAAGGTGGTCCGGGTATAGAAGCTTTAAGAGAAGAAGCACCTGAAGTTGTAGAACGTATGGGTTATCAAGAAGGTGGTTCATTATTGCAAGACGAAGACATGTCAACACACACTATGCCAGATGGTACAGTTATGCCGGGTGCAACTCATGGAGAAGATGAGATGATGATGCCCGAAGAAGATATGATGTCTGAAGAAAACATGATGCCTGAAGAGGACATGCTTCCAGACGATGAGATGGAAGATGAATACTTAGATTTTATTTTAGATGAAGCATTAGATAGCGAAGAAGAAGAGTATCTAATGTCACAGTTACAAGACAACGATAGACTTAGCGAAATATTCGATAAAGTCATAGACGTTGCACAAGAATTTGCTGGGTCTGGTCCTGTTGAAGGTCCGGGTTCAGGAGTCTCTGACAGCATACCCGCAAGGTTATCTGATGGAGAATTTGTCTTCACTGCTAAGTCTGTAGAAGAAATCGGAGCTGACAACTTAATGGCAATGATGAAAGATGCAGAAATGAAAGCAGATGAAAGACAAGGTTTAGCTGAAGGTGGAGAACCTGAAGAAGAAGAGACTGTTGTAATGCCGGTTGAACAACCTGCTTCTCAACAAGACATTCGTGTTACTAAGACAACCGTAGGTGCTCAAGCTTCACAGCAAGAGGTCAACGACTTAGTAGACGAAGAAGTCAAAAAGTCTATGCTCAGAGGGAGCAGAAACTTAGGCTAAACAAACTTAACGGTAGGGCTACCTTATGTCATAAGCACCCTATCATTTTTAAACCGAAAGGCTACCTTTACAAGACAAGCCCTGCAAGTGCACACCGCAGCTACCTTGTTAAATGAAAGCCCCCGTAGGAGAAGAATATGACTACTGAAGTACATGAGGAAAATGCCAATCCTTACAACCAAAAGAAATCTTGGCACACGGATATAGATGAAAACTTTGAAGATGCTAACGGTCTTTATTTTGAAAAGCCAAAAGCTAAATCAAAAAAAGTAGAAGCTGTATCTGAAGAACCTGTAGAACAGGAAGCAACTAGGGATGAACCTTACAAGCGACCAGACTACAAGAAACGTTACGATGACTTGAAAAAGCATTATGACTCTAAACTAAACGAATTTAAGTCTAGAGAACAAGAGTTATTAGAAAAGGCTGCTGAAAACAGACCTCAGTATAAAGCTCCTAAATCTCCAGAAGAACTTGAAAAGTTTAGAGAAGAGTATCCTGATGTCTACGAAGTTGTAGAAACTGTTTCTCACCTTCAAGCTGAAGAGAAATCTAAAGACTTGCAAGAGAAACTTGAAAGACTGCAACAACGTGAGCAAGAATTAGTTCGTAAAGATGCTGAAAAGCGATTGATGGATAAGCATCCTGATTTTGAAGATATTCGCAATAGTGATGATTTTCATAGTTGGGCAAAAGAGCAGCCTAAGTCTATCCAAGATTGGGTATACAACAATGCTGACGATGCTGATCTAGCTTCAAGAGCTTTAGATTTATTTAAACGTGATATTGGTATGGATGTACCCAAGAAGTCAAATTCTCAAAAGTCCAGAAAGTCTGCTGCTGATATGGTCTCAACTAAAACAACAACGGTTGAACCACAGCAAACGAAAATTTGGACTGAAAAGGAGATTGCAGCTATGTCTATGGATGAATTTGATCGGCACGAAGCCGAGATAAGTGAAGCCATGCAACAAGGCAGAATTGCAAAATCATAATTATTAACTTTATAACTTAGGAGAATATCAAATGGCTCAATATTTTGAACCTTCAACTGATACCGATGCTAACTTTGCAAACTCCGTAAGTGGACAGGCTAATAGTTTCTTCCTACCTTCGATTTATTCTAAAAAGGTTTTAAACTTTTTCAGAAAGTCTTCGGTTGTAGAAGCTATTACAAACACCGACTATGCCGGTGAGATTTCTGCTTATGGAGACTCAGTTAAAATCATTAAAGAACCCGTAATATCTGTTTCTGATTATACCAGAGGACAAGATACTACGCCAACAAAACTAACAGACCAAGAACTTACTTTGGTTGTTGATAGTGCTAAAGCTTTCAAATTCATCGTAGATGATATTGAAACTAAAATGTCACACGTCAACTTCAAAGAAGTAGCTTCTAGTTCTGCTGCTTATGCATTGAAAGATTCTTTTGATGCTGCTGTTATCGCTAACATGTTTAGTGGTTTATCTGCTTCTGCTCCTGACCATGTGTTAGGTGCTGACAGTGCAACTGCTTTAGCTGCTAACGTATATGACGGTGCTGGTTCTGTTGACATTGGTTTAACAAGTGAAACTGACCCACTTAACCTTATGGCTAGAATGGCAAGACTACTTGACGAACAAAACGTACCTGAAGAAGGTCGTTGGTTTGTTGCTGGTCCTGACTTCTACGAGCAACTAGGACAATCAAGTTCTAAACTGCTTTCTGTAGACTTCAATGCTGGTCAAGGTTCTATAAGAAACGGTCTAGTCTCAAGTGGAAAACTACGTGGATTTGATATGTACAAATCTAACAATATCGCTGCGACATCAAACGCAACTGGTAAAGTGTTAGCTGGACATATGTCATCTACTGCAACTGCTCAAACTATCATCTCAACTGAAGTCTTAAGAGACCCAAGTTCATTTGGTGATATCGTTAGAGGATTGCACGTTTATGGTTCTAAGGTACTTAGACCAGAAGCGATAGTAGGTGCTTTCTACTTAATCGACTAATTGTTGAAACCCGGGGGAGTCTTCGGACTCCTCCACTTTTTAAAAGGAATTTATTATGCATAAAGATATGAAGAAAAAACCAACTGGTAATGAAATGGCTAGAGGTGACTACGGTTATGGTGGTATGGCTAAAAAGAAAATGATGGGTGGTGGTAAAGTAAAACGGTCTATGTATAAAGACGGTGGAATGCCAAAAGCTAAACCCTGTTAATGAAAGTTCAAGCACCTAAAGGCTATCACTGGATGAAGTCCGGTAAGTCTTACAAACTAATGAAAGACCCTAAGACAGGTTATGCAGCTCATAAAGGAGCTAGTAAATCTGCAAACTTTCCAATTCAAAAGGTTCATAAAAAATAATGGCAACAACATACTTAGATTTAACTAACGAAGTTCTTAGAGAACTAAACGAAATACCTTTGACCTCTGCAAACTTTGCAAGTGCTGTAGGTCTACAACAGTTTGTCAAGGATGCCATCAACAAGTCTATATTCGATATAGCAAATGAAGAACCCCAGTTACCATTTCTCACAGCAGGTGAAAGTGGTGCAACTGACCCGTTCTATGGAAACGTGACCGTAGCTACAACAGCAGGTACTAGATGGTACGAACTGAAAGCAAGTAGCTCAAGCATCGCAGATGATTACGCTTCGATAGATTGGGATGATTTTTATTTAACCACGATTAACGTCAGTGGTGAATCAGCTCCTTTTGTCTCTAGAGGATTAAAGTTTTTAAACTTAGCTGATTGGAAAAGATATTACAGAGACAGCGAAAACGAAGATGATGCAAATACACAAGCTTACGGAGAACCTAAGTTTGTTATTAAATCACCAGATGCAAGGAAGTTTGGTTTAAGTCCAATACCTGATAAAGAGTACAACGTACACTTTTATGCATTTGAAAAGCCTACAAAACTTGTAGCACACGGAGACACAGTTGTCTTCCCCGAACAATACACGAATGTCATAACTGCTAAAACAAGATATTACATTTGGCAGTTTAAAGAATCTCCACAACAAGCAGCTTTTGCTATGGATGATTATAAGAAGGCGATAAGGAATATGAAATCTAATTTGATTAATCCTACTCCTCGTGCAATGACAGACGATAGAAGATACTTTTAATTTATGGCAGCATCACAACCTTATACCGTTGCATGTGCAGGTGGTTTAATCAAGTCTGCT
>Ga0222714_10004320_pt1 | contig 13982 bp, 27 predicted proteins | sample C33_3DmetaG_FD_165048 | JGI IMG/M metagenome (GOLD analysis project Ga0222714, IMG submission 165048) | Estuarine water microbial communities from San Francisco Bay, California, United States - C33_3D | ecosystem: Environmental > Aquatic > Marine > Unclassified | place: USA: California... | reverse complement strand
TATCAACGAATCAATAAAGAAACCTAGATATGTTGAGAAACCACCAGACGGCAGTGAGGCACAGAGACTGCTTGGTGGGGAAATGAGAATCTGTGCCCCTTGGGTTGACGACTGCCCCAAGGACTGATATAATACTCTCATAGGCAAAGGGGGTCCAAACCTCTTGTAAGTCCTGCCCCTCCTATGCCTCTCAACGATGCACAAACCAGGAGGACTCTAGGGCTCATAGTTAAATGGAGATAACCATTGCCTTCTAAGCAATTGTTCTAGGTTCGATTCCTAGTGAGCCTGTTATAAGTAACATATGTGTAAGTTGTTGGTCTTATAAATAATTATAAGATATTTTAATTTTATGAGAGAGCATCATACTAAAAACAAGGGGGATTTGGGAGTTTTAAAGGCACAACTTGATTTGTATGAAAAGGGGTATTTAATTCTTACCCCTCACACTGAACATTCTCCATTTGACCTTGTTGGATATAAAAATGGTAATTTTTTGAGAATACAGGTCAAATATAGAACAGCAAAAAATGATAAAATAGAAGTTCCTTTTAGTACTTGTTGGGCAGACAAAAACGGTACACATATTCAAGAGTATGATAAAAATGAAATTGATGTAATGTGCGTTTATTGTCCCGATACTGATAAGTGTTATTATGTGAATCCAAAGGAATGTAATAAAACATTTAATTTGAGATTATCTACTCCAAAAAATAATCAAAAGAATGGAATACATTTGGCAGAAAACTATACAGAAATTCCTATTGACATAATCTCAAAACTGGTGTAATATATAAAAGTGATAGAGGGTAAGTCACTGTTATATCCTTATGAGATATATCACACTTACTCCATCATTCCACAATAGCTCAGCGGTAGAGCTATCGACTGTTAATCGATTGGTCCCTGGTTCGAATCCAGGTTGTGGAGTTAGAAGGTCTGGAAATGTCTGGATCTTCTATAAGAGTCGGGATCATCATATCCGACTCACTAAATCCTAAGTTATCTTAGGTCAGGGGGATGGCCTCCCCTGTTTTGCCCTTGTAGCTCAGCTGGTAGAGCACCGCTTTTGTAAAGCGGTTGTCGCAAGTTCAAGTCTTGTCGGGGGCTCTTGACATAATAATTATTATGTCCTATACTTTCCTTGTCCGTGTGAAGGAAGTACATGTGGGGTTCCGTGCCTGTGAAGGGAAACCTGAGGCTGGGTAAATCCCCACCATTTGCGGAGTTAGTTCAGTGGTAGAACGCTATCCTTCCAAGTTAGATGTCGTCGGTTCGAGTCCGATACTCCGCTCTTAAACAACTTTTAACCTGTATCTCCAAGTCATAACACTTGGAGATTTTTTTGTGCTCTTATGATACTCAAATAAAAGAAACGGTATCATCAAGGTTAAGTGTATATTAAGATACAATATATACCAAGGTTTTATCTTGAAGAAGGTTAACCAACCCTTAACGACAAACTATCTTGTTTGTGTTAAGATAAACAAGTCAAAAGACAAAAGTATTTTAAGGAGATTTTTATGAAAGCAATCGCTCTTGCTGCGATACCCTTTCTCGCAGCACCTGCCCTTGCTGCCCCTGCTATTAATGGAGCAGGTGCTACTTTTCCCGCACCTCTTTATCAACGTTGGTTCCAGGATTATGCTGGTGCTACTGGTAATCGTGTGAACTATCAGTCCGTTGGTTCTGGTGCTGGTATCCGTCAGTTTGTTGCTGGAACTGTGGACTTTGGTGCTTCTGATGAACCTATCAAGGCAAAAGAAGCAGCAAAGGTCAAGCGTGGTTTTGTTCAGATTCCTGTAACTGGTGGGACTATTGCTGTTGCCTATAACAAGCCTGGTTGCAAACTGAAACTCACCCAGAAGCAAGTTGTTGATATTTTTGCTGGACGCATCAACGACTATAAGCAAGTTGGTTGTGCTGCTGGTAAGATGGTGGTCGTTCATCGTTCTGATGGTTCTGGAACCACTTTTGCTTTCACCAACTCTCTGGATGCCTTTGGTGGTTGGACTGCTGGTGTTGGTAAGTCTATCAACTGGCCCACTGGAATCGGTGCCAAGGGTAATGAGGGTGTTGCTGGTACGATCCGTAACACCCCTGGTGGTATTGGTTATGTGAACACTGGTTTTGTGCGTGTAAACAAACTCCAAGCTGCCGTGCTTCAGAACAAGGCAGGAAACTTTGTTGGACCTTCTGCCGTAACTGGTGCTGCTGCTCTGAATGGTATTAAACTAGATGCTGTAACCCTTGCTGGTGAAGATCCTAACCCTGCTGGTGCTCGTGCTTATCCTATTTCTACTCTCACTTGGATCCTTGCTTATAAGACTGGAAATGGTGAGAAAGCAGAAGCAGTCCGTGATGCTCTGAACTATATGTTGAGTGGTAAGGCACAAATGCTTGCTGATGATCTGGGGTATGTTCCCCTTGCTGGTTCAGTCCTTCATCGTGCTCGTTTGAAAGTTAATCAGATTCAAAAGTGAGACGGGCTTGACTGATCTCAAAGAAAATGTTAAAGTGTATAAGTTAAGACATCCGAGCCTCAACTACTCGCTTGGATACAAAAAACAAACTGGAGTTATGTCGGAACTCCTATCATCCGCAGAAAAATCTGCGAGAAAAATTAGAGGTACTATTATGTTTAAACCCGCTATCGCAGCTGTTGCAGCTGCTCCTTTCCTTGCTTCGGCTGCGTTTGCTGGCCCCTATGTAGAAAGCAAGACCACTTCTGCTCTTTCTGATGGCACCTACAAGGGTGCTCAGACTGAACTTCGCATTGGTTACGAAGATAAAGTTGCCAAAGGTGTTACCGTTTTTGGTGAAATCGGTCCTGGTTATGAGTGGACCAAAGGCACTAAGACTACTACTGGTGAAGTGGTTACCGTTGGTGAAGTCGGTGTGAAAGCCAAAGTTGCCAAGAATGTTAGCGTTAATGCTAAGGTGACTGGTGAGTACGGTGGTACTACCGAAATCTTTGACATGGGCGGTGAACTGAAGGTGCGTTATTCCTTCTGATACCTAACTACATAATATAGAATTGGGGGTTGACAAGACCCCCTTTTTAATGTATTATAGATAACGAGTTAGGAGGTTTATGTCTCTTATTTCCCAAAAAGACCGTGAGATGGTGATTGATGCTCTTGAGTTTTATATTCAGGATATGAAAAAGAACAACTGTAACGAAGCAGCAATCTATTCATACAATACTCTTCTCAAATGGATCGAATTGGAATATTTCAAAAATGAAAATTAATCTGTGGTATTGTGCCGATATGAAACAATGGCGTTGGACATTAACTGATGACCATCGACCTATTGTAAGGCAAGAGTCGGGCCAAAGAGAACATCTACGGGATGCTATGAATGATGTGGCAAATACCGTAGAATATATGATGGACAAATTTTAATTTTTGGGCGATTAACTCAGCGGTAGAGTGCGCTCCTTACAAGTGTGAAGTCACTGGTTCGAATCCAGTATCGCCCATTATAAATACTTTCAAAAAGAAGTATAATGGAAACTCTATATAAACTTTTGAGTGATACACAGGCATCACTCTTTCTACTGTTTCAAAAAACCTGGGTCTATCATTGGCATATTGTCGGACCTGACTTCAAACAGATTCACGATCTGTTTGGAGAGCAATACCTTGCTATTCAAGAAGAAGTTGATCGTATCTCAGAACACATGAGATTTTTAGGTGTTAAACCAATTAGTTCTCTTTCAAGAGTTGTAGAAGTTTCTGGAGTTTCAGAAGCAAAATCTAATATTTCTGAAATGGAAATGATTCGTGATCTTTTGGAAGATCACAAAAAAATTGTTACTATGCTTGATGCAGCAGCTGTAGAATCCGAAAATAAGAGATCAAGGGGTACTGTTAATCTTCTTGATGATTTAAATGAAGCACATGGAAAATTCATTTGGATGTTAAGATCATTTACTGAATAATTATTACAATGGAAAACATAAGAATCAGGTGCCGCTCCTGTGGTAGGGAGTTAGAGGGGCATCCTACGAAAACGATTACCTGCGGTTGCCCAAATATGGCAACGATTCGTGGAGATAAAATTTCAGCAGTTGACTTATCATCTGTTGTTATGCTAAACTCTTATCACACAAAAACAAAAACTGGTGTTCTTACTAATGAAGATCTTGCCTTTCAGGAAGCAAGAAAACAACGTAAAGTAAAACGTCTAGATTTTGAAGTCCGTTGATATATAAATATTTCATAGGATAGCAATAAACCACTATGCCTAGAAATACAAATTGTTCTTGTTATGTTTGCAAAAAACCAATATATAGAAGACCATCTCAAATAGAATCTGGTTTAGTTTTTTGTAGCACTATTTGTGTTGGAAAAAACAGTAGAACAAATGAAAAATCTTGCCCAGTCTGTGGTAAAATAATTTTTGGGAAATCAAAAACTTGTTCTAGAACCTGTTCCAATAAAAATAGAAATGGTATAAAATATGATGGATTAAATAAGAACAACAATGCTTCCAAATCAAAAATTTTAAAAGAAAATCTTTCTAAAATTAGAGGCGGTATTTGTCAAGAATGTGGTAATGAAAATTATAATATTCTACAAGTACACCACATAATTGAGAGATGTAATGGTGGAACAAATGAAGAAAGTAATTTAGAATTACTTTGTCCAAACTGCCACTATACAAAACATTTGGGATACTCAAAATATGGAGAATAGCACCGATGGTCGGTAAATCGTCTTGAAAACGATGCCAGGGTAACACCTGATAGTTCGATTCTATTATTCTCCGTTTACAAATATTACAAATTTAATAATGTCTTAATGTGTGTTTTTGTATCAACACAAACTTGACAGGTTAAAAATACTCACTAGCATAACTAGTAGTATTCAACCTAAAACCTATGGATCAGCACACCTACGATAATTGGGTGAAGATCAAGGAGACCTTTGAAGCCTCTGGGAACATGGATAATATGTTCTATAAGAGAGCAGTTGAAATAGTTAAAACTCGCAGGGATCCTCTTGCAAAGTTTCTTGGAGATGAAAAATGATGGAACCTTTTGATGATGATTATGCAACTTGTTCTGAAGTTCAGGAGATGATCGATGCTGCTATACGAAGGCACAATCGGAATGCTTCCATTATTTCTATGTGCGTTGGTTGGGTTGTCCTTGCTTTATTTGCTGAAGGACTTCTAAGGTTGGTTGGAGTTATTCCCCCTCTACTACCATGGCTCAACATTACCCTGAAATAATTGGTATCGTTTTCTTGTTAGTATTTGCTGCCACGATGTTCTATCAAGGTACTTGTATTCTGAGAGGTCAAAGGGGTTATTCCCTTCGGGATTATATGAGACAGGATAGTACAAACATGCGTCAAAGAATAGAAGAACTACTCAAGGACAAATGAAAGTTATCACGGAAGAAGATTTAAAAGAATTATACGAAAGAATACTTCATCAAAAAATGGACGAATTGTTTGAAGAACCATCTACTTATGAGGACGAATATGATGGCGATGGAATGGCGGGAATTTATTGATTTTCTTGGTAAACAAATCTTGATTTTTATTGTGTTTATGTGTGGTCTTATTTTGGGATATGTTCATGGGTTAAGAGAGGGGCAATGAATACTAATTTACTTTTCAGTGTAATAACTGTTTTTGGTGCTATTGGGTGTTTCATTGTATGGGGACTCAATAACGCATATCCACATTAGGAGATTATATGAAAGTAGGACTAATCGGATTGGGAAGAATGGGTGAGGGTATGTCTCGCCGTATGATGAAAGCAGGAATAGAAGTTTGGGGTTATCGGAGAAATTATGAAAAGGCTCAAGAGGCTTATGAAAAGGGATTTGTGGATGGAGTTACAACTACTATACAAAATCTTGTTCAAGTAGTTAAACAAAATAAAAATGGTAGAACACAACCAGGAATTTTTCAAATGGTTGTTCCTGCCGAAACCGTAGAGGAGACGATCAATGAGTTACTACGATTTTGTAGTGAAGGAGATATTATTATTGATCATGGCAATAGCAATTTTAAAGACAGTCGGAAAAGAGCAGAACGCCTGGCAAAACTTGGTATCCAATATATTGATTGTGGCACTAGCGGTGGTGTTTATGGTTTGGATCGTGGATACTGTCTTATGGTTGGTGGTGGAAATACTGCAGTCTCCACTTGTAAAGGCATTTTTGATGCCCTTGCCCCAGGTATTGCCGCTGCCCCGAGGACTAGAGATGGCTCATATGTGACTTCTGCAGAACATGGGTGGTTGCATTGTGGTGGTCCTGGTGCAGGACATTTTGTGAAGATGGTTCATAATGGAATTGAATATGGAATTATGCAGGCATATGCAGAAGGATTCAATATTCTAAAGAACGCTAATTTAGGTGCTCAGTATGTCCGAGAAGGAGACGCAGAGGTTGCCCCTATGGCAGACCCAGAAAGTTATTGCTATGACATTGATGTTGCTGAGGTGGCTGAGTTATGGCGTCGTGGTAGTGTGGTTGGTAGTTGGTTACTCGATCTTACTGCTGATGTGCTTCGGGGCAATAGTGAGCTTAAACAGTTCTCTGGAGGAGTATCCGACAGTGGTGAGGGTCGTTGGACTGTTTCTGCCGCTGTGGATTTGGGGATACCCGCTCCTGTTATTACTACTGCCCTATTTGAGCGATTTAATTCACGCAATCTCGGAACATTCGGAGCAAAAATCCTGAATGGTATGCGTTTTATGTTTGGTGGTCATCACGTTAGATAAGGAGTTATTCGATGGACAGATTAAAAGATTTTTCAGAGTATGAACTGAAACTACTTGCAGATGCTGTCTGGACAAGACAGAGACATTTCATTGCAGGAGATAGAAGGTTCAAAGAATACGGAGCACTTCTGGATGAGATTCAACAAATAGTAGATTATAGACCTGGTGTATTTTTATGAAAAAAATCAATGATGCAATTTTATCAGTCACGGTAGCAATCATTGATTTTCTATATCGTGACTTACCTATTCAAAGATTCTGGGTTCTTGAGACCATTGCAAGATCTCCATACTTTGCCTTTCTAAGTGTGTTACATTTAAGGGAATCTCTTGGATTAAGAACGGAGTCTCATTACTACTTAATGAAAGAACACTTCGCACAAACACTCAATGAAACAGAACACCTCATCAAAATGGAGAATCGCGGTGGTGCAGACAGTTGGCATGATCGCTTTGTTGCTTATCACTTGGTTCTCATCTATTATTGGATTCTGGTGGGTTATTACTTTATTGATCCTGTCTCTGCTTATCACTTAAATGCAGAGATTGAATATCATGCAACAGAAACTTATTTAAATTATTTCTGGGATCATCCAGAAGATACTGAGATTGCAGAGATTGCAGTCGATGAGATGAATCATTATATTGAACTTACACGCGCTATGGAGATGGTCTGATGTTATTGGCAAAAGCACTTTTATTTGTTTCAATTCCATTTGTTTTATCAACACTCTACTTCGGGACAAAGGGAGGATACTATGACTCCAAAGATTATAAGGGAAACGGAACCGCACATTAAACAACGATATCACTTTGCTGCCTCTGCATTTGTGAGAATGTGGGGGCATAGTTCATTACACGACCGTAAAATTGTAGAATTTTGTGTTGAATGGGCTCAGAGAGAAGAAGATGCACCTTTAGATAGTTGGGTTCTTGACCAATATTTTTATTACGAATTTAAGACCTGGAGAGGATACTGATGGGACATTTTTCAAGATGGGTATTAGAAAATCCTTATACTCTGGGTATTATTGGTTATCTTTTGATTGTTGTGCCTATTATGGGTATCTGGGCAATTCATAAATACGGATGGCAGCACTGGGCTCCGTTTGACAGGGGGCATAAGAAGTAGTATAATACTTCTGTTGGGAGGCAAGACCACTCAACGCAACGGGGTGTAGCGCAGTTTGGTAGCGCATCCGCTTTGGGAGCGGGAGGTCGTAGGTTCGAATCCTATCACCCCGATTGCCAGTTTCTTCACTGGCACACTTGACACAAAATCAATCAACTCTTATAATACTAGAGCAAACAATTCAAAACAATGTCTCTGATTCAAAAGTTCAAAAAGGATGTTAGCACTCTTCAACTTGCTGCTAACGGGGAAATCTACCTTGATGTAAAGAATCCGAAACTTTATAAAAAGGTACGTCGTTTTTATGAAAACGAAGGAGTAGTATTTTCTGGTGACCCCCTTGACGACTACGAAATGCTTATGGAGTATGTTGCCAGTGATCTTGAGGCAGTTGAAGTCTGATGAAAGTAGTGAGAAAACCAACCGTTCTTATGGAACGGTTTCCCTATCGTTATATTCAAGTCGGTACTTTGGAAATCAATGGAAAACCTGACTGTCGCATTCAAAAAGTAGATTCCTATACGGGTAGGTATAGAGATATGTATCTCTGTGATAATGAAATGCAACTTATGACTGCGATGGAAGACTTTGATTATACTTGTTGGTTGGACCCCGATAGGGTTCCTTGTTATGTAAAAGACGATGAAGAAGACACGGATGGTCTATAACAGCACTGGTCTATTATAAATAAGATAGATTAACCAGAGTAGTTATGCGTCAGTTTTATACTTATTGTTATTTGGACTTAAATAATCGTCCTTATTATATTGGAAAAGGAACTGGTCGTAGAGCTTACCACGTTCATGATAATGTCTCTGTCCCCCCGAAAGATAGAGTTCTTATTCTGAAAAATAATATAACAGAAGAAGAAGCATTTAATCATGAAATGTATATGATATTTTTATTTGGTAAAAAATCTGAAGGTGGTATTTTAGAAAATATTAATGATGGTGGAAGATATAATACCCCACCATCATGGATAGGTAAAAAACATTCTGAAGAATCCAAGAAAAAAATATCAAAATCCGTAAGTGGAAAAAATCATCCATTTTATGGAAAATCTCTAACTGAAGAGCATAAAAATAAAATAAAAGAAACAAAAAAGAAGAATCCTCAATATTTTTCAGAATCATCTAGACAAAAAATGTCTATTGCTAAGAAAAAATATTGGGAAAATAAAAAGTTAGAGCGACATGGAGAGTCGTAAAAAACACTGGTCGGTGATGGAAAACCCCTTATGTCTAAAGCAAGTGTCCTAAGGTATCTTGGGAACTTTCTCCTAATGCTTGGTTATCAAGTTATGTTATGGGGAAATTTTAAGTTTGGTCTAGCAATTAAATTTATCGGGGGACTCCTTGGTATTCCTTTTGCTATCAAACTTAAACTCTGGGATGTGCTATTTCTGATAGCATTCTTTGGTATTACCGAACTATCAAAGTTATCTCAACTTTTCTTGGTTTCTTAAAACCAAGTGGTGGAGTCAATATGACCCCTTAAGGACAATATCCTATATAAATAAATACAGTTATATGGGATAAATGGCAACTAGAGACCAAAAGTTGGAAGCAAAAAGACGTTACTATCAAAAAAATAAAAACAAACTAAATGTAGAATCAAGAGAACTCAACATTAGATTGAGGTATGAAAAGAAAAATTTTATCATAGAATCTCTTGGATCTAAATGTTGTGGGTGTGGGACTACTGATTGTCTAGAAATAGATCATATCAATCCTGGACTAAAAAAAGATAGAAAATGTCTTTATGTTTGCTCTTGGGACAGAATCAAAAGTGAAATGGATAATCTCCAACTTCTCTGTAGTGCCTGTCACCAAGAAAGATCTCAGTTGCAAAAAGATGCTTCTTGGTTTTATTTTAAAAATCTTCCTCTAGAAGAGCAAAATAATCTAATGGAGCAATTTAAAAAAGAAGGTTCTACTTTACCTTCTTGGTGCCCGCAAGATAAGGCACAATAAAAATTCTTGCTGGTGCGGATGGGACTCTCTCCCGCCTGGTTTCCAATTTCCAGTCAAAGAATTGGTGGCGAGCCTGAGTTACCAGAGGTGGGTTGCATAAACCCACCTTTTTTAGTATAATATTATAAAAAGTACATTCTTCTATGAAAGTTGCATTAATTACTGGCATAACTGGACAGGATGGGTCATATCTTGCTGAACTTCTTTTGGGGAAGGGTTATGAAGTTCATGGACTTATTCGTCGTTCTTCTTTAATAAACACGACTAGAATTGATCATATATTTCAAAATATTAAGTTACATTACGGAGACTTAACAGACTCAACTAATATAGTGAGAGTTATACAAAAAGTTCAACCTGATGAGATTTACAATCTTGGTGCTCAGAGTCACGTCAAAGTATCCTTTGAGATGCCTGAATACACTGCTGATGTGGATGGTGTGGGAACTCTTCGTGTTCTTGAAGCAGTGCGTCTCTTGGGCATGGAAGACCGTGTACGCATCTACCAAGCATCTACAAGTGAACTTTATGGTCTTGTTCAAGAAACTCCTCAAAGTGAAACTACTCCTTTTTATCCCCGTTCTCCTTATGGGGTAGCAAAGATTTATGGTTATTGGATAACTAAGAATTATCGTGAAGCATATGGGATGTATGCCTGTACTGGGATTTTGTTTAATCATGAATCTCCTCGTCGTGGAGAAACTTTTGTAACTAGAAAAATTACAAAAGGATTGTCTAAGATATCTGTTGGACTTCAGGATGTTATTCAACTTGGCAATCTAAATGCAAAACGTGACTGGGGACATGCAAAAGATTTTGTTGAGGCAATGTGGCTAATGCTTCAACAAGATGAAGCAGAAGATTATGTGATTGCTACTGGAAAACAGTATTCAGTACGTGATTTTGTAGAAGAGGCAGCACCTTATTTTGGTATGAAGATTGTATGGGAAGGTGAAGGTCTGGATGAGGTTGGTATTGATAAGAATACTGGTAAAACCGTTATCAAAGTCAACTCTAAATATTTTAGACCTGCTGAAGTAGAAACCTTATTAGGTGATGCCACTAAGGCAAAGGAGAAACTGGGCTGGGAACCTAAGACTTCGTTTAAACAACTTGTTGAGGATATGTGCATTTATGGACAGTGAAAGTAAAGTATACGTTGCTGGTAATACTGGACTGGTGGGATCTGCAATCGTTAGAAAATTGAAAGAGAAAGGATATAAAAATATTCTTTCATCACCAAGATCTCATTTTGATTTGCGTAGTCAATATGATGTAGAAAAATTCTTTAACCTCAACAGACCAGAATACGTTTTTCTTGCTGCTGCTCGATGCGGTGGAATTTTTGACAACATCAATTACCCTGTTGATTATCTACTTGATAATTTAAACATTCAAAATAATATTATATCAACTGCTAACAGATATGGAGTGAAGAAACTAATGTTCTTTGCTTCTTCGTGTATCTATCCCAAGAATTGCAGTATGCCAATCAAAGAAGATTATCTTCTTTCTGGTGAACTTGAAAAAACAAACGAACCATATTCTGTTGCAAAGATTGCTGGCATTAAATTATGTGATGCCTATAAAAAACAATATGGATCTGACTATTTCTCAGTTAATCCATGTAATGTTTATGGACAGAATGATAAGTTTGATCCAATGCATGGTCATGTAATGTCAAGTTTGATTTATAAAATTTGGAAAGCAAAGAAAGATAAAGTAAAAGAAGTGCAATGCTTTGGTGATGGATCTCCAAAAAGAGAATTCATTTATTCTGATGATCTAGCAGATGCTTCTGTGTTTCTAATGAACGTTGATAATATTCCTAACATTATCAATATTGGAATTGGTGTTGATCATACAATTATGGAGATTGCACAAACCATATGTAAAATAGTGGATTATGATGGGGAATTGGTTTGGGATACATCTAAACCAAATGGAGTAATGAGAAAAGTTTTGGACGTTACAAAATTAGATTCCTTAGGTTGGAAACCATCAGTGTCACTTGAGCAAGGAATTTTAAAAGTTATTAATTCATTGGAGAACTGAAATGAGTCAGAAAAAATATTGGCCATTGATGGAAGATACGATTACTTTTAAAGACAGACTCAAGATGTCTTTATTTCTATTAACTTCTAGTAGACTTACTAATGGTCCTAAAGTTCGTCAGTTTGAACAGGAGTGGTCTGAATGGTTGGGTGTAAAGCATTCTCTTTATGTTTCTAGTGGATCAACTGCAAATTCTCTTTTAATCTCTGCTGTCAAAGAATATTATGGGTTGCGAGATGGTGATAAAGTTCTTGTTCCCTCTACAACTTGGATGACTAACGTTGCTCCTGTTTTTCAGGCAGGACTTCAACCCATCTTTTGTGATATTAACTTAAATAATTTTTCCTTCGATATTGAAGAACTTAAGTATGTTGCTTCGGTACATCCAGACATTAAGGCAGTGTTCATCACTCATTTGATTGGGTTTTCATCTGATGTGGAAAAGATTCGTGAGATTTTTCCAGATGCTTTGATTTTGGAAGACGTATGTGAATCTCATGGAGTTGAAGGTCCCAATGGTAAAAAACGTGGAACAGAATTCACAGGATCTACGTTCAGTTTTTATTTTGGTCATCACATGACCACTATTGAGGGTGGGGTGGTTTGCACAAATAATACGGAACTATATGAACTGATGAGACTTAAGAGAAGTCATGGTATGGCAAGGGAAGCATCTCCTCACGTTTTTCAGCAATATACCAAGGAAAACCCAGAGATTGATGAGATGTTTTTGTTTATGACTGATGGATACAACTTCCGTAATCATGAAGTCTGTGCAGTTCTTGGTCTCTCTCAGTTAAAAAGATTGGATAGGAATATTCAAGTGAGAAGAGATAATTATGAATTCTTCAATCAAAAACTTTCTGAGAGTGATAGATACTATATTCCAGAATATCAAGTTGGTAATAGTAGTTTCTCATTTCCTTTAATTTCAATTGATGGTGAAAGAACACCGATGATTAAAAATATTTTGAAAGATAATGGAATTGAATTTCGTCCCGTGATTAGTGGCAATCTACTCAGACATCCAGCATTCAAAAAATATAAATTGTGTTCACAGAGAGAAAATCCAAATGTAGAAATTCTCCATAAGAATGGATTGTATGTTGGTAACAGTCAATATGTGACTAAGAAAAAGATAAGTAAACTTTTTGATATTCTAAGTTGAATGATAGAACTCTCTACCGGTTTATCTGGATGTAGATTAGAATTAATTGGAAATAATATTATAAGAAAATATTCTAGTGATATTAAATACAATCAAAGACTGTCTTTGCAAGTCGATAAGCAGGTTTTATTTTCTAATTTAATTCTAAAAAATATAGATGCACCAAAAATATATGAAGTAAATCGAAATGAACTTTTCTATTTTGATATGGAATATATTCATGGAGAGTCTTTCTATGATTATTTTATGACCTCAACAATCTTTGATGTTGAGTTTGTGATTCAGTCTTTAATAGAATATTTTAATTTTTTCTCTTCTAACATTAGAAATATCAATGTTCAAGATCAGGTCCTATCAAAATTATCCAATCTTCAAGACAAGACAAATTACAAAGATTATCTAACTTTTCTGCATTCTTATGTTGAGAAGAACAAAATAATAGTTCCCAAAACTTTTTGTCATGGTGATTTAACATTTGCGAATATAATCTTTCATAAAAATAGATTATTTTTTATTGATTTCTTAGATTCTTACGTTGATAGTTTTTATTGTGACCTGGTAAAACTAAAACAAGAATTATATCATCTCTGGAATCTTAGAGTTCAAAATAAAATGAATCTTAGAATGATTCAAATTTATAGAAAAATTTGGGGAGAGTTGAGTCTTAAATATCACGAACACATACAAAGTGATGAGTTTGAAATTCTAGATGTGCTCAATACTTTAAGAATAGAACCGTATTTGACAAATGATAATCAAAGATTTATACTTAATAAAATGGTAACGTCCACTAAACTGTATGAGAAATTTAATAATTCCAATGGCAGGGAAATCTAGTAGATTTCCAAATATGAGACCCAAGTGGATGTTAACTCATCCAATGACAAATCGATTCATGTGTGTTGAAT
>Ga0222714_10004318_pt1 | contig 13984 bp, 11 predicted proteins | sample C33_3DmetaG_FD_165048 | JGI IMG/M metagenome (GOLD analysis project Ga0222714, IMG submission 165048) | Estuarine water microbial communities from San Francisco Bay, California, United States - C33_3D | ecosystem: Environmental > Aquatic > Marine > Unclassified | place: USA: California... | reverse complement strand
TCGACCCGTAGGCCCAGATCGCCCAGAGACGCCCGCTTGTCCGCCGGACTTGCCTTGCCTGCCATAATGCCCCCGCCGTTCAGTTGGAGGTGAGTGTTACACCCGTCAGATCAGCCATGTCCACCTGTGGCCGCATCCCCAGGAGCGGAGCGATCCGGCGGATCATTTCGGCACCCACGGGCACCGCTGTCCAGCCCGCGGTCCGGCGCGGCTCGGTGCCGGATGTCTCGACGGGCTCGTCGAGCGTGACCACCAGAACATAGCGCGGGGCAGACGCCGGGAAGGTGGCGGCAAAGGTGGCGATCACCTTGTCCTCGTAATAGCCGCCTGTCGGCATCGGCTTGTCGGCTGTGCCGGTCTTGCCGGCAACCTCATAGCCCGGAACCTCGCCGAAAGAGGCGGTGCCGCGCACAACGACCTGCCGCATCATCGAAACAGCCTCGGCGGCAACCTCGGGGGAGAGGACGCGCGGGCCTTGCTGAAGCTCGGAAGATTTAAGGATCGTCGGCATCACCCGCGTGCCGCCATTGGCGATGGTCGCATAGGCGGCCGCAAGGTGAAGCGGCGAGGCCGAAAGGCCGTGACCGTAGGAAATCGTCAGGGTCGAAATCTCCGACCATTGCCTGGGCGACAAGGGCCGCCCGCTCGGGGCTTCGGACAACTCGATCGAAGTCGGCTCAAGGAACCCGAGGCTCGATAGAAAATCCTTCTGCCGGTCCGCGCCGATCTCTTGGGCAATCCGGGCCGTGCCGATGTTGGAGGATTTCACGATCACATCCGTGGTCGAAAGTTGCGGGCCGTAGTTGCGAAAGTCGCTGATCCGGAACCGGCCCCATGTCAGCGGGCCCTTGGTGTCGATCATCGTATTGGCACCGACGAGGCCAAGCTCCATCGCCTGGGCAATGGCGAATATCTTGAAGGTCGAGCCAAGTTCATAGACGCCCTGAACCGCGCGGTTGAAAAGCGGGCTGTCCGACTGGCTGCCGGTGGTGAGCGGCTGGGGGCGGCTGTTGGGGTCGAAATCCGGCAGCGAGACCATCGAGATGACCTCGCCCGTGCGGACATCCATCAAGATTGCCGTAGCACCCTTGGCGTTCATCAACATCATCCCGCCCTGAAGCACGCGCTCGGCGGCGGCCTGAACCGTCAGGTCGATCGACAGCGCCAGCGGCGAGCCTTCGTTGGCCGGATCGCGCAGGTATTGGTCGAACTGCCGCTCGACCCCGGCAACGCCGATAACTTCCGCTGAATCAACACCTTCCCGGCCAAAGCTCGCACCGCCAAGGATATGGCTGGCGACCGGCCCATTGGGATAGAGCCGCATTTCGCGCGGGCCGAAGAGAAGGCCGGGATCGCCGATGTCATGGACCGCCTGCATCTGTTCGGGGCTGATCTGGCGGCGGATCCAGACGAATTTTCGGCTGCCGGTGAAATCGGTGATCAGACGCTCGCGGTCGAGTTCAGGGAAGATCTCGGCCAGCTTTGTCGCGGCGCCGTCGGGATCGACCATTTGCTGCGGCTGGGCGTAGAGGGCGTAGGTATCGAAATTCGTCGCAAGGATGCGGCCGTTGCGATCGACGATATCGGCCCGCTGACCGATGATCGGGTTGCCTGTGGCGATGGCTGTCGGCTCTTCGGCTTCGGTCGAGGCCATGACGCCCATCTGGATGCCGATGGCCGAGAAGGCGAGGAAGAAGACGCCGCCCAAAACCAAGAGCCGCCCTTCGGCGCGGTTCTTGGCCTTGTCGTGCATCTCCTCATGGCGGCGGCGCTTGTTCTCGGCCTCGATTGCGGCAGGGTTTTCGCCCTTTTCTCGGGCTTTCAAGACGCGGGCCAGCGGGCGAAGCGGCGTGCGGATCATAGCGGCTCCTCCCCGTCGGAGGAGGCCATCACGGAGCCATCCAGAGGCCCGAAGGGCAGCGCTGGATAGATCACCTGATCAACCCGGCCAAACCCATCCGGGATCAGGGGCAGAAGGCCCAGGCGATCAAAGTTGAGATCGGCCAGATCACGCAGACGATCGGGCCGGTTGAGATAGGCCCATTCGGCGTTGAGCATCCGCAGGCGCGCATGGGCCTCGCCTATCTGGCGGTTGAGGTCGCGCACCTCGCGGATCGAGTCCTGCGTTGCATAGTTCTCGTTGTAGGCCCAGAACCCCAGGCCCACGACCATCAGAGCGGACAGCAGAAAGAGAAGCCCCCTCATCTCTTTTCTCCCTTGCGCAGCGGCATTCCCAGGGCCGCGCGATCAACATTCCTGGCCGGCGCGGCTGTCCGGCGACCAACCCGCAGCTTGGCAGACCGCGACCGCGGATTGACCGAAAGCTCGTCGTCATCCGGCGCGATCGCCTTGCGGACCACCATCTCGAACCCCGGTGCTTCCACCTCGGCCTGCGGCGCATAGCGGTTGGCATTGCCGGTGCCGCCGGAACGGATCTGGAAGAAGCGTTTGACCATCCGGTCCTCGACCGAATGGAACGTCACCACCGCCAGAAGCCCGCCGGGCTTGAGCGCCCGCTCGGCAGCCATCAGCCCTTGCGCCAATTCGCCGTATTCGTCATTCACCGCGATGCGGAGCGCCTGAAAGGTTCGCGTGGCGGGATGGCTTTGCCCCGGCTTCTGGCGCGGCAGACAGCCTTCCACGATCCTGGCCAGTTGCAGCGTCGTCTCCACAGGCCGCGCCGCGACAATCGCTCGCGCAATCCGGCGGGATGCCCTCTCTTCGCCATAAAGATAAATGATATCCGCGAGTTCCGCCTCATCGGCGGTGTTGCAGATGTCGGCCGCGCTCTCGCCGCTCTGGCTCATCCGCATATCAAGGGGGCCGTCCCTCATGAAGGAAAAGCCACGCTCGGGGATGTCGATCTGCATCGACGAGATGCCGAGATCAAGCACCACGCCGTCAAGATCCTGCCCATAGTCATCAAGGTGCGAGAAGGTGCCTCGCACCATCTCGATCCGGCCCTCATGATCCCCGGCCCAAGCCTTTGCCATGTCAAAGACCAGCGGATCACGGTCAACGGCAATCACCTTCTCGGCCCCGGAGGCCAGTAGGGCGCGGGTATAACCGCCCGCACCGAAGGTGCCGTCAAGCCATGTGCCAGAGACAGGCGCGACCGCCTCGATGAGCGGTCGCAGCAGAACGGGGATATGAGCGGATGTATCGGGAAGCTTGGCAGCTGGGCTCATCAATCATCCCCCGCCCAGAAGACTGAGGGGATCGAAGCCGTCGGGCTGATCTGCGAGCCAGTCGGTCAGGTTCTGACCCACGGTGGCGCTGAAAGTGTCGGCTTTCCATATCTCGAAATGATCGCCGACGCCGGAGAAATAGACCTCGCCTTCGGTCAGGCCCAGTTTCTGACGTTGACGGATCGGCATGACGATGCGCCCGTCCTTGTCGACCTCGAGACGGATCGACTGGCCAAGGATCAGGCGGGAAAGACGGGTGCGGTCGGCGCTGCCGAGCGGCATATCCTTGATGCGCGCGGCGATGCCGTTGAATTCAGTGACGGAATAAACCTGCAGCTGCTCGCGCAGATGATCGCCGTAAAGAAGGTAAAGCGCGGGGGTCAGGCCCTCGGTCCAGTTCGGGTCGCCGAATTCGAGCACACGGCGAAAATCCGCAGGGATCGACATGCGGCCCTTGCTGTCCACCTTCTGGACGTATTCGCCTGTAAAACTCAGAACCACTTGGCGCGGCCCCTCTCCTGTCCCGTTGCGAGGCCCGTAAGAGAAAACGGCGGATTGAGCTGCTGCCACTGCCCAATCCGCCGCCCTCGTCCCTTACGGGATGTCCGACTGCACGCGCCACCTGGGGGGATGTCTGCTCGCTCGCGCGCCGGATCTTTTGTGCCGAAGAAGCGGGTGCCTGTATGAAACCTGCACTTTGGTTGCCGATGGGGTTCTTGAGATGCCCCTTGTTCGATGCCCGTCCTTCGATGGGACATTGGTGCCATGGGATTTTATGGTAATCAACAACAATTTCTGAGCATGACGACACAAGATACGAGATCAGATGGGCTTTCAGGACCATACCTAGAGAACTAGACGTCGATATCATACATTTTATTGCGGTCGATATCACATCTGACACAAGATATTGATTTGATGACAGCCTGCACCTAGGTTCCATAAAATCCCAACAAATTTTCAATTTATCGCAATGATCGGGGCATTCTCGCGGTTTGAACGTCTTGGACACCGCCAAAACGCCCATCGCCCGGCGTTTTTGGCCGGGTGATTCGCGCGGATTCCAGAATTTCCCTTGGATCTGAGGTCAGACCCGCCCTTCGGCGATCAGGCGCGCGGCCAGGTCGGCATAGGCCTTGGCCATCTCGCTCTTGCCCGTGGCGATCGGTTGGCCCGCATCGCCGCCAAGGCGGGTTTGCAGGTCGATCGGCAGGGTCGCCAGAAGCGGCAGACCCAACCGCTCGGCCTCGGCCTTGACGCCGCCATGGCCAAAGATCTCGTGCCGGCTGCCGCAATCGGGGCAGATGAACATCGACATATTCTCGATGAGGCCCACGAGAGGCGTCTTCATCGAACGGAACATATCGAGCGCCTTGCGCGCATCAAGAAGTGCCACGTCTTGCGGCGTCGAGACGATGATCGCCCCGTCGATCACCGTTTTCTGACCTAGGGAAAGCTGAACGTCGCCCGTTCCCGGCGGAAGGTCGATCACCAGAACATCCAGATCGCCCCAGGCCACCTGGTTCAGCATCTGCTGCATCGCGCCCATGAGCATCGGGCCGCGCCAGATCACCGCGCGATCGGGGTCCACCAAGAACCCCATCGACATGATCGAGACGCCATGCGCGCGCAGCGGCTCCAGGATCTTGCCATCGGGCGACGCGGGCTGGCCTGTCGCGCCCATCATGCGCGGCTGGCTCGGGCCATAGATATCTGCGTCGAGAAGGCCGACCCTTTTGCCCGCCTGCGCCAATGCCACCGCAAGGTTGGCCGAAACGGTGGATTTGCCGACCCCGCCCTTCCCTGATCCGACAAGGAAGATCTTCTTGATGCCCGGTATGCGCTCCGGACCCTTCTGCGCCTGCCCGTGGCTGTGGCCGCCGGCCTTGAGCTGGGGTGGCTCGGATTTCTGGCTATGCGCGGTCAGCATCGCCGAGACCGAGGCCACGCCCGGCAGAGCCGCCACGGCCCGTTCGGCCGCCTGCCGCAGCCCCTCCATCATCCGCGCCTGATCCGCGCTCGCCGCCTCGATGACGAAACGGACCTTGCCATCCTCAATCGTGATCGCCCGCACGAAATCGCGGCTGATCAGGTTACCGCCATTGGGAAGCTCAAGACGAGACAGGACAGATTGAATCTGGTCGCGGGTAACAGACATGACAGGCCCCAATTGTTCGCGCAGGCAAGGTCATCGGTTTTCGCACCGAGCGCAAGGTGTGAGATCATCGCACAATATCCGGGCAGGACTTTATCGGATGATCAAATTGTAAACGTTTTAGAACAGGTCAGCATTGCGTATGCATTTTCTGCATGGCAGCAATTCCAAAACGTCCATTGTGCAGTCGCAGCATGATCCTAGATAAGGGTCACAAGACGAATGACACGCTGAGATAAGCAAACAAAGAGAAGAAAAATGGCTTTCCTGACTGAGACCCACATCCCCGGTTCGAACCTTTTCGAACGCATCGCCGCCTTCCGCGCTGCCGCTGTTGCCCGCGCCGCACAGGCCCGCGAATTCCGCCGCGTCTACAACGAGCTCTCGGGCATGAGCGACCGCGATCTGGCCGACATCGGCATCAGCCGCGGCATGATCCGCTCGATCGCCTTCGAGGCCGGCTACGGCAAATAAGAATTCCTGAGGCCACTCTCCTCCCTGAAATGGCCTCAGACTGAACGACCGGTTTCCTCCTCCCTGGGCCGGTCGTCGACAAGGCGGCGGCGTCACCTCCTCCCAGACGCCGCCGCTTTCCCAACAAGCGGCGCCCCTCCTCCCTGGCGCCTGCTCAGTGAAGCGGCGATGCATCCTCCCATGCGTCGCCGTTTTTCATTTGCCCCATTGCCGTTGTCCGAAATTTGCGCCTTTTATGCGCGCCATGTCGTTCGACCTTCTTCCCGCCCTCATCGGCTTTGCCTTCGTCTCGTCCATCACCCCCGGACCCAACAACATGATGTTGCTGGCCTCGGGGGCGAACTACGGCATTCGCCGCACGATCCCGCATCTTCTGGGCGTGAGCTGCGGCCATGCCTTCATGATCTTCGTGCTCGGCGCGGGGCTGGTGACGGTGTTCGAGGCATTCCCAGTGGTGCTTGTTGGGATGAAATGGGTTTCGGTGGCCTATCTTCTCTACCTCTCGTGGAAGATCGCCACGGCCGTGCCGAAATCGCCGGACGCGCCGGAAACCACTGGAAAGCCCTTCACCGCGCTTCAGGCGGCGGCCTTTCAATGGGTCAACCCCAAGGGGTGGTTCATGGCGCTGACGGCGCTCTCGGCCTATACGACCGAACACACGCTCGCCTCGGTGGCGCTGGTTTCGGGGGTGTTCTGCCTCGTCAACCTGCCGAGCTGCGCAAGCTGGGTCACGCTCGGGCAACAGATGCGCCGGTTCCTGACCTCACCCGCGCGGCTCAAAGCCTTCAACTGGACGATGGCGGTGCTGCTCGTTCTGACGCTGATCCCGATCCTTCGGGGGCACTGAATGCAAATCGCGGTGACGGCTCTTTCGTGTTAATCCTGCCTGATTTACGATGCAGGCCCGTCCCGGAGCGTCGCCGTGAATATTCTCGAAAAAGCAGAAGCAATGCTGCGTGATGCGAAGAGCTACTTCGCATCGGCACAAATCCTTTCTGAACGTCTAGATGAGGACCACGGACGCGCGTCGGCGATGTTATTATTGCTCGCCTTTGAAATAGCTCTGAAGGCTGCGTTTGTTCTGGACCAGAAAAAAGACGCCCTTAAAACGCACGACTACGGATCAATTTGGAAAGAGCTTATGGGATCAACTCAAGAGGCAATCTTGGTGATGGCAGGAACGGAAGTTGGGCCTATCGCAGGTACCAAATTGCCCCGTTATGAAACCACTAGGTTGGAACGCAGGCTAGAACGCTGGGAAGAAGCATTCATAGACGGACGCTATCGCTATTCTAAGAACCTAAACAGAAGCCAGAAGCAAATCCGCGAGGTCCGAGAGAGTTGGGTATCACATGGAAGCCCCATATGCGGGGCCGACTTTGAGTTCGGTGGCGAAGACCTCTACGGGCTCTATACCGCAATCATCAAGTGGTGCGATGACAAAATCGCGGGCATTAGAACGGGATCTCGTCGGCCTTGGCCGCCGGCACGATGAACCCGGCGACGACCTTTTTCACCCCCGCCTTGTCAAAGGCGATCTCGAGCTTGTCGCCTTCGATACCGATCACCTCGCCATAGCCGAATTTCTGATGGAACACCCGATCGCCCTCGGTAAAGGCCGAAAGGGCTGTCGCGTCGATGGTCATGTGGCGCGGCTCGGCGGGCTGGGCCATCGGGCGTCCGCTCGACTGGGTTTGCATCCGTTTCCAGCCGGGGGAATTATAGACATCCGCCCGCGCGGCGCGGTCGTGAATGGCGGCGGTCGGGGCCGCAGCGCCATAGCCGCCGCCATAAAGGCCCGGCGGCGTCAGCACCTCGACGTGATCTTCGGGCAATTCGTCGATGAAGCGGCTTGGCAACTGCGATTGCCACTGGCCATAGACGCGGCGGTTGGCGGCAAAGGAAATCGTGCACAACTCCTCGGCGCGGGTGATGCCGACATAGGCCAGCCGCCGCTCTTCCTCGAGGCCCTTGAGGCCGCTTTCGTCCATGCTGCGCTGGCTGGGAAAAAGGCTGTCCTCCCAACCCGGCAGGAAAACCGCCGGAAATTCGAGGCCCTTGGCGGCGTGGAGGGTCATGATCGTGACCTTCTCCTCTGCCTCGTCGCTCCCGTTGTCCATGATGAGGGCGATATGTTCGAGAAACCCTTGCAGGTTGTCGAATTCCTCAAGCGCCTTCAAAAGCTCCTTGAGGTTCTCAAGCCGCCCCGCCGCCTCGGGCGTCTTGTCGTTCTGCCACATGGTGGTGTAGCCCGACTCGTCGAGGATCATCTCGGCCATTTCGACATGGGTGTCGGCCTCGGCCAGAAGCTGGGCGTGCCAGCGGTCGAGGCTCTGGACGAGGACGCCAAGTTCGGCCAGCGCCTTGCCCTTCAACTCGCGGTGCTCCACGACGATCCGCGCCCCGTTCACAAGGCTCACGCCGTTGGCCCGCGCCGTGCGCTGGATCGTCTGCACCGCCTTGTCGCCAAGGCCGCGCTTGGGGGTGTTGACGATGCGCTCGAAGGCGAGGTCGTCGTCCTGACTGACCGCGAGGCGGAAATAGGCCATCGCGTCGCGGATCTCGAGCCGCTCGTAAAAGCGCGGGCCGCCGATGACGCGATATGGAAGGCCGATGGTGAGGAACCTATCCTCGAAGGCGCGCATCTGGTGGCTGGCGCGGACGAGGATCGCCATATCGTCAAGCGATCTGGGCGCCATGCCGCGCGTGCCGCGCTGCATCGCCTCGACCTCTTCTCCGATCCAGCGCGCCTCTTCCTCGCCATCCCAATGGCCGATGAGGCGGACCTTCTCGCCCTCTTGCGCCTGCGTCCAGAGCGTCTTGCCCAGCCGGCCCGTATTCGCCGCGATCACGCCCGAGGCGGCGGCAAGGATATGCGGGGTCGAGCGGTAATTCTGTTCGAGCCGGATCACCTTGGCGCCGGGAAAATCCTTTTCAAAGCGCAAGATGTTGCCCACCTCGGCCCCGCGCCAGCCATAGATCGACTGGTCATCATCGCCGACGCAGCAGATATTCTTGTGCCCCCCTGCCAGAAGCCGCAGCCAGAGATACTGGGCGACGTTGGTATCCTGATATTCGTCGACAAGGATATAGCGGAACCAGCGCTGGTATTGGGCGAGGAGGTCGGCGTGGGTCTGAAAGATCGTCACGACGTGCAGGAGAAGATCGCCGAAATCGACGGCGTTGAGCTCCAGAAGCCGGCGCTGGTAGGCGGTGTATAGGGCCAGGCCGCGCCCGTCGAAGGCGCTGGCTTCTTGGGTTGGCACGTTTTGGGGGGTCCAGGCGCGGTTCTTCCAGCCGTCGATGATCCCCCCAAGCTGCCGCGCGGGCCAGCGCTTTTCGTCGATATTGGCGGCAAGGATCAGCTGCTTCATCAGGCGCACCTGATCGTCGGTGTCGAGGATGGTGAAATTCGATTTGAGGTCCACAAGCTCGGCATGGCGGCGCAAGAGCTTGACGCCGAGCGCGTGGAACGTGCCGAGCCACGGCATCCCTTCGACCGTCTCCCCCAAGAGCCGCGCCACGCGCTCTTTCATCTCGCGCGCGGCCTTGTTGGTGAAGGTCACGGCGAGGATTTCGTTGGGGCGGGCGCGCGCCGTAGTCAGAAGATGGGCGATGCGGGTGGTCAGCGCTTTGGTCTTGCCCGTCCCTGCCCCGGCCAGCATCAGAACCGGCCCGTCGAGCGCCTCGACCGCCTCCCGCTGCGCGGGGTTGAGATCGTCCAGATAGGGCGCCCCCCGCGCCGCCATCGCCCGCTGGCTGAGGGGAACTTTGGGGGCATCAAGCCGGGGATCGAAGTCGTCGAAGTCACTCATGCGGCGACGATAGCGCGGCCGAACCGCTTGTTAAAGATGTGTTCTGCAATTGTTCTGGACGGTCGCGGTGCTATTTCGCCCGGTAGACGCGAGCGATGCCGTCGATGTAGCGCAGGAAAAGACGCGAGAAGGCGAGGATCTCGTCCTCGCTCCAGCCCTCGAAAAGCGCTGACATTTTCGACCATTTCTGTTCCCGCATCTGACCTAGAACCGCCCAGGCGGCATCGGTCAGAACAAGGACCGATTTACGTCCGTCGTCCTGCGCGGCCTCGCGCCGGAAATAGCCACGTGCGATGAGGTCGGATGCAATCCGGCTCGCCCGCGAGGGATCAATATCCAATTCCTCGGCCAGAAGGCCCACGGTCACTTGCGTGGCGGTCTCGCGGCCAAAGCCGTTTTGCAGGCGCAGGATCGCGGTCATCGCATAGACGTGCGACAGATCGAGATCGAGGCCCAGCTCCTCGATCAGCTTGCCCAGAACCTCGCCCTTCATCAGCATCCGGTGCCATTGGAACACACCGGAATCGAGATCCAGTAGCGATTGGACAATTTCGGGCGCAAAACCGTCGGTGGCGAGCCGCGCCGCGACCGCCTCATGATAGCATCTGATGGCCTCGTCGGCCTTGCCTTTATCCTGTGCCATGCCGCCTTTGATTACACAGACGCGCGTCGGTCAAGTAGGTGCGTCTCACAAATATGTGTTATTGACATATAAATGCCCCCAGCATAGTCAACCGGCAATTGGCCGCAGGGCCAAGAAACTGGAGTTTCCGATGACCACTGACCAACACGACGATCATCACGGCGAGCGTCCCAAGAACGTGCCGATGATCATCGCCTCGATCGCAATCCTGCTTCTTTTGGCATCCCTCGACCAAACCATCGTCTCGACCGCCCTTCCGACCATCGTGTCCGATCTTGGCGGCCTCGAGCACCTGAGTTGGGTTGTAACGGCCTATATCCTGTCCTCGACCGTCGTCGCGCCGCTCTATGGCAAGATTGGCGATCTCTACGGGCGCCGGAATACGGTGGCCGTCTCGGTCGGCATCTTCTTGCTCGGTTCGGCGCTCTGCGGCATCTCGCAGGACATGACCCAGCTGATCTTGTCGCGCGCCCTGCAGGGCCTTGGCGGCGGCGGCTTGTTCGTGCTGACCCTGTCGGTCATCGGCGACGTGATCCCGCCACAGGACCGCGGCAAGGTCCAAGGCGTCTTCGCAGCCGTTTTTTCGATCTCGTCGGTGGTTGGCCCGCTGTTGGGCGGCTGGTTCGTCGATCAATTCAGCTGGCACTGGATCTTTTTCATCAACATTCCGCTCGGCCTTTTTGCCGCGGCGGCATTCTGGATGAGCTTTCACCCGAAAATGCACCGCGTTTCGCACAAGATCGACTGGCTCGGCGCCGTGACTCTTTCGGTCTCGTTGGCCTCGCTGACATTGGTGACAACCTTTGGCGGCCGCGATTTCGAATGGCTCTCTGTCGAGATCATCGGCCTTGCCATTGTTGCCGTGGTCTTTGCGATTGCCTTCGTGATCGTGGAGTTGAGAGCGTCCGAGCCGATCGTCCCGCTTGAGCTTTTCAAGCTCAACGTGTTCTGGGTGACCTCGATCATCGGCTTCATCTCGGGCGCGGCCATGTTCGGCACGATCACCTTTCTGCCGCTCTATCTGCAGATATCGAAGGGTGCGACGCCGACCGAGTCGGGCCTGATGCTGATCCCCATGACCTTTGGCATCCTCTTTTCCTCCACCATCGCCGGTCAGACCATGTCGCGGTTCGGCCGATACTATTACCTGCCGATTGCCGGTATGATCTCTTTGATTTTCGGCATGTTCCTGCTGACCAACCTTGAACCCGACACCTCGACGCTGATGTTCAGCCTTTACATCATGACCGTCGGTTTCGGCATGGGCTTCATCTTCCCGGTCGTGACGACCGCGGTGCAGAACGCCGTGCCGAAGAAACAGCTTGGCGCCGCGACGGCCTCGGGCCTGTTATTCCGGCAGGTTGGCGGCTCGCTTGGTGTGGCGGTGTTCGGAGCGCTCTTCACCGCCCGGATGACCGAACAGTTCGCGGGCGCTCCGGGCGGGATGGGCGAAAACATCTCGTCCTTCGGCCCTCAAATGGTTGCCGGGCTGCCCGAACCGGTCCGCGACATGGTCGCCCAAGGGGTCGTGAACGCCCTGCACCCGATCTACTGGATGGCGCTGGCGCTGGCCGCGGTCGGCCTAGGTTTTGCCTTCGTCCTCAAGGAAGTGCCGCTACACAACCGGCACGTTCCCAAGGGCGAATAACCGCCCAGACCCGAAAAAAATAAGGGCGCGTCGGACCCCCGGCGCGCCCTTCGTCATTGTGCTTCTGCGGCATCATGTCGTGTTAGCGTTAACATATATCCCTTTCGGATGGTTTACCCCTAAGACTTTCGGCCATAGAAATGCTGCACCTGCACAATGGGGAGATCGCAGCCGATGGCCGAGTTCAAGAAGATCCTTGTCGCCAACCGTGGGGAAATCGCCATCCGCGTGATGCGGGCCGCGAACGAAATGGGCAAGAAGACGGTTGCCGTCTTCGCCGAGGAAGACAAGCTCGGGCTGCACCGCTTCAAGGCCGACGAAGCCTACCGGATCGGCGAGGGGCTTGGGCCGGTGGCCGCCTATCTGTCGATCCCCGAGATCATCCGCGTCGCCAAGATGGCTGGCGCAGATGCGATCCACCCCGGCTATGGACTTTTGTCGGAAAACCCCGATTTCGTCGACGCCTGCGATGCGGCCGGGATCACCTTCATCGGCCCCAAAGCCAAGACCATGCGCGAACTGGGCGACAAGGCCTCGGCTCGTCGGGTCGCGATCGAGGCGGGCGTTCCCGTCATTCCGGCGACCGAGGTCTTGGGCGACGATATGGAGCGGATCGCCAGTCAGGCGGCCGAAGTGGGCTATCCCTTGATGCTCAAGGCCTCATGGGGCGGTGGCGGCCGCGGGATGCGGCCGATCCTCAATGAAAATGAGCTTGCCGAAAAGGTCCGCGAAGGGCGGCGCGAGGCGGAGGCGGCCTTTGGCAATGGCGAAGGCTATCTGGAAAAGATGATCCAGCGCGCCCGCCACGTCGAGGTTCAGATCCTCGGTGACAAGATGGGCAACATCTATCACCTGTGGGAGCGCGACTGCACCGTGCAACGGCGCAACCAGAAGGTCGTCGAGCGGGCCCCTGCCCCCTATCTCAACCAGGCCCAACGCGACGAGATCTGCGAGCTTGGCAAAAAGATCTGCGCCCATGTGAACTATGAATGCGCCGGCACGGTCGAATTCCTGATGGATATGGACACAGGCCATTTCTACTTCATCGAGGTGAACCCGCGCGTTCAAGTCGAACATACCGTCACCGAGGAAGTGACCGATATCGACATCGTCCGCGCCCAGATCCTGATCGCCGAGGGCAAGAGCCTTGCCGAAGCCACCGGCATCGCCCGTCAGGAGGACGTGAAACTCGACGGCCACGCGCTCCAGTGCCGGGTGACGACCGAAGATCCGCTGAACAACTTCATCCCCGACTACGGGCGTATCCAGATGTATCGCTCGGCCACTGGTCCGGGCATCCGCCTCGACGGCGGCACCGCCTATTCCGGCGCGGTCATCACCCGCTATTACGATTCGCTCCTCACCAAGGTCACGGCCCGCGCACCCACGCCCGAGATGGCCATCGCCCGCATGGACCGCGCCCTGCGCGAATTCCGTATCCGGGGCGTTTCGACCAACATCGCCTTCGTCGAGAACCTGCTCAAGCACCCGACATTCCTGTCGAACAGGTATACGACCAAGTTCATCGACACGACGCCCGAGCTTTTCCACTTCAAGAAGCGCCGCGACCGGGCAACCAAGATCCTGACCTATATCGCCGACATCACGGTCAACGGACACCCCGAGACAGCGGGCCGCGCCCTGCCCCATGCCGATACCAAGACCCCAAAAGCCCCGGTCCTGCCCGGCCTTGGCGCCTTGCCCAACGGCACCCGCGACATTCTTGACGCCGAAGGCCCCGAGGGCATCGTCCGTTACATGCAGGCACAGCCGCGCTTTCTAATCACCGACACGACCATGCGCGACGGGCATCAATCGCTTCTGGCAACGCGGATGCGGTCGATCGACATGATCCGCGTGGCGCCAGCCTATGCCCAGAAGATGGCCGATCTCTTCTCGGTAGAATGCTGGGGCGGGGCGACCTTCGACGTGGCGTATCGCTTCTTGCAGGAATGCCCCTGGCAGCGCCTGCGCGATATCCGCGCGGCCATGCCGAATGTGATGACGCAGATGCTCTTGCGGGCCTCGAACGGCGTTGGCTACACCAACTATCCCGACAAC
>Ga0222714_10004317_pt1 | contig 13987 bp, 31 predicted proteins | sample C33_3DmetaG_FD_165048 | JGI IMG/M metagenome (GOLD analysis project Ga0222714, IMG submission 165048) | Estuarine water microbial communities from San Francisco Bay, California, United States - C33_3D | ecosystem: Environmental > Aquatic > Marine > Unclassified | place: USA: California... | reverse complement strand
ACGAAGAGCACATAATAAGCAAGTACACGAGCGGGGGTGTAGGCTACAAGGTGTACATAGACGCTGGGGACAACTTCGACGTGACCCTTGGGAACGGCGTCACCACTGCGACAGCCTTCATCTCAGGTGACACGACGACAGCCAGATGGTATTTCTTTGCGGCATCTATTGACAGGGATACAAACTCGGTACTAGGGCTCTTTGACTCTGTAACTGGCAACTATCAGATTCAGACGGCGACAGGGATAATTTCTCTTAGCGCTTCAAGCCTCACAAACACAAACACGTGGACGCTGGGCCGCGCTTCTTCGGGCTCTAGCAACTTTTTCACAGGCAGGCTTGATCACATCAACTGGCTAACTGGCACGGCGATAACGACGACGCAAATCAAGCAGATAATGAACGACTTGCATTCCGGCATGTTAGTATTCCCAACTACCACAGGCGGCTCTTTTACTGCCGGCTTGCTTGCAGCGCGCAACGTCGAGAACACAGGCTGGGCGAACGTCTAGAGATGGTAAATTGCTTTGGAAACATCTGGACGGACGCTGACTTGGTGTCCCGTCAGCGTCTAAACTACAAAGAGATTATCGTCGATACTTCGACGAATTTAACAGCTCTTGACATAACGCCAACTAGCAGGTACGCTTTCGCAGGCAATACTAACGATAGCGTGGGTGCGAACAACCTCACGGCGACCGGCGGGCCCACTTACGGTACAACGACCGGCTTGTTCGGCCAGTACATCATTTTCGACGGTGCAACTCAGTTTCTGCAAGCTGCAAGTAATTCTGTCTTTGATGTAACGACTGGCGATTTTTCGCTCTGGGGCTGGCACTACAGAACAGCGAGTCCTGTTACTCAATGCGTATGCTCCAAGAAAGACCCCACTTCCGGCACTGCACCCGGCTATCGTATTCTTCTCTCTCAGGGCGAAACTCTTGCAGAAATAAACGATGGTACAGGCGCAGTCAGCGTAACTACGAACGGCGGTCTGCTCAACCCCACAAACAAGTGGCTGGGATGGGCAGCAACATTCGACCGCGACGCGCTGATGACCGCGTACGTATACAATGCTGAAACCGCTACGCTTACGAGCGCATCAACCAGCATCGCTTCAAAGCAGAACAGCCTTTCAAATACGCAGACCTTTACGATTGCAAGACAGAGCAGCGGAACCAACTTTTTCTTTGCAGGCAGAATGGATCATTTAAACGTCTTCCTAGGTACGGCGCTTACGACGACTCAGGTAAAGCAGGTCTTTAATGACCTAGGTACAGGCCAGCTAGTTTATCCCCTTACGACTGGAGGCTCTTTTACTGCAGGCACACTGGCCGTACGAAACGTGGAAAATACTGCTTGGACGGCTGTTTAAGCAAATCAACCTAGTCGCTGAAGGGCCAGCTGGAATAACTTACCATTTTGGAGCTATTTAATAGTCAAGTCGTCTAGATACTACTTACTACTTACTCGTTCTATAATGGACGCCTATTTAAGAGAAAGTGAGAGACGACTAGAAGATCCAGCAGCACGCGGCGACATTTTAGACTGCGGTGCGTGCGATGGAAGCGGCAAAGTCGGCGCAGACGAAGATTGCGGCGAGTGCGACGGCTCTGGCTACGTAAGCAGAAACCACGTGTACGAGCCAGAAATTGAAGAGTACGACAGAGAACGCGAGGAGAGCTGGGCAGCCGACTACAGAGAAAGGAGGAACGACTTGGATTGAGCCAGTACGGAGAAAGCCAAAACGATGCAGGCGACTTTCAGTTTATGAAAAATATACTCTTTGCAATCGGGCTTCTTGCGGGCGGCGTTTTTATCGTCCTATTTGTAGCGACTAATGCGCTAGTTTTGCTGATTGCAACAGCCGCTGCAATAGCGCTTATGCTTTATTTCAAATTCAGAAAGCGGCCAGCCACAAAGCCAGCTCTAGATGATGCCCAGAAAAAGATGGACGACTTTTCTGATGAGTCAAGTCAGGAGGGAGAAGCAAGGTCTTGAACGCAGAGAAAGAGTACCCCTTCATCATAGACATACGCCCACCAGACGGCGAGTTTTACTGCGACGTGTGCAACAAGATGCTTGCAAACCAAGTGCTTTCGCTAGACATCTGCTTTAGAACCGACTGGGGTCTGTACTGCTGGGACTGCGCAGCCAAATACATCAACAAAGCGCGCACGCAAATATCTGGCTATGACATCTTGCAGTGCTTTGTAATCGGTCAGGAGCTGAAATTTTAATGAAAGTCTGCGGCAACGGCTGTGGTCGCACAATAGAGTGGGACAAGAACAACAACTTTTACCGAGAGGTGGACACAAAGGAGCGCCACACGTACGAGCGATGCCAGTCCTTCATTGTTACATCATTAAAGTCTCCAGCCGCAAAGAATGGCGCAGTGTCAAGCGAGCGCAACGGCGACCAGATAAAGGAGATGCACGACCGACGCGTTGAAGCGGAGCAGAAGCAGACAGAGGCCATCCTTTTCCTGGCTTCTACCATTGAAGACACCAACAAGCTCTTGAAACTGATGATAAAGCTGGTGGCCGACCAGTACGGGAGGACTGTTATCTTTGAGCAATGATGGCGCTCAAAAAGAAGGCGTGCTGCTAAAATGCAAGCGCTGCGGCAACATCTGGACCTATCGGGGCTCTAACCCCTTTTACGCGCCATGCTCTAGGTGCAGGAGCTCCATCAAGCTACCACCCAGCAAATTTCCCAGCGAAGATAATTCTTAGCTCTTTTTCTCTATATTTTTTAGAACAGATTCCGCATATGTCAGCCACCATGTTCGATGTATACTGGACTCTAATTTAGATAATGTATTTATGGAAGTATCTATTATGGGGTACTAAAGACATGTCAAAAACATACTCGGATATGAGAGAGAATGACATCGCAAACGGTTCCGCAGAGAAAAATGGTCAAAAGCAAGAAAGGGTGAAAATTCCCAAAAAGAATCATCCTAAAGGCTGGAGACCCAAAGACACTGCCAAGTTGGAGTTTGATGAGCGACTTCTTAGAATGGTGGACCAGAACAAGGAAATCATGAAGGAGTTTTACATGGAGCTTAGGCCAGAATGCCCAACATGTCACAAAACTGACACAAGGGAGGCTGGAACAGCCGAGTCGGTGCTTTGTGGAACCAGAATATTGTACAGGTGCATGAACCCCGATTGCCCAAGGGGGAAATTCACCATCGACAACTCTAGCATAAGAAATCTAGCCATGAGCAAAAATGCACTTGAGATGCTGTACTTTGGAGGAAAAGACATGGCACCTCTGGCAAAAAAGATCCTTCGTGACTATGCCATCAGTCCTGAAAACATGCCATTGTACGAGCATGTCAAGGGGTTGACAAAGTAAATTGCTGCACCAGCCTGAAGCTTCAAACAAGGACGAGCAAAGAACATCTGTAATTGAAAGCCTAAGACGCGAACCGTTGTCTTGGCATATCTCCAACATGCTGTCTGGCCGCGTAATGGTTGCAGAGCTAGCGTCGAAGCTCTTGCTGCTAACTGGCCTTCACAGCAAGACAAGAGTCTTGGGAATCAGAAACGAGTTGTCGGTAACCATAATGTGCGATGCGCTTCTTAGTGCGTGCCACAAAAACCCACTTGACATGGTGGCCGCAAGGACTGGCAATGCTGAAATTCTCGCGCTGATTCAGACCGAATTTGACGCGGCACTTGAAAAGTTTGTAAACACCCATACTAGGTTCGCGCCAGAGCAGCTAAAGCAGTGGTACGCGGCGCAGCTCGAAGAGCAGCAGGCCAGCCTTGCAAGCAGGGTTTCCTTGTTTGCCATAAGAGCCAGCGAGGACACAAGCAGGATGCTGTCTGACAGGACAACGACGACAGCAGCAACATCAACATCCCCTACCAACAGTGCTCTTGAAAAGACACGGCAGCTTCTCTTTCCAAGCGCGCAGACAGAAAAATTCTCGCGCACACTTAGAACGCTGTCAAGGGGAAAGCCAGCTTCTGACAACGTGCACAGCATGGGTATGCCCAATGTCGTTATCTGCCCCAAGCCAACGTGCGGGATAGCCGGCCGAAGGCACATAGCGCGCCGAAGGGGGCTTTACTACGACTCTATCTATCACGCGTACAGGCATCAAGACGGTAGGCTGGAGACAAACTATCACGACATTAGAATCGTCGACGCTGAAACTGCGCAACTTTTGATGCAAGAATACGCGCAGGAGGAGAAGAAGAAGGGAGCAAGAGCTGAAAGAGGGCCAGAGTTTAAGGAAAAGATGCGCCAAAAGGCTTTGCAATTTTGGGCAAAAAAGAGGGCGGCCAAAGAAGAGCAGCAAGAGCAGGATAATCAGGAGGGAAACGAAAAATCCCAAGTTCAAAAGAGCAGAGAAGAGATAGAGCAAGCCAATGCAAGCCGCTTTCCAAGCGTCGTGGAGTACGTAAAATCCTTCGAGAAGGAGGAGGAAGAAGAAAAGCAAGCGCAAGTCGTGCCAGACCCATTTAATCAGTTGGCAGAGTATCAGCAGCAGGCCAAGAGAGAACAAAGCCCGCAGCAGCAAGAAGAATCGCAACAGAAGAAGCAGATACTCCTTCCGCCACTTGCCAGCGAATACGACGACGAAATCATAAGCCCAGAAAAAAAGGTGTATGACAACTTTCACCAAAAGGGATCTCCAAACGTCGTGGTCTGCCCAAGAAAGGGCTGCGAAGAGCTTGGCCGCAGGTGCACGTACAGGGCTCACTCCCAGTGGTATGAGGCGGTTTACCATAGGCACAACGACAAAGAGAATAGAGAAAATGAGGGGTTTGTCTACCACATCATAAGGAGGATAAGCGACGAGGAGGCAGCAAAGCTTGCATGGGCTCTAGGTGAGAAAAAGAGGATATGAGGCAAAATGCAGAGTGAAATCATAACATGCGTGAAGCACGTACATCACATGTACGCGTCGCACCAAAAAATCTTTGGCGGAATTGACGAGAGCAAGCTGCAGTTTGCTTTCTCTAAAGACTTTGAGCTTTGCCCCTTTGGCAAGCACCACTACTGCTACTGGTTCAGGGGCGAGCGATACAGCCTTGTTGAACAGGTGGACTTGTTTCCCGGCTTTGCCTGCTGGGAGGTCTGCAGGCTTGGGCGCTACAGCACAAAGGATGAGGCAGAGCTTGCGATAGTGGAGGACATCATGAACAAGTACCACGTGCCACTGCTTGGCGTCAAAGTAATAGACGAGATGCAGGAAAAGAGCTGCGACGAAATAATGTGCTGGAAGGAGCCAGTGCAGAAAAATGATGAGGTCGAGAACAGAAAATGAATCCTAAAGAGTTGCGGCAAGTAATAGAGTTAGACCCAGAATGGGGGGACATGCTCTTGAAAGCGGGAATAGACCTCAATAGGGTTGATTTTCTTATTCTGAATTTCTCAAATAAGCCGGCGGAGATGTTCGTAAGAGACCACGTTGACAGCATTCGGTACGTGCAGCAGAGTAGAAACAAGGCACTCGCTCAGAATGGGGGCAAGCGGCGTTTGCCCGATAGCAAATACTGGTGAGCATTGAAAAATGAAAAAAAGCCTTGACGCGTACAGGGCAGACATTGAATACGCTCAAAGGGAGCTGCGCAGCGGAGTGGTAAAACTCATGCTGCCAGTGGGGGCGCTGATATTTCTTGCCGGCTATTCTACGGGTTTGCTACTCCTAAATGGCACAAACCATATCCTATGGCCCTTAAATGTGCTCTCAATAGTGCTTGGCAGCGTCTTTCTCGTAGTAGCATTAAAGACCGTAGGAATGAAAATGCAGACCTATTCCATGAGGGTAGAGCTCGCTATGATGCAGGAATGGAAGAGAAGGCTGGAGAGCCCATAGAGCAAGCCATGATTATGTACACCCCCCCCCATCACTGGATAGAATGCGCAAGGGGATACCACGAGCCGACGGAAAGCGAGCAGGAGCAGCTGTTTACGCTGCCCCTGGGTGAAAGCGTACGCACGATATGCAGCCGCTGCGGCAAGGAAATCAAGCTAGTCCGTGAGCAAGACTGCAAAGATGATGAATACTATGTAGAGGAGTTGTGAAAAAAATAATTTGGCAAAGACATGCGAAAGGTGTGACCTATCGGAGACCCTGTACAGCGGGCCCATAGTGTTTTGGTACGGGGGGGCGATGCTGAGAATACTGGCCTGTCCAGAGCATGCGTGCGAGGTAATGAGCATCATGGGAATCGACAGAGAGCGGCCAGTGGACTGGTATCTGGAAAAGGTAATGCTGCAAAAAGCCGCGCCCAATCCCTGCGACAAGTGCTTTGTAGCTTTGCATTCAGCCAACTATTACCCCATCAGAATGGCGCTGGCAGACGGCATCTACAACATGTGCTTTCAGGGCTGCAGCGAGCACGTCAGGGCGTTCTTTGCAAAAATAAACGAGGTGCAAAGGGACAGGTGACCGTGCCCGTAATGGCTTCTCCTCATTCAAAGAGCGCAAGGCTGTCAGCGCAGGACCCGTACGCGTTCTGCAGCTTTTGCCAGCAGCAGCACAAGCTCTCTCAGTTTGTGGACTATTACAGAGACGGTGGAGACCCAAGCAACTGGCCCTGCAGAGTGGAGCTTGCAATGACTGACTATTTTGTAAAGCAGGGACAGAGACGACACAAAGAGCGATGATGAAAGGCTTCGCTAAAGCAATACTGCTGGGGCTAGCTCAAGGGGGGATCTCTGGTGCAGCTCTTCTCTTCTTAAAAGAGACCGATGTCCAGTCGCCGCTGTACAACGTTGTCTTTTCTGGCCTTACAGTCTTTCTCATCGTATCAAGCGCGCTCTATGGGAGGTTTCTAAAGTAAAGCGGGCTTTCAGAGTAGCCTTCCAACTCTTCGCCTTTTATTTTGCGCTCCAAAAGAGCCTGCATGTGCCTGTAGTGCATCATGTACTGGAAGCCCTTTTGCGTGGTGATGTATCTGCTCTCCTGCTTGTACAGAAGGCCGACGCGCAGCATGAGCGCGGTGTAGTAGCAAAGCTGCTGAAATGACAGGTTGCAGTCGCACATTATGTGCGTGCGGATTGCGGGCTCCCTGCATGTGCAAAGCATCTCAAATATGATGTCTGCCGAGTCCCGTCTTGTGGCAAAGGAGACGTTGTCGCCGTTGTGGTTGCTGCGGCTCACGCTTCAATAGAATATCCTTGGCTTAAATGCGTTCACATTATGATTTTGAGCTTGCGGGCGCAGTCTCTGTGGTATCTCACCGTACCGCGTCGCCTGTTCTTTGAGATGAACCAGTCGCCTGCGACTATGTAGCGGCGGCAGAGGTGGCAGTGAGGGACCTTGCCGTACTTTGTGTGCAGACGCCTAAGCAGCTGCTCGCTCATGAAGAGAAGTCGGTCTTTGTGGCTCATCTAGGAATCATATAGCAAAAAGCTCGCCTTGACAGCTACCGTGACTGATTTCCTTGAGTAATTCACTTGAAATGAGCAGATGATTATATACTCTAGAGTCACTCTAGAGTGTATGACTAAGATGCAAAACGTCCAAAAAGAAAAGAAAGCGAGAAAGACCACGCTAGCAAAGAACGACAAATATACGGTACAGTTGCAAAAGACGCAAAACGGCGAGGGCACGACAGCCCTAAAAATATACGTAAACGGCCGAGTCCTCTGCTCTATCAACTGCTATAGCAGCAGCGTCTTTCTCCACTCCCACAAAATCGAGAGAGAAATAGTCCCTAGCGAAAAGAGCGTGGAAACAACGCTCTATGAACTAGCGCCAAGTCCCAGGGGAGGAGAGCCTTTCTTTAGCACAGAGGCGCAGCTAACGAGGTTTGTCAATCTCTCAGAGAAGGAGAAGTGCTATTAACTTGGCGATTAAGCGAAAGAAGGTCAAGAAAAGCGCAGAGCAGCTCGTGACCAGAGATATGCTGGAAGTCATGGTCAAGCAAGTCGACTTTCTCTTTCAAGTCACGCTTCAGCAAAAGCACGAGATTCAGCACCTTCAGTTAGCGGTTCTTTCTCTAAAGAAGCCATTCAAGGCTCGTGCTATTATCGACGGCAAGATGGTGCAGTACGAGAACGGACAGCAAGTTTCGGAGGTGGCGCTTTAATGGCGTCCAAGTTTACGAAAAAGACCTTTCCAAAGAGCGGCAAGAGCTACGTCTTTCGCAATGGAAGCCCAGAGGCTTTGTTTGCTGGCATGTACGGGGAGGGCTTGCGCACGAACCGCTCCTGCCAAGAGTGCAAAAAGGGCACGCTCTACGCCTTTGAGGACAAGTACGTGTGCCGCCGCTGCGGCGCAGAGGTGGGCTGCTAATGGAAGAACAACAGAATCAGCAGTCACCGCCACCCGTGACCTTTGCTTTCAGCGTCAAGCTGGACACGACGGCCAAGGGCGCAGTGGTTCCAACGGTGCACGTATACTCTAACGACGTAGAGCAGGTGCGCACGCTTGCGGTGCAGCTGTACGTAAAGACCATCGCCGACTTGAAAGCGGCGGGGCTAAAGCCAGCCACGGAGGGAGGCGCGTAACCGATGGAGCTCTATAAATGCCCCGTCCACGGGTGCTTTTACGTGGGCCCCAAAGAGCTCGTGCAAGAGCACATTTACCCAGAGCACGAAAGTGCGACGGCCTGCTGGCGGTTTGGCTCAGAGCCAGAAAAGTTCAGGGTGCAGGAGGACAAAGCATGACCGAGGCGTCTTTTATCTGGGAGTCTAGGACAGAAGTCAGCAGCGTCGTGAAGGCTTGGCCATCTGGCGGCGGCTACGTAAGCGTGCCGGGAAAGTGGAAAGGCAAGAAAGTTAAGGTCATTCTAGTGGAAGGCGATGAAAGCGACAGAGAGGAATAGCTTTTCCTTTTTCTCTTCTTTTTAAAGTATCGTGTTACCTTTTTTCTGCGATTTTGCACTGTTCTAGGCGAAAGTGTTACCATCTCTTTAATAGCATTACAACATTCATCGTTGCAAAACAAATAGCAGCGTTGTAATCCTCTTGCTTTACCTTTCAGTTATACAAACGAGTTCAAAATGGCTGAATTAGTCAGACAATCTGAGAATTATAATTTTAATTCTTCTAGCCAGATTGTCCACATAACGCGCGAGCTCTTATACCAAGCCCCTTTTTTCGAGTCGAGAGATAAGCCAAGATGGCAAAAAGGACTCTAAAGGAAATCTTGAAAGAACAGCAAACAAGCGTAGAACAGGACACCCGCACACCGTACGAGAAGTTTAAGCAAAAGCCGGCATCCCCCGTCACAAAGGACGTCTATGAGAAAGTCTTGGAGCGCTTTAGGCAGTTTTGCGGCGCCGCAAACTATGACGCGCTCGTGTACAAAGATACTGAAAACAAAATACAGTACGAGCCTAAAGTGATTCAAAGGATGTGCCAGCTGTACCTTAAAGAGCTCACAAATGACGGCCTACGAAGGCCAAGTGTGCTGATGCAACTCTGGGCTCTGGCCTTCTTTTACCAAAAGTGCAACGATATCGTCTGTAACTGGGAGCTTTTGTCCAGCGAGATCCCAAAGGAGAGGCCGCTAAAGCAGCAGAACGAGGACGAGGACGAGGAGTACCAAAAGGCAGAGATGTACACCGTTCCCGAGCAGCAGCAGATGATTGCGGTCACTAGAGACCCGCGGGACAGAGCAGTGGTGCCCTTTACAGGGAGCACGGGCGTCAGAGCGGGGGCCTTTGAGCCCTTGTACAACGAGCAGGGAGAGCTCTTGGCGCCGGGACTGCAAATAAGACACATCCACAAGATAAAGGACCTGCTGCCCGAAGACCACCCCATTCTGTCACAATATCCAGACTACAAAGCGATTCGCATGTACAGCGGCTATCTAGTGCAGGTTTACGCAGACACTCCAGACGAGTATTTCACATTCACAAGCCCAGAAGCTGCGCGCTTGCTCGACATATACCACCAGGACAGGGTTATGCGTGGCGAGGTCTTAAAGATGGACTCTCCGCTTTTCAGGGAGATATTTTACTCTGGAAACAAAGAAAAGGCCAATAACCCCACGTATGCAAGCGCGCAGGCGCTGCAAATGACCATGCAGAGGCTCCAAAGGAGGATTGGCATGAGGCCAAAGATGAAGGCCGCCATGTCCATGAAGGAGCTCTTGAAGAGCGGCAAGCCGGGTCGCATACGCAGGCGCGTTAAAGTGATGCACGGCTTTAGAAAATTCACGGACACCATGATGACCAACAGCGGCGTTGACCCAGAGTTTAGAAAGTTGATGATGGGCCACGACTGCGGCCTGCAGGAAAATTATTACGACTACAAGCAGCCAGAGTCCGTGTACAGAGCACTCACAGAGTACCTAAAGGCAGTGCCATACCTCACACTAGACGAGCAAGAGCGGCTACGCGCAAAGCTGGAATACTCGGAGATGCAGAACAAGGAGCTTCGGGAGTCACTTGAAGGAACAGAGACCCTTGTCAAGATGATGATAAAAAGACAAGAGGCAACCGAGCAGGAGGTAAAGCAGCTGAAAGAAACAAGCGCGGCCGGCTAGCCGCTTGCCTTTCTCTCTTCCCTTTCTTTTTTCAACTGTTGCTGCTGTTGCTTCTTCTTGTAGTTGGCCCAGATGAGCCCAAGCTGCGGGGTGGCAAGGGCGAAATTGATGTGCTCGCAGTCGTGTGATTTGTCCAGCCTGCAGTAAACCTTGGACTCTACGAACGAAATGTCTACAGACTCGTTTCGCTTCTTGTCAAACAGCACAAGGTGCTCTTCCTGAACTCCCATTATGGACATGTGCGGCTGCCACTGGCTTACAAAGTCCATTTTGTACGCCACCCAAACTAGGATGTCGCTCATGTAAACTCTTAGTGGGAGCCTATTTTGCTCGGCAAACGGCTTGGATAATTCGTTGGCGGTTCTACTTACGGCGATGCTGATGTAATCTTCATCAGCACTTGGTTGGGATGCTCCACTGGAGAATTTTTTGCCTTCATGCGAAGAATTTGACGATGATGATGAAGAAGAAGATGGATTCATTCTAAATTCATAGTCCTCCGCTATCCCAATAGAGTTCAATCTTCATAATTTCTGTATTCCCAAAATCTTGCTTGCATCTTCTGCCGCTTCTAAAAGAATATTCGCTTTCTAGAGTGCAAAATACACTTATAGAAATCCAATGCGAGTATCCCCATTCCCATGTTGGTTGCGCGCTGAAACCCATATCAGTCTCTCTTAGCGAGCTAAGATTATCTATTATTAAAAGGTGTTAGTTATCTCTCTACAATTGTAGTAGCGGTAAAACGATATGTATATCCTCTATTCACCTTATGGGCTGCGGATGAATATTCTAGAGCCATTTTGCTGTGTATATGACATGTTTTTGCCATATTTTCGGCATCTTTATTAACACACATGTTATACCATATGGCGAACAAGATATGGGGGGTAAGGAACTTACCGACAGAACTACCATACAAATGAGCAAGGAGCTGAGCGCGAATCTCGGCATACTGGCGATTCATCTACATAGGAGCAAGGCGGGACAGGTGGAGTTTATGACAAGGCAGGCCATGACTGCCTTGGGACTCACGTGGAAAAACTACAAGACAGCCGCCAAGGTTTTGGAAAGGTTGGAAGAGGGGGTGGCAAGGTAGCAATGGCCGCGGCATCCAGAGTCGGCAGACGCGTTGCAGCGAGAGAGACTAGCAATCCATCGCAGCTGCAATCGTCATCTGCACCATCGAGCGCACAAGACGGCGGCTTTGCAGACCTTGCCAACGGCACCCTTGGTAAACAGCAAGAGCCTCTTCCGCTTTCGTACCTGCAGGCGGTCAATAAAAAGCTTGGATACATAATGGCAAGGGAGGTCGCAAAAAACAATCCCTATGCGGTCGCCATAATGAAGGAGGCAATGGGGCTTTGAAGCAAAAGACGTTTGAGCGGGAGACGCACGGCGCGATTGACGACGCGGTCAACGCATTTTCACTTGATTATCCGATAATAGACATTAGAACGCAAAAGATGCCAAACGGCACGTACGTGGCGCAGGTTCTGTACGTTGAAGCGGAGGATGCAGCCCCAGAATGAGCCCACGCGCAAACCTGACAGCGTTTCAGGAGGAGCTCTGAGCATAGAGACATGCCAGTTGCAATCCCGAGGACAAAGGGCAAGCGCAACGTGCTCACGGCCAAAGAACGCACACTTATAATCCACAAGCTGCAGGAAAGGGGCGTCAGCAGTACCCAGCTCTTCGACTTGGACGATTCGCTATTGGTGAGGCTGGCCGACAACACGGACTTTCTGGTGGCCTGCGTCGCCAACAAACAGGAAGCGGCCAACTTGGCAAATGTCTGGCTCACAAACGAGCTGAGGCACAGGGGGGTTGCGCTTTGAGCAAGCAACAGCAGCAAAAGGTCTGGTCACGGGAGGAGTGGCTTGCGCAGTGGCGCAGGGGCAAGCCTCCCTTTGAGCACAGTGAAGGCATGTTCTGGTGGATATTCATTCAGGGCGTGGAAAAATACGAGCCAGACGGCCCAAGGATATACGCCGCTCTGAGGCAGCCAGACAACCACTCTTACCTCAAGGAGGGCGCCACGTACGAGTCTGACAACGGCTACTTCTACAAGGCAAAGACGGTGCACAGAAAGACGGACGGCAAGGTGATACCACTCGTGGAAAAGCTGCCTTCAAACAAAGACAAGGCGCTTGAGGGCTTGGAAGACGAGGAAGAGATAGCGCATCAGGCCGTCGAAGATGATGGAAAAATGGGACCGCCAGCAGAGCTAAACAGGAAGCTTGCAGAGTGGGTGCCAAAAAAGACAACAATGACCCCCTCCTCGGCAGAGCTTTTGCTTGCAGACTCGTACAAGAGCAGAAACCCCCTCGCAGAAATAGAGAGAGCCAAGGTGCACGCGATTTTGATGATAAACGACACGCTTGTGCAGCTTGTAAAGGAGCAGCAGTTAATCGCACAGCATTGGCGCGACTTTAACGACCACATCCAGAGGTTCGGCTTCAGGTAGGACAAGAGAGGGAGCAAGCATGACGCGCATAGTATATCCCGAAGAGCGAAAGCTATTGTCCATAAGCAACGGCAAGGCCAGAGTATGGCAGGGAGCGGCGGAAACAAGCACGGCGGAGGGCGAGCTCTTTGGAGGCATTGGGGGCTTTGTCTTTGAAACCGAGAACCTGCGGCTTTTGATGAGCAGAAAGGAGCACAGAGATTTGTGCGATTTTTTCAGGCTCAAGCAAAAGTACGAGACGAGTGGAAGTGAGCAGAGAAAGGAGGCCATCAGAAAGATAATGCTAGAGAGATTCCACACAATGGATAAAGAGCTCTTCATGGCCGACGTGTACAAGAAGATGCAGGCAGACCCTAGACTGGAAATTACCACCAAGTCAAGGCAGGTAATCAAGACCACCGTCAGCCAGCAGAAGAAATTCACGGCCGAGCGTTCCGCCGGCGGCAAGAGCACTTTTGTTCACCGTTGAGTCTGGATGAAGTGTTCCCAGAGGCCGGCCAAGAAGCAAGGGAGCTGCATTTTAATGCGCCCATCAAACGCTCTCGAACAAAATCAGAGCAAGTACGGAAGCTATCTCGCTGCGTCAAATGCCACCACTTCCTTGGAAACCACTCTCTCTTGAGCAGGTCACCCCTAAAGTTTGGCAAGTGTCTCGTGGCTCGCTGCAGCTGCAAGGGGGCAAAGGATTGACGCACATTCCCATCTTGGATTTTGCAACCACAAAAAAGAGATGCTGGTGCGTGGTTGCCACGCAAAAGGACAAGCCAAGCGACTGCTTTGTGACGATAGTGCCTTTCTACGAGACGAAAGAGCAGGCAATGCAGAAGGCGCAAGAGCTCTTGAAGGAATCGCCTTTCTTCAAAACGGTGCTTCTCCAAAGCGTGGACATCATTCCAAGCTATGACAAGGCGCAGGACTAAGGAATGGTGGCACGAGGGAAAGACGCACAAGCAGGGCAAAGAAATCATCCGCCAAGTCGCAAAGAAGCGCGGCTGTGCATGCAGAGAGGAAGAGCAGTTTCCTGTAGACTTGGGAGATGTATTTCCAGAGCTCTG
>Ga0222714_10004316_pt1 | contig 13992 bp, 19 predicted proteins | sample C33_3DmetaG_FD_165048 | JGI IMG/M metagenome (GOLD analysis project Ga0222714, IMG submission 165048) | Estuarine water microbial communities from San Francisco Bay, California, United States - C33_3D | ecosystem: Environmental > Aquatic > Marine > Unclassified | place: USA: California... | reverse complement strand
TAAGATTTACATGTTGGAAAAAAATCAAATAGACAAAAACGAACAATTAGAAAAAATAAAATTTAACAATTCGTTTTGGAATTCAGATCAAGTTAAAGAATGGGCAGATGTTCTTATAAAACATTTCGGTTGGATAAAAAAATAAGGTGTGTTAAAATAGGATCATGTCGGATAAATTTTTAGATATTAAAGAAATGATGAGAGCCGTAGATTCTAGGGATAAAACTTGGTATAATCGATTGTCCGAAGATAATAAAAAACTGTACTCGCCTTATATGACTATGAAGTGGACTGTTTCGGTAGATCATCAAGATCCTGCAATTCAAGAATTTTATATAGAAGAAGTCAACGAAAACGTAAACAAACATCTGTGGACACTATCTAAAAATCATAAATCTATTCTATGGAAATTAACAGCTATGTGTGGTTCAACTTTTCAAATGTTTCATAAATGGATTTATCCGAAAAAAAATAAAACATCGCAAAAATCTAAAATGAAAGAATTGCAGGAGTACTATCCTACAATGAAACAATCAGATTTAAATGTTCTAGATGCACAGTTAACCACTAAGGAATGGAATTTAATTAAACAGCAGTATGGTGACACTCAATGATTAATTGGATCTTCTACACTGTTCCTCCTATCTTTTGTCCAATATACATTAGGAACTTGATAGCAAATTTGTCAATATTTGTTTTTATTACAATGCTAGTTTTTGGTGTTATTCCTGGCTCTGGTAGTATATTTTTATTATGGTTAATGACCGACATTTCATTTTACGCAGCTATGAAAAGAATTGACGATGACCACAGTTAAGTTAATTTCTTATTCTCAAGCACCTGAAGGTAGCGAATCTCTTAATGCTCAAGATTTAATTTCTTATTGTGCTAGAGTTAGTAATCCTGCCAATCAAATGAATAAAGAAACTTCTGAAAAATTAATCACCTATCTAATCCAACACAAACATTGGTCGCCACTTGAAATGGTGAGTGTTTGTTTGGAAATTAACACCACACGAGATATTGCTCATCAAATAGTAAGACACAGGTCGTTTAGTTTTCAAGAGTTTAGTCAGCGTTATGCCGAACCTTCAGAAATGGGCGAAATGTTTGTTACCAGAGAATGCAGAATGCAAGACTTAAAAAATAGACAAAACTCAATCGAAGCGTACGATGAAGAAATCAAAACAGGTTGGTTATCACTACAACAAGACATTATAAAACAATGTTCTGAAGTTTATAAATGGGCTATTGCTAATGGCATTGCTAAAGAACAAGCACGAGCAATTTTACCAGAAGGTCTTACAAAAACTAGATTGTACATGAATGGTACATTACGTAGTTGGGTGCATTACATCGAACTTAGAGGAGCAAACGGAACTCAAAAAGAACATATGGAAATTGCTCATGCTTGTGCCAAAGTAATTGCTGAAATATTTCCTTTGGCGGACAAACTGTATTGATTTTAAAATTTCAAACTGCTACAATAAAGAATAAAATGCCAACATGTGAATATTGTACCAAATCGTTTTCTAAACAGTCAACTTTAGATGTCCATATGTGCGAATCAAAAAGAAGATGGGAACAAAAAGATAATAAAATTCACGTACTTGCATTTGAAATATTTAGACGTTTTTATGAAATAAATTATACAAATCAAAAACCAAAACAATTTGTAGATTTTGTAAACTCACAATACTATCGTGCTTTTATAAAAACTTCAGAGTTCATCACCACCAACACACCTATCGAGATCGGTGCATTTATTGATTGGTTGTGTACATCAAAGATACGGATTGACTCTTGGGCCAAACAAAGTACTATTGACACATACATCAAACATCTAATTAGATCAGAAGGCGTCACACAAGCACTCAACAGAACTATCCTTACAATGGGCGAATGGGCAGAACAAGAAGGTGCTAGGTTAGAAGATTTTTTTAAGTATGTTAATCTAAACAGAGTCACACAGATGATTGTGAACGGAAGAATATCTCCGTGGGTGATACTCAACTGTGAAACAGGCAAAGACATGATCACAATCATGCATGACGATCACATCAAGATAATTTATGAAATGATCGATCCAGAATATTGGAAACGTACATTTAAGAAACGTGACGAAGACACAGACTTTGTAAAGAACACACTGAGAGAGGCAGGCATAGAATGAAAATTAGATTTTATAACAATCTCAAAGGCTGGAGATGGATTGGATTTTTGCTTGCAATGGTGAGTGCCTTTTTATTAAGTGGCGGTAATCCTTCTGTGCAGTGGGTAGGATGGTCTGTTGCTTGTGTGAGTTGTTCTATCTGGATCTACATGGGGGTTAAAGACATGGACACTCCCAGAGCATTAATGGAGTTGTTTTATCTTTTGTTAGCAATAAGAGGTGTATACAATTGGTTGGTATGAAGGTTGGTATTACATTTTCAACATTCGATTTACTGCATGCAGGACATGTTCAAATGTTACGTGAAGCAAAATCAAAATGTGATTATCTCATTGTTGGATTGCAGATAGATCCTACTGTAGACAGACCAGAAAAGAACAAACCAATACAAACCATAGTTGAAAGATACACACAACTAAAAGGTGTCAGATATATTGATGAAATTATTCCATACTGTACAGAAAATGATGTGTGTGATATATTAGAACTTTATGATATCGACATAAGAATACTAGGCGAAGAATACAAAGACAAAGCATTTACTGGCAAAGAAATCTGCCAGAGAAAAGGCATTGAACTATATTTTAACAAACGTGAACACAGATTTTCGTCTACTGATCTTAGAACAAGATTAAAATGAAAAAAATTGTTGATTTATATACAGTCACTACAAAAGGGTTTGGTGCAGACCTGTTACCATCTGGTTATGGTTATGGCAAAAAATATAGATACAAAATAAATTTAAATCGATATGGTGTAGGATATGAAATTGTAAATTGGTGTTTAAAAAATTGCAAGTCAAAATGGGGATGGTACTTTATCCCTAAACAAGTTGATGGTCATATTGATTTTTACGAAAACCAAGATGCAATTTTAACTTTTAAATCCAAACAAGATGCTGTATACTTTAAGTTAACACATGCCTGATATAGATATAGATTTTGCAGATAGACAAAAGATATTAGATTTAATTCCACATACTAAATCTAGCATTTCCGATTCTAAAGGTTTTAAAACACATAATACAGGTGTTTATTTTACAACATGTCCAACTATACCAGGAACCAATCAATCGTCTTTAGATTATCAAGTAGCAGAAGCACTAGGGTATTTCAAATTGGATTTTTTAAATGTCAATGTTTATAGTTTAGTAAAATCTAGGCAACATTTGTTAAAACTAATTGCAAGTGATCCTCCGTGGTATCGATTAGAAGAACAATCATTTGTTGATGAACTGTTTCATTTAAATGGTCACTATGAAATAATCAAAAAATTAAAACCAGATAGTATAGAAAAACTTGCATGTTGTTTGGCAATAATTAGACCTGCCAAAAGACATTTACTAGATAAACCGTGGCCCGAAATCTTCGATAATGTTTGGAAAAAACCAGAAAATGGTCAATACTTTTTTAAAAAAGCTCATGCAATTTCGTATGCACAAGTAGTAACTTTACATATGAATTTACTTAATGGTTCTGAGTAACTGAACAGTTTTCACTCTAGTTCTTTTAGTTTGATTGAGATCTCCCAAACGTATAATTGGGCCAAATAAAATTTTTGTTTCTTTGATGGAATAAGTTTTCAAATAAGGTCGAAAAATGTTAAAATCTTTTCCAATGAAGATATTGATTGGGATTTTTCTATTAGACTCCCACCACCAGTTAGATCCAAACTCTAAAAAAACAGATTTAAGTGTGTGAGGTATAATATCGTACCTGTATAAGCTTAAAACACGAGTATCAGAATTCTGAATGATTCCTACATATTCTTCCTTTGCAACGGCAATCAACGACAGGAATGGATAAGTTTTTTGAATCTCTTCTATGTTATTTTGCATTATTACATTTTAATTACCACCTTATATAAAAATAAACAGTACAATTTGGCAAATAAATAGATGTAATGCCATGCAGTATAATATTGGATACAAACTTAACAACTTACTGGATGTGTTTTTACACACCGGTGGAACTCTAAGGAGATATGAAAAGGTGTATGAACGTACTATAAAATTGTACAAAGAAGTAGATAATGTTTTTACAATAGTCGTTCGAAATCAGGATCAAAAAGCTCAATTTGTCGATGGGTCGACTACTGAACTGTTGATATCTGATGTTAATAATTCTTTGATATTAACAAAATATGGCACTGTAGTAGACGATGGATCTAGTACATCTACCAAAGGTCATATCAAGTTTACTATATCCGAAAGCGATATGCTAAAGTTAAGCAAAGGTTATTATCACGGTGCATTAAAATATACAGGATCAGATTCAACAACCAGTCTGCTCTATGCCGATACCAGATATGATGCAGCTATAAAATTCGAAGTTGTAGAAGACACTTTCCCTCAACTTACAAACAGTGCTCAAATAAAATCTTTTAGCTTAGTAGATGATGAGTGGGTAAGTTCAACTGTATCTGCACAGCCTAATAAAAATAGTAACTCTGCACTGCACACAGTTGCTTATTATCTAACTAGTTTTACCGGTTCCATAAAAATATATGGCACACTAGTTGAAGGATCTTCCTATGCTACTAGCAATCAACAAGAAGATTTCTATCTTATAGATGCTAAAAACTATTCTGATCAAAGTGGAGTCGTATACGTCAACTTTACAGGAGTACACCAAAAGATAGCATTTGTAGCTCAATCATCAGATTCTTCTACTGTGCTTACAGGTTTAGATAAGATATTATATAGATCTTAATGTTTTATACTATACTTTTTTTATTGTTAATTAAACACGGAGTTTGCGATTATATTATCCAAGGCAGACTTTCAATCAAATACGAAACACCAAAAACCAGTTTTTCATCTAAACGACTTTGGATGCACGCCAGAGATCATGGATTAGGAACTGCTTTAATATTTCTATTAACAAGTTTGTATTGCATTACTTTCGGTTACACACAATTAATTGTTTTACTTTCAATATCATTAGGATTAATCGATTGGGCAATTCACGGTTTGATAGATTATACTAAAAACAGAATAATAAAAGATACCAAATTAAAATCAGATGAAACTTTGTTTTGGTATGTAACCGGTGTTGATCAAATGTTACATTACTCTACATATATGGTTTTTGTTCTTGTCTTTGACATTTATTTTTTTTAGTTTATAATATAAAAAATGTTTCCGGAATTACGTCACACGCTTGAGTTACACTTACCTTCTAAAAAGAAAAAAACGCCTTCAGGATGGACATCATTTAATGCACCGTGCTGTCACCACAATGGAGAAACACAAGATAATAGAGCTAGGGGAGGAATAATGTATCAAGCAGATGGTAGTATACAATACCATTGTTTCAACTGTGGATTCAAAGCAAATTTCACACCAGGCAGATATCTTAGCAATAGATTTAGAAAATTGTTAACTTGGTTAAATGTTTCAAGTTCAGAAATAGGTAAACTGGCTATGCAGGCAATGAAGTTGTCTCAAGAAGTCAGTCCACAATCCAAAGTTCAAACAGTCCAAGAAATTAAATTTCAAAATCATAAATTACCAAATGATATAGAATTAATCACTGCACAATCGCAAAAAGGATTATATCTAGCTTCAAGAGGAATTTCAGTGAACGATTATAAATTTTATCAAAGTAATTCTTATAAAGACCGTATAATTGTTCCAATTTATCTCAATAGTAAATGCATTGGACAGGTAGCAAGGACCATACTTCCAAATACTCAGCCTAAATATTATGCTGAAGTACAACCTGGTACAGTGTTTAATTTAGATAATCAACACTGGTCTAGAAAGTTTGTTATTGTAGTGGAAGGTGTATTTGATGCAATAATGATAGACGGTGTAGCTATTTTAGGAAGCGAAATTAATCATAATCAAAAAATACAACTTGAGTTACTCAACAGAAAAGTTATCATAGTGCCTGATCGTGATCGAGCCGGAAGCAAGTTAATAGATCAAGCATGTGATTGGGGATGGTCAGTATCTATGCCTCCATGGCATGAAGGTATCAAAGACATTAATAATGCTGTGTCTAGATACGGGAAGATATTGACCATCCAAGCAATATTAAAATACACTTATGATTCTAAAACAAAAATAAAATTAAACGAAAAATTATGGCTAAATTAAAAACTCCTTTACGATATCCTGGCGGCAAATCTCGTGCAATGAAGTTTTTAGGAGAACATTTCCCGCAAGACATCCAAGCATATGTTGAACCTTTTGTGGGTGGGGGTTCTGTTGCTATATGGTCTACTCAACAATATCCTAATGCTACTATACATGTAAACGATGCTTATTATCCTTTATATTGTTTTTGGGAACAACTACAATCATCAGGAAAGGAAATGGCCGATCGACTGGAAGACCTAAAGCGGAGTACAGAACATTCTCCAGAAGATCAAAAAAGTCTTTTTGTGCAATCACAGAAAGTTATGCATGATGATTTATCGGATCCTTTTTCTGTAGCGTGTGCATTTTATGTTGCCAATAAATGTTCATTTTCTGGTTTGGTTTCATCTTCGTTTTCACAACAAGCATATCATGGAAATTTTACAATTAACTCAATTCGCAAATTGCCCGATTACTCAGATTTAATTCAAAGTTGGAGCATAACCAACTTAGATTATTCATTCTTCTTAGTAGATACACAAGATTGTGATTTTATTTTTTTAGATCCACCGTATGATATAAAATCTTTTTTATACGGAAATGCCGGAGACAAACATAAAGGGTTTGATCACGACGAGTTTAAAAATCAAGTTGACAAGTTAAAAACAAGATTTATGATAACATACAATGCAAATCCTAAACTAATAGATCTTTACAAAACTTATTACTGCTTGCAGTGGGATTTGAAATATACCATGCGTTCGACAGGCACATACAGACAAGACCAAAAAGACAGAAAGGAACTGTTGATTACCAACTATGAAAGGTAGTATAATATAATTGTGGAATATACAAAAGACTTACAAAAACTATTTTTAGAAATGTTTCTTGCAGATGCAGAATCATTTGTAAGAGCACAGAACATTTTTCGTTATTCTCATTATGATGCATCTCTAAGAGAACCTGCAAAGTTTATCTATGAATATGCCAACGAGTATAAAACTTTGCCGGAAGTTGATATAGTAAATGCCAAAACAGGAGCACAGTTACAATCAGCCGTAGATATCGATCCTAAACATTTTGATTGGTTTCTCGATGAGTATGAAAGATTTGCTCGTCACAAAGAATTAGAATCAGCCATTCTCGCTTCAGCTGATATGTTAGAAAAAGGTGATTATGGATCTGTAGAAGAAAAAATAAAAAAAGCAGTTCAGATCGGACTTACTAAGGACATGGGTCTAGACTATTTCGAAGATCCAAAAGGTAGATTACAAGCACTCAAAGATAATAACGGCATGGTTCCAACTGGATGGAAACAGTTTGATAAAAAACTATTTGGTGGATTCAACAGAGGAGAACTAAACATCTTTGCAGGAGGATCTGGCGCAGGTAAATCTTTGTTTTTGCAAAACTTAGCATGTAACTATTCCGAACAAGGGTTGAATGTAGTTTATATTACACTTGAGTTAAGTGAAAAACTAACAGCAATGCGAATCGATGCTATGATGACTGAAACACCAACTCGAGAAATTTACAAAGATTTAGATACTATAGATTTAAAAGTAAAAATGAAATCTAAAACATCTGGTAAAATTAGAATCAAATATATTCCAGCTGGAGCTTCTGCTCTAGACGTAAGAGCATACATTAAAGAGTTTGAAATTCAGCACAATTTAAAATGCGATGTCATATTGATCGATTATTTAGATTTATTAATGCCAATGAACAAGAGAGTATCTCCCAGCGATCTTTTCGTTAAAGACAAATATGTTTCTGAAGAATTAAGAAATGTTGCTGTGGATATGAATGCATTATTGATTACAGCATCGCAGTTAAACAGAGCATCTGTAGAAGAAATTGAATTTGATCATTCGCACATATCGGGAGGGTTGAGTAAGATTCAAACAGCAGACAATGTGATTGGTATCTTTACATCTCGTGCAATGAGAGAACGTGGCAAGTATCAAATACAGTTCATGAAGACCAGATCATCGTCTGGTGTTGGACACAAAGTAGATTTGGAGTTCAATGTGGACACTCTGAGAATACTCGATCTAGCCGAGGATGAAGAATATCAATCATTCAAAAAACAAGCACCAAGTATATACAATAATTTAAAAAGAACATCCACTGTTACAGCAGAAGCCAAAGAAGAACATCAATCAAATGAATTGCCTAAAGATGATATTGGTAAGGTTAGAGCAGATGTTCAATCATCTAAAATAAAAGATTTAATTAAAAATTTAGGCAAAAGTTAAAAAGAATAGTTGAAAAATTCTAATTCATCTTTAAAAATATTTTCAACAATTGTTTTACTTTTGTTATCATAATAATCTTTATAATTTTTATTTGCAACACTTACATTATCTTTAGGTAAATTACTAAAAACTTTTAACTTATTTTTTAAAAATAAATTGTTTAAATCATCAATTAAATTTTCAAATCTAATTACAGTGACATTTATATTAGACAAAGGAAAAAATTTAATTTGTTTTTGATCTCCCCAAGCAAATTTTCTTCTAACTCCATTGTTAGTTTTAAAAAACCTTGTATTACGATGATGTTGAACCCAGTGATTAAATCCTTTTAAACACTCTTGGTATGACCAATTAATTAGTGAATGATTTTTTCTTTTTTTAAAAAAAGTTTTTTTATCATGCTCAAATAAACTTACCAAACGATCAAAAGGATTTCTAATTACAACAAACACATTGTCTTTCCAAAGTATCGGTATTTTTTTATATGCATCATGTTGTTTGGAAGAAATTTGGTATTTGTAATTTTTCATTATGTGTCTACTAATAGAGGTGCCTGCATTTTTTGGTATGTGTATAAAGGTGATTTTATTTTCAATTCTAATTGCCATTAAAAATATTTAATTGTAAAATTTATCAATAGGCACAGATTCGCATTCAATTGCTTCGATGTAATCTGAGTTGTTTAAATGTTTGATCCTTCCAATACCACGCACCACATCATTCTCAGTATAAGAAAAGGGTCGATTTACAGTGATATCTACGTAATAGCCATTGTTTATTCCTAGGGTAATAAATGTTACATATTTTCCTTTCTCGGCTTTGTAGACCCTTCCATTTGCAATTAACCCAGCGAATTCTACTCTATCCAGGTATAATTGTCTAGTATAGAAACCAGGCAAAAATTTTTGATCAGACCACCACCCATATTTTTTATATTGCCAAACCGGATCATCAAATCTATCAGATTTGGAAACAGTCACCGGGGTCATGCCTACCCGTTTGGCTTCGGTTTTGTATACCCATTGTTTGTACGATCCGTGACAATGTTTCAATGCAGATTTCCAAAATGCTTTTGGATTATGTGCTTTTTGATAAGCAAGTGCCCAAATTAATCTGCCTAAATTTACAGCATGAGCTCTGCATAAGCCAAATCCACTTAAAGATTGTAATGATTTAAAAACTTCATCTTTACGAGGATGATCTCCTAGCCGAGTCATAAACTCCATTACTCTTTCTTCATTTTTTTTAGCAAATGCTCTACGGTACATATCTGCTTCATAATAATCACAACCTATCAATTTCGATATTTGAATTATAGCATCATCTTCACATACCACAACATCTGAAACTCTATCGGCATTCCAGTCATTAAAAAAAGATGCTTTACGTCTTCCTTGCAAAGCCACTGGTCTTATCAATGCTGTAGCAAAAACACAATCAAGCATCGACTGTGGACGGATTGCTCGAAACAATCTCCGCATTGCGGGTGACTCTCCCTGGGTAACTCCCAACACGTCTCCCCGACTCAACAAACACGAAGTAGCCTCGTCGGTCTCGGGATATTCGTATAATTTTGTTTGATGATCTATTTCTAATAGTTGGCTCAGTCCGCGATTTGCTAAGATGTCCACTTTGAGATGTTCGAGATCTTCCACTTCGTTCTTGTCTAGTAATATTTGATTGTGTTGAGAAATTAAAGATTTTGGTAATTGCCTTGTAAACATTAAGATGCCTCCACAGTGTTTTGATATACATTTCTTTTTGCCTTTCAGTTTGCGTTCTATTCTTTTTGCTTCAACAGGATCAACTCCTGCAGACTCGTAAGTGAAATTCCTGGGCAATTTTCCTTTGTGCCCTAATCGTTTTACTGCTTCACGCTTAGCCGACTTGTCTTGATACAACACATAGTTTGATATCCTTGCAGACTTGCCTGGCCATTTCTTAAATATGCGATTCATAACTTCTTGTTGTTGATGATGAGGATAATCGATATCCACATCCGGTAAGTCATCTCGCTTAGGATTAAGAAATCTTGCCACAGGAATATTCCACTGTATAGGATCTATATCAGTTATTCCCATAAGGTAACAAACCAACGATGAACCAGCAGATCCACGAGTCATATGAGGAATATCTTTAGTTAAATCTAATATATCTCTGATTTGACAAAAGTAGTCAACGAATCGTAACGAGAGTATGATTTCAAATTCTTCTGCAAGTCTTTCATGGTATTCTGGTATTTGAGGAAATGTGCGTGTGAAACGCTCAGTGAGTTTGCCTATTAGTTCTAGCGCCTTTACGTCTTCCATATTATTGCCTTTGTTGCCTTTGAGTTGCCTGATTAGATTTGCCTAAACAGTAAATGTATTTATCACTTTAAGTTTTAGCATTTACAATATTTGACATTTTTTTATTTGCCTATATAATTGCTTGTATTAAATATATAAAATGATATACGATACTTTAGTACTAGCATCATCTGTTCTTAATTCTGGTATTCACGATTTGTGGCGGTATGCTGTAATAAATCTCTCAAACGATTCAGGAGATCACACTGTGGGTTTCATGATGAATCAGCAAGTTTTAAATTTTGATGCTACTATGATTCCCAGAGTGTACGGTATTAAATCGCCTATGCCTTCGTTTAAAACTGTTTACTGCGGAGGACCGGTAGGAACAGATAAAATCACAATCATTCATAGTACAGAATACAAAAATAAAGACACAAGTAACATTAATGGATACTCTAGTTTAACATTTAATGATAAAATTTTTGAAGATATTCACCAAGGTAAAGGACCTAAACAGTGGAAAATAATGTTGGGTTACTGTGCATGGTTACCTGGACAATTAGAATCCGAAATCAAAAGATCTAACTCTTGGATGAAAGCAGACTGCGATGATTTGATGTGGTCAAACTACAAACGCAAAATTAAAATGTGGCAAAAAATTGTAGAAAAAAATAGTTCCGAGCAAGCTAATCATTTTCTAGAATCTATAACTCATTAATTTATAAATTACTGTAATGAAAGTATGCATGATAGGGTTAGGTAAATTAGGATTACCTGTTGCTGAAGTAATGGCTTCTGTTTATGATGTATCAGGATATGATACAAATAATCAAATCAAATCAGCAAGAGTTGATATCCATAATTCATTAGAGTTATCTGTTGAAGGTAGTGATATTATTTTCATTGCAGTTCCAACACCTCATGATCCTGCATATGGAGGAGAGACTCCTTCATCGAATTTACCAGTCAAAGATTTCGATTACAGTTATCTAAATGATGTTTTATCTAGATTAAAAACCTTAGTCAAGCCTGATCAAATCATTGTTAACATCTCAACTGTGTTACCCGGAACAATCAGACCGATGATAAAAAAATTATCTTTAGAAAATCAATTCATTTATAATCCTTACCTTATTGCTATGGGTACAGTAGGAGATGATTTTTTAAATCCAGATTTAATAATGATAGGCAACGAGTATGGATTGGAAAACGAACAAACAGAAATATTAATTAAGTTTTATAAATCGATCATTAAAAGAGATCCATATATAATGATCGGCACTTTCGAAGATGCAGAGTGTACAAAAATATTTCATAACACTTATATTTCTGCAAAGGTCGGTATTGCTAATATGATTCAAGATGTTACTCACCGAATAGGAAATGCTGATCCAGACAAAATTGCCACAGCTCTGCAACACGCGGATAGAGTTGTTGGAAAAAGATATATGTTACCTGGCATGGGTGACGGTGGGCCGTGTCATCCGAGAGATAATATTGCACTAAGTTGGTTGTCCGATAAATTATCACTAAGTTATGATTTATTCAAATCGATCATGCATGCTCGCGAACAACAAACTTTAAATATTGCTGAACTGGTATCTAATGTAGGTTTACCGGTTTGTATATTAGGAAAATCATTTAAGCCTGAAACAGATTTAACCGATGGGTCAACTGCTCTTTTGTTAGGACACTATCTAGAACGGTTAGGATACACAGTGAGTTACGAACAACCGTACGATGTTAGGCGATACTGTTATGTTCTGTGTCATGACAAAGATTATTCACACTACGATTTCAATAATGATTCAGTAGTAGTTGATGTTTATCGAAAGTTTAAATCTGATCGTACCGATCTTCAAATCATTTACTACGGTAAAAAATACTAATCTATTATTTTAAAAAGAACTTGTTTCACTACAGGTTGTTTGGTACTAGGATCTGTGCTGATAGGACCGAAATTAAAAATTTCTCTATCATTTATTTTTTTAATAATTCCATTGTAATCTTCTAAACATCCTTTAGATTCTAAATCTGTTTCGCGTGGGTCTGCTACTAGATATTCTAAATCTTTAGTTTGATAGTATTCTAATTCAGAATCCGGGTAACCTATACCTAAACCAACTTTGGGAAAAAAATCACTGTCTTTATCATATCCTAACAATTGTTTCCATTTAGATTTCGTAGACTGAGCATCATAAAAAAAATTTCTACAAAATCCTGTTTTGTATCCTAACATAGCTGCTGAAAAAGAAACAATGCCAGATGACATGCCAATTGATCTTTCTACATTTTCTAACTGTCTCAAATCAAAATCGTTTTCTACTATTTCACTGTGTTCTAATATACCGTGATGATCTCCTTTAATATCCGATGGGTTATGATGACCCCATATAAACAAGCAATTGGCACCCATTTGAGTATTTCTCAATGCAGTGTTATTTCCGCTCCAGTGATATCCCCATGCATGATTTTGATATATTTCTTTTAAAATGTCATGGTTGGTTATCACACAAAGTTGGAAAGTTATTTCGTCTTGTTTAGATGGTGCATGAGTGGCCAAATGTATCCAATGATCAATATGATCTCTAGAAATAATTTTATCTAAATTCCAGTTGCGTTGACACTGTCTAGTTATTTGCACTGCTTGTCTTTGTCGTTCTAAATCATCCATGTTATTTTATGTAATATATTTTGGGCAAACATTTATCAGTTGGTTTATAAGTGTCTGTGTTATCATGATTAGCTCTAGGATCATCATGCTTGCCTAGTCCAATGCCTAGTCCCAAACAAATAGCAGATCCCGGATAATTGCCATTGCGAAATTTTTTTGCTTCAAAAGGAGTATGATTATAAATTTTTTCTAATGCAAAACCAGTATCAGTAAAGCATCTGCAGAATCCTATGCGATATCCTAGACCAGCAGCTTCATAAGCAGTAATGCCTGCTGATATACCCACTGACTGATGTGTGTCTAACAGATCATCATTATCTTCTGCCGATTCAGCGTAGTATGAATCGTTTCCTACATCAATTTTTGTTTTTACCCAAAGCATAATCAAAGGAGCTAACATCTGTGTGTTGTAGTGCCAAGTTTTATTGTGATAATCCCAACACTTGGTTGTTTCAAAAACTGTTTCTATCATATGTCTGTTGGTCAACACTAATAAATTCCAATACCTATTG